>MDSW01183903.1_pt1 | contig 10401 bp, 12 predicted proteins | sample 811171 | NCBI WGS metagenome assembly MDSW01 (sample SAMN05326641, study PRJNA326480) | marine metagenome | isolation source: seawater | place: Atlantic Ocean: North West | collected 2012 | reverse complement strand
TTAAAGCTGCCTGTCTCTCAGATAAATCAGAGATCAAATTCAATTTACTTAAATTAAACTTTTCCACTAAATTTATAAACCAATCAGTTTGTTGTAAATTTACCTCATAAGGTGCAGGACGTTTTAAACCAATTACATTTTTAACACCTCTAGTCAACCAATCTTCATGTTTTATAATTGCTATAACAATTTCTGATATTAACAATGTGGCTATCGCTAAATAATCTGCTCTTAAACCCAAAGCTACTTTTCCGATTATAAATGCTAATCCTCCCGCAAATAATGCTCCAACTATCCAAGAAAAAATAATTGGAAGACCAAAACCACCTAAAAAACCAGTTTTTGCAGGATTTACAGATTCAATTGCTTCAATGCCAGGCTCAGCTGTAAATCTAATAATTACAATTCCTAAAATTATAATTGCTGCTATAGAGTATGTTCTTATTTTAGATTTTTTATATTTTTTTAAAATATACTTTACGGCTAACACCATTATTATAATAAAGAACAAACTCATTAGAATATTAAAACCTCCTTCACTCCAGGCTTCCTGTACTGGATCAACAGAAATTAAAACAGCAGCCAAGCCTCCAAGAGCTGTGTAACCCATTATACCAAAGTTTATGAGGCCAGCATAACCCCATTGAATATTGGCTCCCATAGTCATAACAGCCGAAATCAAACAAAGATTAAATATTGATAGAGCAATATTCCAGGACTGAAATATTCCAACAAGAATAATTAATCCCATCATAATACTGTAAGCAGCTATTACATTTAAATTTTTTCTCATAATATTTTTCCTTTGAAAATACCAGAAGGTCTATACAACAGTACAATAACTAATATTGAGAATGACACAGCAAATTTATAATCTGTTGAAAGTAGTTGAATCAATCCTTCAGGTTCCATGCTTTCAGGTAAAATGTACATAAAAAATTTCTTATAAGCATAAGTTAAAAGTATTTCTGAAAAAGCAATCACATATCCACCTAAAAAAGCTCCAAATGGATTTCCAATTCCACCGACTATAGCTGCAGCAAATATAGGAAGCATATTATTAAAATAAGTAAAAGGTTTAAAACTTTTATCTAAACCATATAAAGCACCTCCTATAGTTGCCAAAATGGCTGCTATAATCCAAGTAATCATAACTATTTTTTTTGGATCAATTCCAGAGAGTAATGCCAAATCTTCATTATCTGAATAAGCTCTCATACTTTTTCCGGTTCTTGTTTTATTTAGAAACCAAAAAAGAGTTGATACAAGGATCAATGTAACTATGATGGTAATAACTTGAGTGGATTTTATTGCAAGACCTTCATTTAAACCTGTTATTTCTTTAAATTCGCCTGCTCTAATTAAAAATTTTTCTCCATCAAAGAATCTTCTGTCAGAAGGCCCAATTATAATTCTCACAACTGCTTGAGTAACAAACATTACTCCAATGCTTACCATTGCTAATTGAACTGGAGGACTTTTGTTAACTCTATAATATTTAAAAACAAACTTATCTATTAATAACATATAACTAGCCATAAATATGATGGCAAAGGGAATAGCTAAAAGAGCAGTGGGTAAAAAACCTAGACTTATTCCTAGAGATTGAAAATACCAAGTAAATAAAATCGTAACCATGGTTCCAAAAGACATCATGTCTCCTGTTGCAAAGTTTGCAAATCTCAAAATTCCATAAATCAAAGTTACAAAAATTGCACCGAGTGCTAATTGAGATCCGTAAGCTAAAGCAGGTATAAAAATATAATTTAATAAAAGTATAATAGCATTTATAAAATCCATATTACCCACCTAAAAATGAACTTCTGACTCTTGGATCATTTAATAATTCTTTTCCAGTGCCAGAGTAACGGTTTTCTCCTGTAACCAAAACATAGCCTCTATCTGAAATATTTAATGCCTGTTTTGCATTTTGTTCTACCATTAGAATAGCTACATTAGTTTTTTTAACTTTAATTATATGATCAAATAATTCATCCATTACGATAGGAGAGACTCCTGCGGTTGGTTCATCTAACATTAAAACAGAAGGTTTAATCATTAATGCTCTACCTAATGCCACTTGCTGTCTTTGTCCTCCTGATAATTCACCAACTAATTGATCTTTTTTTTCTTTTAAAATTGGAAATAAATTATAAATTTCTTCAATTACTGCTTTGTAATCACTATTAATTAAAAATGCTCCAATTTCTAAATTTTCTTTAACTGTCATGCCCGCAAAAACATTTTTATTTTGTGGAACAAAAGAAATACCTTCTTTAACTCTATCTTGAGGAGATAGGTGTGAAATATTTTTTCCATCAATAATTACCGAGCCAGATTTTAAATTTAGTAAACCTAGCATAGCTTTCATAGCAGTTGATTTTCCAGCCCCATTAGGTCCAAGAATAGAAACTATTTCACCTCTATCTACATTTACTGAACATGAATTAATAATATCAGGACCTTTTCCATATCCACCTGTCATATTATTTCCTTCAAAAAAAGCCATATTAATTATTACTCAATTTTGATCCTCTTCCTAAATAACTTTCAATAACTTTTTCATCTTTTTTTGCTTCCTCAACTGAACCTTCAAAGAGAACAGAGCCTTCAGCCATAACAATCACTGGATCACATAATCTTCCTATAAAATCCATATCATGTTCAATCATACAAAAAGTATAACCTTTTTCTTTATTAAGTTTTTCTATAGCAGTACCAAGATCTTTAAGTAAAGTTCTGTTCACCCCGGCTCCTACTTCATCTAATAAAACTAATTTAGCATTAACCATCATTGTACGACCTAATTCCAATAATTTTTTTTGACCACCAGATAAATTCCCTGCTAGTTCATTTTTCAAGTGACTTAAATTAAGAAATTCAGTCACCTCAAGTGCTTTTTCTTTAATTTGTTTTTCTTCTTTTGAAATTAATGAAGACTTAAATAATGCATTCATTATTTTTTCTCCGGATTGATTACCAGGAACCATCATCAAATTTTCTAAAACAGATAAGTTTGTAAACTCATGTGCAATTTGAAAGGTTCTAAGCAAACCTTTAGAAAATAATTCATAAGAAGGAACGTCAGTAATATCTTCATTGTTAAAAATAACACTTCCTGCTGAACATTTTAAATTTCCTGCAATTAAATTAAACAAAGTTGTTTTTCCTGATCCATTTGGACCAATAATGCCTGTAATAGTTCCTTTTTTAACTTGAAGAGAGCATTCTGAAACAGCAGCCAATCCTCCAAAATATTTTGATAAATTATTAATTTCTAAGATGTTATCAGACATTAATTATCTGTTTAATCTTTTGTGGATAATATTTAAAGTATTAATTATAGATTTATAGATACCTTTTTTTTTCATTTCTTTTAATCCTTGTTCGTTTAATCCTTTTGGTGTTTGAGACTCTTTTACCAAATATTTTAATTCTTTTTTTGAATTTATAACTGCATCTTCTGATAAAGCTAAAAATAATGAGGTAATATATTTCTGTGCCTCTGACCTTTTTATACCTTTATTAACTAACCATTCACTCATTATTTTTAATATTTCATAATAAGAAGCCATCATTCCTGATATTGACCAAAAATTTATTGACGATTTTTCATTCTTAATTTCAATCGTTGTTCCAATTTTATTAAAAAAATTTTTTACTTTTTTATTTGGTGGACAAATAGGAACTGGTCCTTTTTTTAAAGATATTGGAGGTAATGGTATCGCTCTTACTATTTTTGCTTTTACTTTAATTGCTTTTTTTAATTGAGATAAAGTTAAAGTAGAAATAAAACTGATTATGGTTTGATTATATTTAAATTTGAGTTTTTTAATAATTTTTTTTCCAACTATTGGTGTAATTGACAAAAAAATCCAATTACAATTATTCACTATTTCTTGATTATTTTTAGCAACTACAACTTTATTAAATTTTTTTTTTAAGTTAGCTGCAATTATTTTATTACGCGGTGAAATCCAAATTTTAGTATACGATATTTTTGAATTGCAAATGCCTGTTACTACTGATGAGGCGATTTTTCCTGTTCCAATAAAACCGATTTTCATAACTACAAATATTGTAGGACGCCTGAATACTCTGTCTACAAAAAAAAATAGCCGGCAACATTTTGTTGCCAGCTATTTAAAATATTAATAAAAACTTTATTTATCTCTTAGTCTCTACCTAGAGTTAATGTTAGTGCTATTTTTCCAGTTAGACCTTCTGCACTGTTCATTTCTACAGTGTTTCGTCCACCGTTAGCTACAGATCCACCAGTAGATGAAACTCCGTTATTTGTTGAAACGTCATCTAGTTCCATATAACTTCCTTCTACTCTAATTCCCAAAGCACTGTCATTTATTTGTTTTGAATAACCAAGACCTAATACAGTACCCTCAGTACTTACGTTAGAGTAAGTTCTTCCTGAAGCCATAGACTCTTTAATATCTAGGTCAGTCTCAACATAACCTGCTCTAGCAAAAAGACCAGTATCTCCAAAGTTTATTTTTAAATACATAGTGTTCACATCATTGAAATCAACAGACACTGTTGAAGATGCAACATTTTCTCTTGTTTCATTTTGTGGCGTACTTATTGCGTCAGGAGTATGTTCATAACCTAGAGATACATAATCACCTAAATTAAGTTCAATAAAACCTGTAGTATAACTGTCTGTGAAAACACCTTTTTCATTCTTAATGTGTCCTGCAGTGTTTGTCTCAGTTAAATTTGTTTCTTTACCTGTCGCACCAAAAACTGAACTGTTGAACCCAACACCAGCAGTTAATGAAACATTTCGTGCGTTAGCTGTTACTGTACTTATTGCAAGCACAGCGATTGCTACTATAATTTTTTTCATTTTAATATCCTTGTGTTTATTAATATTTTTACGTATTTTTATATTTTTTAATTAGAAAAGAATACCCTCAACAACAGTAAAATCCATTTAATTTATCAATGTTGTAATTTTACAACAAAAATACCTATAATTTATGCGGTTTATTTCAAGTATTTTTTAGCTCTCGCTTAAATTGTAAAATGTAAAACATTTAAAAAAATTTTCCTCTAATCCTCATTAACTCTCGACTCAGCAGTTTGTTTTTTACAAAAGGTTTTCTTCCATGCAGCCAAAAATAATTATTTGCTACTATAGTATAACCACTGGGTAATTTTGTTATTATTTTATTCTCACTTTTCTCTAAAAAATCAGATAATCGTTGTAAAAAATTTCCTTGTTCCATGTTTTGTGGTTGGGGAAACTGATCTATGTAGGATATGTTTGGTCTTCCATTTTCATCAGAGAAAAAAACTGGATGTTCTACTTGATAATTTACATTTTTACTTTTAGGAGATCCCCAAGTAAAATCTTGTCTGCCCACTGGGTCTTTTGACAAATCATCACAATATTCCCAATCATCTAAATGTAACATGACAGTTTCACCACCTTCTACATTTTTTTCTTCTAATTTAGTCATAATTAACCAATCTGTAATTTCATTTACATAAGTTCCGTCAGTATGAAGATCCATATTTCTATAAGCTTTCCTTAAATATGAATCACTTTTATCTTCATGTTTAACATGAAATCTCGCATAATATTTATCAGTCATAGAATCATGATTTGGAATTCCAATCAAATAAGCAACTGCTGTGGATAATTTTACTAAAAATTTATCAGTAGTTTTTGAAGAAATATTTTTGGGACCTATTATAAAACAACCTTTTGACCTATCTCTAATAATTAAATTCATTAATTTACTAAGTTTAGTTTCTGTTAAATCATCTAAACTTTTTGCTATAGTAAATCTAGTGAATGGTTTAAGTTCTAGTGTTGTTAAATCAAATTTATTAAAAAGAAAAATTAATCTCTCTATAATTTTATCATCTAATTTAATTTCTAATATTCTATTGGATTTTTTATGCTCTTCAATTTCAAGACCAATTATTTTTTCCATATTAAATTTTAAGTTAAATTAGTTTATAAATCAATTTTATTTAAAAAAAATTGCTTAATAGAGACATGCAAAAAGCTGAAAAGATAGTTGGATAAACATAATTTTTCTTTGAAATAAGAAAAACTATTAAAGATAAAACTACAACTATTAATCTAATAAAATAACTTGCTTCATTTAAAATACCTACAGGAAAAATAATTGTTCTAGAAATTAATGCCGCCAGAGTTGCATAAGCTAAACAGTTAAACCACTTGAATATTTTTGAAGTTTCTTTAATTCTCTCAGAACTTAATGCACCAAGAATTCTTGATAAAAAAGTAGCAAGTGAAGTAACAAAAATTGCTAAAACTATGTTAACTGACATGTAGTTCTCCTACTAGATATGCAATAGTTCCACCTACTATACCACCTAATAATATTGACCATTCAGGAGTCAGAAAATAAAAAATTGGTCCCAAAATAGCACCTAGCAAAACTGATAATGTTATTTGAATTGTTTTTGATGCACCTACCATCATGCATAAAAAATAAATGGGATTTAAAATTGCTAATCCCATCATCATATCTTTGTTTAGATATTCTGAAAAAAAGAAACCAATAAATGTCCCAATAATAGCGACACTCCATGTAGCACTTCCAATTCCTATCCAATAATCAATTCTTTGTTTTTTTGGTATTGAATTATAGTTACTTTTCATGATTAACCAGGCCGAAACTGCAATAAAATGACATGAAAAATAATATTTCCACTTTGGTTGATCTTCGTGAATCATTAATGGAAATAAAGAGACTGCCATTGGATAAAGACGTGCATTTACCAACCAAACGGCTAGAAAAATGTTTATTAAAGATGCACCAACTAACAATGACTCTGCCATTACTAAAGAGCCAGGTAAAGCATAAGTTAACATTGTAGAGAAAATACTTTCTTGAATATTGAAACCCAAATTTTTAAGCAATGCTCCTATAGCAATAAAACAACAACCTAAGGCTATTGCTGGACTATCGTGAGCAAGGATAGATTTGTATCCTTTAAAGAAAAATTCTCTATTAATCATTAACCGCCAAGAAATAGTCTACCAACATCTGGATTTTTTAGTAAACTATTTCCTTCACCAGCTATGGCAGTTTGTCCAGATACTAAAACATATCCAATGTCAGCGAACTCTAGACCTTTTTTGGCATTTTGTTCTACAAGAATAATAGTTTTTTTTTCATTTTTTTGAAGATCTCTTAAAATTTCAAAAACCATATCAATATATTTTGGTTCCAAGCCAATAGAAGGTTCATCTACAAGTAATACCGATGGTTTCATTACCAGCGCTCTAGAAATTTCTAATAATCTTCTTTCACCTCCAGATAAAACTTTTGCAGGTTGATTTCTCCTATTTCTTAATCTTTCGTATTTCTCAAAAATTCTCTCTGCTTCTTGATAAGACTCTTCTGACTTATCTTTTATATAACCACCCATTAATAAATTTTCTTCTACCGTCATATCTGGAAAAACAGAATTATCTTGAAGTATATAAGCTATGCCTACAGATTTTAATTTTTCTGCGGGTGTTAAGTTTGTAATTTCTTTTCCATCAATTTCTATTTGGCCTGAAAAAATATTTGTAAATCCATAAATTGAGTGAAGAATAGTTGATTTTCCTGCACCATTTGGGCCTATTAAACATAAGGATTGAGCTTTACTTACAAAAAGTTCAAAGTTATGGAGTATTTCCATTTTTCCATAACCGGCATTTAAATCTTTAATTCTTAAATGCAAATTTGATGGTGAAAGCTTTCTCAAATCATCTGCTTGAGGTGCTTTTCCCAAGACTTCATATTGATTTGACATTATTGGGCTCCTAAATAAGCATCTATTACACGCTTGTCGTTTTTAATTTCTTCTGGTGAACCATTTGCTAACATTTTACCATGCGCCAAACAAAAAATATTTTCTGCTAATTGCATAATTACTCTCATATTATGTTCAATAACTAATAAAGTAATTCCAAAATCTTGATTTACTTTTATTAGTCTGTCTATAATTCCATTAATTAATGTTGGATTAATTCCGGCTGTTGGTTCATCTAATAAAAGCATTTCTGGTTCATTCATTAATGCCATTGCTAATTCTAATAGTTTTTGTTGACCAAAAGATAAATCTCCTGCTCTTAATTTTCTTTTTTGGTATAAGCCAACAAAGCTTAATAAATTTTCAGCTTTTTCAGTTAAATCTTTAGGAATTCTAGAAAATATTTTTAATATACTTGCATCACTTCCTTTATGACTGATAAGCATATTCTCTACGCAGTTTAATTTTCCATAAATTCTTGTTTGCTGAAATGTTCGAAGTAAACCAAGTTTTGCAATAACTGGAACGGGTAGTTCAGATACCTCTTTTTTATTAAATTTTATAGAACCATTATCTATGGGATAGGTTCCAACTATCGAATTAAATAAAGTAGTTTTACCAGACCCGTTTGGCCCGATAAGACCAACTATTTTACCTTTTTCAACTGTCATTGAAATATCAACGTTAGCTTTTACACCACCAAATGATTTACTTACATTGCTAACTTCTAAAATACTCATTTTAATTCCACCTGTGCTTTTCGATCAGCTTCATCAACTACTTCTCCAAATCGTTCTGGATATTTTTCTCTTAACCATCCCATTATTCCTTCTGGGAAATAAATTACTATAACTACAATAAGAACACCTAAAGCAACATACTGCCATCCTAAAAAGAATGTCCAGAAACCTTCTTTAAAAATATGAAATACTGTTGCACCTATTATAGGTCCCCATAATGTTCCTTTGCCACCCAAGATAGCCATTAAGACCATAAATACTCCCATTTCTCTTCCATCAAATGCTACATCTGTAGAGTCTATATAACCAACTAATCCTCCCATTATTCCTCCAGCTAATCCACAAAAGAATGCTGATACCATCCAGCCAATAATTTTATATTTCATCGTCTCAATGCCCATTGCTTCAGCTTTATCTTCATTGTCTCTTATTGCATTTAAAATTAATTTAAATCTTGTTGAGTAAATTGCCCTTATAGTTATGAAAGAAAGCACAAGTACAAAAAAACTTAAGAAATAGAAAAATTCACCTCGTGCCTCTAAGCCTCCAACATTTGGAAAGGGTGGCGTAGTAAATCCTTGTCCAGCTCCTATAATTTCAATGCCTCCAGAAATTTCTCCAGCAGCTACGCCTAGACCTAAAGTACAAATTGCAAAATAATGTCCTCTTAATCCTAAAATCGAATATCCTATTAAACCAGCAACTATTGTAGGAACTATTGCTGCAACTACTAGACCAACAGCCATTCCTTGAAAGAATTGTGCTGGTGTATGTACAAAAGTTTTTTCTCCACCACTTTCTGTCCATTCAGCTAAAGGAAAAAACATTCCAACTTGTACTGAAGCACACAAATACATTCCAAGACCATAAAATAATATATTTCCAAATGAATTATATCCCATTTCTCCACCTTGAATATTCCAAGTAAGAGCTAAGACAATTAATACGCAAAGTATGGATAATTGAACTTTAAATGCTGGAAATATAAATGGTGCTGTTAATCCAAAAAATAATATTACAAAATATAAAGTTAAATTTTTATACATAATTTTAAATAGTAAGCTCTTCTTCTTCAATCTTCATAAAAGGAAAATGAGAGTCTTTATAAAATATATTTTTTGCATTTTTAATAAAATCAATATTATCCAATAGACCAGCAAATAAATAATTTCTTTTCCATAAAGATACATATCTAAATATTGGAGCAGTACAAGTTTTACAAAAATAATTTTTTATTTCATTTCCACTTCCACCTAGTTGCGTAAAAATTCCTAGATTTTGTTTTTCTATTTTTAATGCTCCGTCTCTTAAATCAATAATTGTAATCATTCCACCAAATGCTTTTCTACAGTCTAGACAATGACAATTATAAACCCTTGGAATTTCATCAATATCTACTGTAAATTTTACTCTGCCACAAATACATCTACCAGAATGTTTATTCATTTTTTTTTCAGGCATTATTTTAAATATTCTCTTTTTCTTGATAATTTAAATCTTCTGTAAACTAGAATTATAACTAATAATAAAAATACTGAGCCTATTCTAAATTCTGTTCCTAAAATATAATCTGCAAATTCCTCGAAAACACCTAAGCCCATACCCGATAATGCTACACCTGGAAGATTTCCTAAACCTGCAACAATTACAATCATAAATGATCTAATAGTATAAGGTAATCCCATATATGGATGAATTGTAAATGTTATTGAAATCAAAGCTCCAGCAACACCGCAAAGTGCAGCATTTATTCCAAAAGTAGCTGCATAAACTTTTTCAGTATCAACACCTAAAATCTTTGCTGCTCTTGCATTTTGAGCAGTTGCCCTTATTGCCCTACCAAGTTTTGATTTTTTCATAT
>MDSW01124472.1_pt1 | contig 10401 bp, 4 predicted proteins | sample 811171 | NCBI WGS metagenome assembly MDSW01 (sample SAMN05326641, study PRJNA326480) | marine metagenome | isolation source: seawater | place: Atlantic Ocean: North West | collected 2012 | reverse complement strand
CGTCGAATCGCAAACGGCAAGCCGCAAATGGCGACTCACCAACCCCAACGCAACCTATGTCCTGGTCGAAAAAGATGCACAACTGCACGTTTATCGGACACATGATGTCTACCTGCGTTTTGCTCGACGCTATACCGATTACTCCGTCCATCTGATTGACGTTCGCAAAGATGACTATGTCGGTACGTCCACGCCTCGCAATTATTCTTCGGACGTGAGGTTCGTCGACACGGCCGCCAAAGTGGACTTCGAACCGCACATTTGGATGAACAATCCACTGCGTTACGACGGTGAGACTTTTTACCAAAGCGGCTACTATCAGCATCCCGTCCGCCAAGTCGAAGTCACGACATTGCAGATCGTGTCGAATACCGGCTGGATGATTCCCTACATCGCCTGCATGATTGTCGTCGTTGGGATGCTGGGACAGTTTGGGTTAACACTCGACCGCTTCGCCAAACGGCAAACACAATCTGCGGAACCATCCGGATCGACAGGAAGCAAGGGCGATCAGCAAGCGCCTGTTGCTCAACCTTCTTCCCTGGGAACGCTCTGGATCTGCATTGGCGTCGTCATCGCCATCGTTTTCGGCTTATACGTTCTTTCCAAGTCGCGCAAACCTAAGCCGGAAACATTTGACTACTACGCCTTTGGCGAGATCCCCATCATGTACGAAGGGCGAGCCAAGCCAATGGATACCCTGGCCCGCACCAGCCTGCGACTGATCTCAGACCGTCAAACCTTTGACTGGTCCATGGACGAAAAAGCGATCGATCAGAACTGGCAAAAGATCAAGGACAAACTGCAGAACAAGTGGCCGAAACTCGAATCGAAAGAACTTAACAGCAGGAAGTACGACCGAGACGCACTGACTGAATACATTGTGGAAGCGACGGATGCACATCCCTACAACGCGAGTGAATACGTCTACAAACTAACGATCGAACCCAAACAACCGGCCACTCGGTGGCTCCTGGACGTGACGACCCAACCTCACGTGGGTTATGCCCATCGCGTCATTCGCATCGAGAACTTGGAGTTACTGGACACGTTAGGCTTGGAACGCCGCAAAGGATTTCGCTATGCGCTCAGCGAGTTCGGCACCAAGATCGATCTAATTTCGCAACAGGCGGATGAGGCCCGCAAGCTCGACGCCACGGAGATGTCGCTCTACCAGAAAAAACTTCTCGAGCTGGAAAAGAAAATCGGCATCCTCGATCTGCTGACACAGACCTTCACCGAGCCACCTTTGCGCCGGGAGTCGATCCAGCAGGACCTGATGATGGCGATCCGACGCCAGGAAATGCTAAAACGTCGACAGCCACCACTGGTCGTTCCGCTGACAGAGAAAGAGGCGGGAAAGGAAGGCGAGTGGGAGACCTACCAGACTGCGTGGACCCGCAATCTCCTGGCTCGTGCAGCTCAACAGGAACCGAACGAGGCGGTCGAGTTGATGGGTGAAATACTCACGGACTACGCCACGGGGGAGACGAGTGATTTCAACTCGGCGGTGGCCAAATACAACCGCCGTATTGAGGAGGATAAACAAGCGGAAATCAACTTCGGTAAATTACATTTTGAAACATTTTTCAATAACTGGTCCCCGTTTTATTATTGCATGGTCCCCTATCTGGCTGCGTTCGTCATTGCGATGGCCGGACTGATGGGCAATGGAAAACTGAGCCATTTTCTGAACTGGACAGCTTTCACAATCATCTGCGTCACCTTAATCATTCACACGTTTGCACTCGGTGGGCGGATCTACATCTCCGGCAGACCCCCAGTCACCAATCTCTACTCATCGGCGGTCTTTATCGGATGGGGGTGTGTGATTCTGGCTTTGCTGCTGGAAGTCATCTTTCGCAACGGGGTCGGTAATATTGGCGCTGCGGTCACAGGTTTCGCCGGCCTCTTGATTGCATTCCTGCTGACGACCGCGGTTCCCAGTTTTAAGGGCGATACGTTCACGGTCCTGCAAGCGGTTTTGGATACCCAATTCTGGTTGGCAACCCATGTGGTCTGCATCACCCTGGGCTATTCCACGACCTTCCTGGCAGGCATTCTGGGGATCGTCTACGTTCTGCGTCAGATCTTTCTCGCCGTATTCTATCGGTTAGGGTTTACGGAGTTCGAAGTAGCAAATTCGCAAATGACGTCCCAAAAGGACAAAGACATCATTCGCATGATCTATGGCATTGTCTGCTTTTCCATTTTCTTCAGCTTCTTCGGTACCGTGCTGGGTGGGTTGTGGGCTGACGATTCCTGGGGACGCTTCTGGGGCTGGGACCCCAAAGAAAACGGCGCGCTGATTATCGTGCTGTGGAACGCCATCGTGCTGCACGCACGCTGGGGCGGCATGGTCAAGAACCGAGGCATGGCGGTGCTGGCAATTGGCGGCAATATCGTCACGGCCTGGTCGTGGTTTGGCGTCAACGAACTGGGAGTGGGCCTGCACTCGTATGGATTCACCGAAGGTGTGTTGAAAGCACTGTTCGCCTTCTGGGTCAGTCAATTCATGCTGATCGTGGTAGGACTGCTTCCCTGGGAAGTGTTCCGCGGGGCATCCGGTGGGGGAGATGATGGCGGGACGCCCGCAACCGCCTGACGGGGCTTATGGCGTTGGAGGTTATGGCGTTGCTGGAAGATGCCATTGCGCGGTAGACGTTGGCGTTTGAGCTTCGCTCTGCTCCCAAGGCATCCCGGGGAGTGTTTCGGTGGAAGGTAAGGGAAGCCGGGCCAACAGCGCGGCCCCTTCCTGGGTCGTTGCCGAATGATGCAACATGCGGACGAGTGCCGCCGCCGGAACAACTGAGCCGGCCGGGGCGTGCCAGGCGATCGCAACATCTCGCTCTTGCAACGAGTCAAAAGCACGCAACACCACGCCGCGCGGAAAACGATCACACGCTCCGCAAAAACCAATCCCCTGATCATCCAGCTGAAACTCGAATTGCAGCTGACGAAACGGCTGACGTTCAACAAAACGGCAACGTTCCTGGTCGCAGCTCAACCCAAAGGCAGCGATCGCATCCAATAGCAAGGGTTTCCCGACCAGAACGTCGTTCGCGGTCAACCTGCCTTGCAGCTGTTCGATACCCGCCTTGTGAAAATGGAAGGCCTGCAACTGAATGTCTGCGGTACCCGTGAGTTGTTCAGGATGTCGATGGCGAACCAATGCCGCTAAGTCCACTTGCAACAACTCACCGGCCAGATTCCCCGAGTAATCATCAGTTGTTAAACGCACTACGGCGCGGCCGGCAAACTGGCTATCAGCTCCCAGGTTTGCCAACTGCGGCAGGCAGATCCCAAGTAATGGATTCGGGAGTCGAGCACCATGGGTATCGATTACGACCGTGGTCGTCGGTTGCTGCTGCTCAAGACTCCTGGTCACCACGGCTTCAAGCTGCCTCGGGCTGGCGTCTTCTTCTACACCAAACTTCAACTCAACTCGCGAGCCTTGCTCTGCTGCAACGCGTGCGTCCCATTGAACATTGTCCAAACGCTGCGTTTGTCCCGACCACTGAATCTCCAGTTGCCGAGCATAACCTGCGACTTGCATTTTGGACCCCAGGCCACTCTTGAAGGCCCGCTCGTGTAGCAGGTGCATCAACCGAGGTAAGTGCTCGCCCTGAACTTCCGGATGCGTCAGCACACAATCCAGGTTCTGATTCTGGCGAGTGATCCGCACTTGCGAAACCGTGGCAACCGCTTCGTCTAGCTCAGCGTCTCGGATCTGGACACCACGGAGGACCCACACGTCCGGCCGGATGTTCGTCACATCGTACAGAGAGACGGCAAGTCCCAGCCGGTCTGACAACGTGCGTTCCCATGACGCGCGGGCGTAATTGCGGTAGGGACTTGTTCGAGAGACCATCGCCACACTGACGATGACCGTGGTGGGCAGGCAGCAAACAAGCAGAAAGAGACCGCGACACAACGACCGTTTGTTTCGTTCTGAGATCGCGAACATCCTTGTTCACTCCGAAAGTGACACCACTAGCGTCGTTTCGCCATGTCGTGAAACAGGTCCCAACGGGCCTGCAATTCATCCATACTATCGTTCCCGAACTTCTCAACCAAAGCTCCCGCGACTTCGAAAGCCACTACGTTTTCGACAATCACACTGGCTGCGGATACAGCACAGACATCACTGCGCTCGTACTCCGCCGCTTCCGGCTGTTTGGTATTCAAATTCACTGAATCCAAGCCTTTGCGCAAGGTGCTAATCGGCTTCTTAGCGGCCCGCACGATCAGCGGCTGCCCATTCGTCATCCCGGCTTCCAGTCCGCCGGCGTTATTCGTAGGCCGAGTGTAGCCAAGATTCGGACCGTCTTGCTGTGATTCGTCATACACAATCGCATCGTGTACCTGGGAACCGGGACGACGCGCCGCTTCGAATCCCATCCCAATCTCGACACCCTTAATGGCTTGTACCGCCATGACCGCCTGAGCGATCCTGCCATCCAGCTTGCGGTCCCACTGAGCATGCGTGCCGAGCCCAAAGGGCAACCCTTCCACACGCACTTCCACGACACCACCCAGCGTGTCACCCGATTTGCCCGTCTTGTCAATTAGTTCCTTGATTTCGTCATCGCGGGTGGGATCCAGTGTGTAGACGATGCTCTGATCGCGAAGCTGCTTTTGCTGTTCGAGATCGCCCTCTTCCCCATCGACGACGATGCCTCCCAACTCACGCACAAAGCCAATCACCTGGATTCCAAAGGCCCCCAGCAACTGCTTGGACAACGCACCAGCAGCAACGCGTACGGCTGTTTCCCGCGCACTGGCACGCTCCAGAATGGCTCGAATCGGTCCCAAGAATTTGACCGCACCAGTCAGGTCACCATGCCCGGGTCGCGGGCGTTCCAGGTCACCAAGCCTTTCCAACTTGTAGTCGCGGTTCACCACTTGCAGTGTGATCGGACTTCCCAATGTCGTGTTTTTCCAGACACCTGTCAGGATTTCGACCTTGTCCGTTTCGATCCGTTGCCGACCTCCACGTCCGTAGCCACCCTGCCGGCGGGCGAGTTCATTATCAATCGAATCGGTCTCCAGCGTTAAACCCGCGGGAAATCCGTCGACCATGGCGAGCAATGTTTTGCCGTGTGACTCGCCTGCAGTCCAATATCGCAACATGTTGTTTGAGAGCACTTTAGAGACAGAATCGAGAAACCAAAAACGTGTCGGTGCAGAGCAAATTCCGATTGTACTTGGACCTCTGAACCAACGATAGAGCGGTTGCAGTCTCTTCCATCCCGTCTCAGAATTGCTCTTACGGGCAGCGGATCCGCCGTCCGCTGACTTGGCTTGGAACACGAAAGGAAATCGTGAAGCAGTTTCTCGTGCGACGTTGGTTCCTGCTGGCACTGGCCTGCGTCCTCACCATTGGATTCCTGTTCGCAACTCAGCTGCAGTTCCTCGCCGGCGGTGAGACCGGTCGCTATGCGCGCATGGCTATCGTTGCTGGCGTGCTGTTCCTCATGTCGTTTCCGCTCGGCTTCGGCAGTTTTTACGAATCGCTGCGGCTGCCGCCTGCGCTGCTAGCGACGACCGTGAATTACGGACTCTTACCGCTGGTCGCCTGGGGCCTGTACTTTCTAGTCGCCCCTTCCATCGATCAAGGTCTGGCAATCGGGATCCTGGTGGCTGCGGCAACCCCCAGCACACTTGCCTCAGCCGCAGTCTGGACGCGACGCGCGGGCGGCAATGACACGGTGGCTTTGATGGTCACGGTGATCACCAACGCCAGCTGTTTCATCATCACGCCGATCTGGCTGTTTTGGATGACCGGTGCCGAAGTGCAATCGCTCAACATGTCCAGCATGATTTTCAAGCTCTTAATACTAGTGGTCTTGCCCATGGCGTTTGCTCAATTGCTGCGACGGGTGGGCAAGGTTGGCAGTTGGGCATCTCGACAAAAGACCCCGATGGGGGTCATGGCCCAATGGGGTGTCCTGTCCATGATCTTCTTGGGCAGCATCAACGCCGGGGCCAAAATTCGCGAGAGTGGGGTCGCCGCCTCGTCGCTGGCGTTGGATGGCGCGATCATGATGGCCACCATTCTGGGATTACATCTGGCGATGCTTGGCGTTGGCCACCTGCTCGCATATCTCTTGAAAATGCGTCGCGCCGATCGCATCGCAGTGGGATTTTCTGGAAGCCAAAAAACCTTGATGGTGGGACTCGCCATCGCGGTCGACGATTATTCGCAATTCGGATTAGCAGTACTCCCGATGGTCACCTTTCACGTCGGGCAATTGCTGGTCGACACGGTCGTCGCCGATTACCTGAAGCGTCATGAGAAACCACAGGATGCGGGTTGAGCGCAGGAAACGCGGCACCACGGCCAAGCGGGCGGTGACTGACGCTCAGGACAGTACCGCGTCGTTTCTAATGCTCGTCTTTGGACAAACCGAGCCGTGACAGCCAACGGCCAGTATGCTTTTTGCCTTGGCTGACCGACTCATTTGAATCTTCGAGTCGTTGCTTCTCGGTTTCCCAACGTTGCAATTGCTCTTCCATGGCCAGTCGCTCACGCGCCAGTTTGGCACGTTCCACAGAGACATCGAGTTCTGCCTGTCGCAATTTCTCGCGCCACTCCGACTGCATCCCCTGGAGTTTCTCACGTTCCCGACGGATAAGTTCGTCGTGGTCAAAGATCTCTGCGAGATCAGGCTCCTGGACCTCAGGTGGCGGGCTGTGCGTCATTGCCACCGCTTCCACCTGGCACCGAAGTGTTGCGATGATCTGATCCTTTTCAGCAATCACTTGCTCGGTGAGCTGGATCGCTCCCTCGACACTCAGCCGTTCTTCTTTGGAGGCAGGTGCATTACCTGCGCCAACCATTCCAGTCTCTAACTCGTTCAGCAACCTTTGCTTTTGCGCTTCCCAGTCAAACCCCGAGCTCGTTGCTGTGGAGTGGCCGGAACCCGGCTGGGCTGTATCGCGTTGCAGATCGCGATTCTCGTGTTTCAGTTCCTGGACTTCGGCAATGGCAAGTTCCCACTGGTAACGTACATCTTCCAGTTCCTCTTGGAGCCTTGCCACCTCGGCTGCCGCAGCAGGATGCTCAGTGGACTCTGTGTCCGCGCGCTTCAGTGAATCACATTCTTCCTGCAATACCGTGTTATTTCCTCGAGCTTCTTCCAACTCCGCTTCCAGGTCGGCCGCTCGCAACGCTTGCGGTTGTAGCTCACGACGCTCCTCTTCCAGATCGGCGACCTGACTGAGCAACGTCTCGACTTGCGTCACAAGCTCGTCATGTTCGTCCAGACTCAAGGCTTGGACCTCTGACAACTGCTGACCCAAAGACGCAACATGGCTATCGGATTCCCCAGCACCCTGCTGGAAATATGCGAGTTCTTTTTGCAGCGCCTCAAGTGCTTGCAATTCAGCTTGGAGCTGTTGGCGTTCTGTCTCCCAAGCTTGCTGAGCCTGCTGAAATTCGTGGTCGATTTCGACGTTCTGATCCACCTGTCGCTGTAGTGTTTGACAGCGCGTGCGGAGTGCCTCCAGTTCCGCTTCCAACTGATCTCGAGCCTCTTTGTCGACCACATGTTCGGCCGCAGCTTGATCCCGCAATCCTGCAGCCGCCTCACGTTCCTTTTCCAGCTCGCCCCTCAACTTGGAAATGTCAGCGTTCAACATTTGTTCGCGATCACCCAAGGCATCAAACTGAGCATCACGTTCTGCGACCTCGGCCTGCAGCCTGGCAATCTCATCATTCGCTGCCGCGAGCTGCGGCGCGAGTTCTAGATCTTGACTGGCCGAACGCCGAAGCAGCTCCATACGCAGTTGCTCCAGAGCTGCGTGCTGCTCGGCTTTGCGCGCTCGCAAGGCACGTGCGATACGACGCCGGCTCTCATGGATTCTCGATTCTTCGATGGCCAACGCGGCGGAGGCTTGTGTGAGTGCCTGACGGTCACGTTCGATCGTCTGCAGCTGTTCACGCGATGCCGTGGACAATGCCTCTTGTTCTTGCCGAGCCTGCTTAAATTCAGCAACCTGGTCGTGGAGTAGTTCGCGAGCTTGCTGCAACTCAGCCGTCAGCTCGAGCGTATCACATGGCGTCGCGTCGCGCGATGCCTGCACTTCACCTTGCAGGCTCACCAGCGTCTGCAAGATGGTATCCAATACGCCTGCTTCACGTTGCTTACCATCCCCGGCAGCAACCAATTCCTCTGCCAGTTGCTGCATGCTGGCATGGAATTCTTGTTCTGCACCCATGATGCGCTGGCGTTCCGTATCCAATTGGCCAGCAAGCTTTTCACGATGCGTTTGCAGCGCCAACGTAAAATGCTCACCCCAAGAGAGGTTGCCGTCCGTTTCTGGTTTCACAACAGTCATCAGCTGCACACTTCAAGGAGGAACTCGACACCTCTCGCGCAATCCAACGAGAACGTGCTATTGAACGGTACGTCAAAGAGGGAAAGGGGTCAAAAATTCGCATCGCGATACCCGCTGTCTGGATTCCCATCGCAACATGACTCTTGTCGGACATCGGGAAACATGCCGGTTACATGCATCAGGAGGGTCATACTGTCTCACTCGGCCCCCCTCACGCTGGCTATTGTTCGCTAGCTTCTTTCGCTCTGTGGAGCGTTCCATGGAGAATTGGTCTTTCGGCCAACGGAGGGTTTTGGTACGAACTCGCGGCTCATCAGCGGATGCGCGACGGCGCGTGTCCGGAGTCCGGTCATTATCACCATCGGGAACCGCAACTATGTTCCGCTCCCTCACCCAATCGATCCTGGGAAACACCCGCGCGCGCCGTGCCATCTATTTTGGTGTACTCGGTACCACGCTTGCCGGCGGAGGGTTTGGTCTGACGCAAATTTTTGCGCCCGCAGGCAACGCCGACTCCCCGCAGACTGCCGATTCGGAGCAAGAGACAACCGCGGTTGCGGCAGCAGAGGCTACCCAACTCGCCCCCATCCCTGGAGACAGTGATGCTCAGGTGGTGAGCACCGCACAGGAGTCGCCAGCAGCCGCGTCGCCGGCGACCGCCAGCGACATCCCTCAAAATCCCTATGTGCAAGCCCAATACACCGATCAAGTTCCCGTCGCCGGGACGGTGAGCGACGGATCAGTAACCGATGCCACGCCACCGGCCACGACCATTGAGGTTGACGCATATCCCCCTGCCGATGGAGCAGCTCCTGGTGCCCCTGCCTCCATTCCAACGAACAGTCTTCCGGATCTCCCCAGCAGCCAGCCGACCACCGCAAATCCGACGAACATTCCCCCGACCGTTGCCGACGGGAATCCTCGCCATTCGTTGATCGATCCTCCCCCACCGATTCCCGCTACGATGCCGGCAGAATCGGCTCCTCTGGTTGCACCCGCTCCGCTCGCAGCGACCCCCTTGGCTGCTGGCGCAGGACTGACCGACAGTGCGTCAGCTACGACGTCACCTCCGACACCGCAAAGCGGCGGTTCGCTGACCGACACTCCTGGCTCACCCAGCGAATCCGCCGGTGGCTATCAACCGAATGCCTACCAGCCAAATCCCTATCAGCCGAATGCCTATCAACCTGCTGCGGGTAACCCAGCTGCACCGGTTTCCTCACCGGCAACGCCTGCCGCACAACCGCTGAGTTCGGACGGCAGCACACCACAACCGTTAGCACCCACGGAATTCGTACCGCTGCCCACCACCGGAGCCCCACAACTTCCCGGTTCGGTTACGGCGTCAGCGCCCCCTGCAACGCCCGGCGGCTTAGAAGCAGCGCCTCAGGCAACTGGCGCGTTACCAGCTGCTGTACCGGGCGCACGCAAACTCGAAGGCTTACAAACTCCCAGCGTCACGATCGAAAAATCGGCCCCCTCCGAAGTTCAAGTCGGCCAACCAGCGACCTTTGAAATCTTGGTGAAAAATGTGGGGCAGGCAACCGCGCATCACGTCCTCGTACAGGACGTCGTGCCCGCCAAAACCCGCTACGCCGGCGCAGAACCGGAAGCCACGACCGACGGCAACGGGACCTACACCTGGCAAATCGCTCAACTGGCTCCGGGCGAAGAGCAGCTAATCAAGTTGCATGTGGTCCCCGAGGCGGAAGGGGAGATCGGAAGCATTGCGCAAGTCTCGTTTCAAGCTCAGGCGTCGGTACGCACTGTCAGTACACAACCGCGCCTGAAGATCACCTACGAAGGCCCCGCGAAAGTTCTCATTGGCGACGATGTCGCTCTCCGTTTGACGATCTCGAACGAAGGCAGCGGTGCCGCCAATCATGTCTCCGTCGCAGCCGATGTTCCCGCCGGGCTTTCTCATCCCAGCGGGACGCAACTGGAGCTCGAAAACGCAATCCCGGTACTGCTGCCGGACGAAAAACGCAGCTTCGAATTAATACTCGAATCCAATCAGGCAGGCACGGTGATCTGTCCCATCCAGGTCAGTGCCAGCGG
>MDSW01208547.1_pt1 | contig 10403 bp, 11 predicted proteins | sample 811171 | NCBI WGS metagenome assembly MDSW01 (sample SAMN05326641, study PRJNA326480) | marine metagenome | isolation source: seawater | place: Atlantic Ocean: North West | collected 2012 | reverse complement strand
ATTAGAATAATAATTTCCATAAAAATATGGAGTATAAAAGTAATTATGATAATATGGAGAGTAACTATAATATGAATAATATGGAGAATACCAATTATATCCATAATAGATGTTAGTACCGCAATAAAAAGGATCATGAGTATACCAATAGTAGTCTGTATATATTCCTCCATAATAATTACTATATCGCATTGGTCTATGAAATCTTCTTAATCTAGAAGAATAACTATAATCATAATAATTATCAGGATCATAATAGTTGCTGTCTATAGTTTCTTCTGTAATTGTTGTATTTGATGTGTCATTATTATTCAATTTGTTTAATTCATTATAATCAATAAATTCAGTACTATTTAAATAATTTGGATCATTATAAGATACGTAATTTTTAGTTATACATGATGAAATTGTTAATATTATTATGGGAAAAAATAATTTATACATGAATTTATTTTTTTGTTTATACTCTGTAAACTTATAAAAGTTTTATTTGTTAGTTTTGTATCACTTTAAATATTTAACGAAAAATATATAACAAAATTACAATATTTAATAATAAATGGCAAAAAAGATAACATCTAGAAAAAAAGATTACTCACAATGGTACAATGATATTGTTCAGGGTGCTGATTTAGCTGAGAGTTCAGGAGTTAGAGGATGTATGGTGATAAAACCATATGGTTTTGCAATATGGGAAAAAATTCAGAAAGAATTAGATGTTATGTTTAAGCAGACTGGACATGTTAATGCATATTTTCCATTATTTATTCCAAAATCATATTTAAGTAAAGAAGCAAATCATGTTGAGGGATTTGCCAAAGAATGTGCTGTTGTAACTCATTATAGATTAAAAAATAGCGATCAAGGAAAAGGTATTGTTGTAGATCCTGAGGCAAAATTGGAAGAAGAACTTATTGTTAGACCTACTTCTGAAACAATTATTTGGGATACTTATAGAAAATGGATTCAATCATATAGAGATTTACCTTTGTTAATAAATCAATGGGCAAATGTGGTAAGATGGGAAATGCGTACACGTCTTTTTCTTAGAACAGCAGAGTTCTTATGGCAAGAAGGTCATACAGCTCATGCTACAAAAAATGAAGCAATACAAGAAACTGAGAAAATGATTGGAGTTTATTCAGATTTTGCAGAACATTTTATGGCTATGCCAGTTATAAAGGGTTTAAAATCTGCTAATGAACGTTTTGCAGGTGCTGAAGAAACATATTGTATTGAAGCATTAATGCAGGATGGTAAATCACTTCAAGCAGGAACTTCTCATTTCTTAGCTCAAAATTTTGCAAAAGCATTTGATGTAAAATTTACAAATGAACAAGGTAAACAAGAATATGTGTGGGCTACTTCATGGGGAGTTTCCACTAGATTAATGGGGGCTTTAATTATGACTCATTCTGATGATTATGGATTAGTTCTTCCTCCTAAACTAGCCCCTTTTCAGGTTGTCATTATTCCTATATATAAGCAAGAAGATTCTCAGAAGATTATAGAAGTAGCATTAGAATTAAAGAAAAAATTAGAAAAAAATGGAGTAACAGTAAATTTTGATCAAAGAAATACTCACAAGCCTGGTTGGAAATTTGCAGAATATGAATTAAAAGGTGTACCTATACGGATATCATTAGGAAGTCGAGATATTGATAATCAAACACTTGAAATTGCACGTAGAGATACTCTTTCAAAAGAGCTTTGTTCTTTTGAAAATCTTAATGATAAAGTACAATATTTATTAGAAGACATTCAACATAATTTATTTAAAAAAGCTTTAAATTTTAGATCAAAAAATACTTTTAGAGCAGACTCAAAAGAGGAGTTTGTTAATTTAATTAATAAAGGAGGATTTGTATATGCTCACTGGGATGGAACTACTGAAACAGAATTACTAATAAAACAAGAGACTAAAGCTACTATTAGATGTATACCCTTAGAATCGAATAATGAAGCAGGTATTTGTTTGTTTTCTGGAAAATCATCTAATCAAAGAGTGTTGTTTGCAAAAGCATATTAGTTTATGGAAAATGAAATTATAGATTTATTGCAAGAAAAGTCATATGCAAAACAGACTATTTATAGAGTAACACAATCGATATTCTTAGATATGCAGAATATTTTAGAAGAGAAAGCTGAAAGAATCTCTAAAGCAGTTTCAGTTAATGATAAAAAAAGGCATGTTGAAATCTCATATTCATCAAATGGAAAATTTGAAGCTCAAATTAAGTTTTCAGGTGATACTTTACTTTTTCATATGCATTCAAATGTTTTTGATTTTCCTTTAAACCATCCCATGCATAAGACTAACTATATTAAAGAAGATAGATTAAGAGCCTTTTGTGGTGTTATTCATGTATATAATTTTTTATCTGATTCATTAAAATACAATAGAGTAAATGATTCGGGTTTTTTAATTGCCAGAATATTTATTAATAAGGACAGACATTTTTTTGTAGAAGGTGATGAGCAGTTAGGTTTTTTATTTAATGATTTTATTAATCAAAAGATAGAAAAGGACCAAATTAATAAGATTATAGATGTTTTGATGCTTTATTCATTGGAGTTTGATTTACAGACACCTAATTTTCATGATATTAAAGAAGTTTTTGTTCATCAAGTTATGGATATGAGTAATAAACAAAAGATAAGAACTGCTAAAAGAATGGGATATAAATTTTCATTTGAAACAAATAATGATTAAATATTTGTAATAGTTTAAAAAAAAATTAAATTTGCAACCTTAATTTTGGGGAGACCATTGGCCCGGTCGTCTAGTGGTTAGGACGCCAGGTTTTCATCCTGGTAACCGGGGTTCGATTCCCCGTCGGGCTACAAAAATATATAATATGGCGAATCATAAGTCAGCATTAAAAAGAATTAGACAATCTGAAAGTAGAAGATTGCTAAACAAGTATCAGCATAAGACTGCAAGAAACGCAGTCAGAGAATTACGTGCAATAAACAAAAAGAAAGATGCATTAGTTTTATTACCTAAGGTAGTTGCGATGTTAGATAGGCTAACTAAAAGAAATATCATACACAAGAACAAAGCATCTAATCTTAAATCAAAATTAACGCAACACGTAAATATTTTAAAATAGAACGTGTAGTTGTTTTCATTTAACCGCCTTTATATTAAGCACTTTCCTTTTTCTTTATATTTGCATTATGTCAAAGGAATTAATTATCTATACTAATTTAATAACAGCAAGGCATCAGTATATTTTTGATTTATTGTTTAATGGTATTTATAAAATTAAATACGATTTGACAGATGACAAATCATTTTATTTGCAATCTGAAGGTTATAAATTAAATTACTCAGCTAATAGATTAGATAATAATGAATTCTTTGTTGAAGAAAATGGTTTATTAAAACAGAAAGGAGTTTATGAGTTAGATATAAAGGTTGATAAATCAAGTGTTATACCTGTGTTTTTTAATTCTAATCACAATGAATCTTATTATTTTGATGTTTTTGCAGCATCATTTTATCTTGTTACTAGGTATGAAGAGTATTTACCACATTTGAAAGATAAATATAATAGGTATAAGGCAGAACAAAGTTTAGCTTATAGAAATAATTTTCTTAATATACCTATAGTTAATATGTGGATGAAAGATTTTATATCAGATATTAGTATTAGATTCACAGATTTAAACATAACTTACCCAAATTTCAAATTTAGTTCAACTATAGATATTGATTCAGCATATTTATATAAAAGTAAAGGATTTGTACGTTCAATAGCATTTTTATTAAAAACATTATATAATTTAGATCTTAAATCATTTAAGATTGCTATTAAAGTAATTGCTAATAAGATTAAAGATCCTTTTGATACTTATTTGAAACAATTAGAAATACAAAAGAAATACAATTTAGATGTAAAGTACTTTATATTACTTGCTGATTATGGTTTGAATGATAAGAGTATTTCATATAATAATAAGAATTTTCAAATATTAATTAAGCATCTGGCTGATTTTGCAGATTTGGGAATTCATCCATCATTTGGTTCAAACTATAATAAAAACAAATTATTTACTGAGATAAAGAGGTTAGAAGAAATCCAAAAAAGAGAAGTAACTTTTAGTAGACAACATTTTTTTCAACTATCATTACCCAACACTTATATTAAATTAATAGAAGCAGGAATTACTGATGATTTTACTATGGGTTATTCTTCTCATCTGGGATATAGAGCAGGTATCGCAGATTCATTTCTTTTTTATAATTTAGATGCAGAACAAATACTACCAATTAGAATACATCCTTTTGCAATAGTTGATGATATTTTAAATTATAATATGAATTTAAAACCAGAAGATGTTATGAATCACGTGTGTGAAATAATAGATCAAACTAGAAATGTTAATGGCAAACTAATAAGTATTTGGCATAGTGATACTTTTAGTGATTTTGGTAATTGGAAAGGTTGGGCAAATGTTTATGAAGATATAGTTAAATATATAAAAAAATAATTATGAAAATAAATATTATTTCTGATAATAATACAGTGTTTAATAATTTCATTCGTGAAATAAGAGATGTTGATATTCAAAATGATTCAATGAGGTTTAGAAGGAATATTGAAAGAATTGGAGAAGTATTTGCGTATGAGATTAGTAAAGATATGGAATATCATTCTAAGGAAATTCAAACACCACTTGGAATATCAAAAGAATCTTTAATAATTACAAAACCAATATTAGCAACTATATTAAGGGCTGGATTACCTCTTCATCAAGGTCTTTTAAATTATTTTGATCAGGCTGATAGTGCATTTATTTCTGCTTATCGCAAAGATAATTCAGATGGAGGATTTGATGTAGAAGTTGAATATATTTCTTCACCAATCATAAATAATAGAACAATTATATTATGTGATCCTATGTTAGCAAGTGGTACATCAATGGTTTTAGCAATAGAGGCTTTACTTTTAATAGGTAAGCCTAAGCACATTCATGTAGTTGGAGTTATTGCTAGTAGTGAAGGTGTAGATTATCTTGAAAGAAATATTCCAATTTTAGCATGCACATTATGGCTAGGAGCAGTTGATAAAGAAATGAACTCAAATTCATATATCATTCCAGGTCTTGGTGATGCTGGAGACTTAGCTTTTGGTAAAAAAATATGAAAATTAAACATATCTTTTTTGATTTAGATAGGACTCTTTGGGATTTTGAAAAAAACTCTAAAATAACATTAACTGAAATAATTGACAGTCTAGATTTAACATCAAAAGGAGTTGACAGTGCGGAAAATTTCATATCTAAATATAGAATACATAATGAAAGATTATGGGATTTATATAGAGATAATAAAATTACAAAAGAGATATTAAGAAGTGAAAGGTTTTTATTAACCTTGCAAGAATATAATATATTTGACACTAAATTAGCAGATACTTTTGGTAATGAGTATATTAAAAGATCTCCCTTAAAGACAGCGTTATTCCCATTTACTCTGGAAGTTCTAACATATTTATTTAAATCTTATAATCTCCATATTATTACTAATGGTTTTCAGGAAGTTCAACATGTTAAATTATCTAATTCTAATATAGGAGAATATTTTAATTTAGTTTTAACATCTGAGGAAGCGGGAGTAAAAAAGCCAGATATTACTATCTTTAATTATGCTTTAAATAAGGTAAAAGCTAAAAATTATGAGAGCATAATGATTGGCGATGATTTATATGCTGATATACAAGGGGCATCTAGAGCAGGTATAAAGGGTATATATTTTAATCCAGAAAAGATTAAACATTCAGAAAATGTATGGCAAGAGATAGGTTGCTTAAGTGAACTTATGAATCTATTATAAAACCTGCTTTTTGTAAATCAATCCAAAATTCAGGGTAAGACTTTAAAACTATGTCTATATCTTTAATTATTATTTTCTCATATTTTATAGACATCCCAGCAAAGCTCATTGCCATTCGATGATCTTTATATGTGGTTATTTCTTTATCAGATTGTAATTTCTTTAATTCTGTATCCATAGCGTGTATTCTATCAGTCTCTTTATTTCTTAATGTTGATAATCCTATGATTATTGGGTTTAATTTTAGGGCATATAAAGTACATTTAAGAGGCTGAAATATGTCAGGAGTGTTTATTATATTAATTTTTTTAAATGGAATTATTTTTTTATTTTTTTCTAAAATAAGACCATCATCAGTAAATATTGTAGATACTGAAAGCTTAGAGAATATATTTGGTAAGATGGAGTCTCCTTGTATAGATTTTTTTCTTAGATTATTTAGTTTTATTTTACATTTTTTAGATAATGCTGCTATTTCATACCAAAAACTTGCTGCTGACCAATCAGGCTCTACAATATAATCTTTAGCAATATATTTTTGTGGTAGAATATGAATAGTGTTATTTATCCAATTTGTTTTGACACCAAAAAACAACATTAATGATCTAGTCATTTCAATGTAGGATTTAGATACAATATTTCCAGTTATATTAATTTCTAATCCGTTCTCTAATGTCGGTGCTATTAATAATAATGAAGAAATAAATTGTGAACTTATTCTTCCATCAATTGTAATCTTTCCTCCTAAAATTTTTTTTCCGCTGATTTTTAGTGGAGCATGATATTTATTCTTAGTATATGAAATTTTAGCACCAAGTTCTTTTAAGGTATCTACTAAATCTCTTATAGGCCTCTCTTGTAATCTTTTTGACCCTGTTAAAATATGTTGTGTGTCTTTTAATATTGAAAGATATGATGTTAAAAACCGAAATGGTGCTCCTGCTGGGCCAACATCAATATTTTTTTTTGCTTTACACAAGTATTTATTTAACACTCTAGTATCCTCAGATTTGGATAGGTTTTGAATCTTGAAATCTTCTTTACATAATGCTTTTATAATAAGAAGTCTATTTGAAATACTTTTAGATGACGGTAAATTTATTTCACAATTTACAATTTTTGTGGGATGTGAAACCTTATAGTTCATTTTCTGAAAACAAATTATCTATAGAACATTTTCCAATACCTTCTAATAGAGAAAAGTTTATTTTATTGTTTTTATTTTTCTTGTCATTTTTCATAAATTCTATAAGATCCTGTTTCATTGGAATATTTGGAAGGTTAAAATTACTTAATATATAATTTTTTATTTCTAATTTATCATTATTATTTAAATGAGACATCTCTGTTTCTAATAAAATACCCATTAAAACTGATTCTCCATGAGAGATGGGTGTTCCTTTTTGTAAATAAAAACTTTCAATTGCATGTCCATAGGTGTGCCCGAAATTTAGTTTTTTTCTTTCTTTCTTATCTATAGGGTCTTTAACTACGATAGTGTTTTTGATATTTACTGAATGATATATTAATTCCCCCCATTTTATATTATCTATTTGAGTTTTTATTAATTCGGTCCATTTTATTTTATCTGCAATTAGAGTGTGCTTTATAATTTCTGCAAATCCAGATTTCATTTCATAATCATTTAATGTATTTAGAAATACTGGATTTATAAGTGTAGATTCTGGATTTTTAAATAATCCAATTTGATTCTTTTGGCCATTTAAATTCACACCTAATTTACCACCTATAGATGCATCGACCATTGAGAGTAATGTAGTAGGTATTTGATGAAATTTAATTCCTCTTTTAAATGTTGCTGCACAATACCCACCCATATCTCCAATTACTCCACCTCCAAGATTAATAAGTGTTGATTGCCTATCAAAATTATTTTTTGATAGCTGTTCCCAGATGTAATTACAAGTAGATATTTTTTTATTTTTTTCCCCAGATCTAATCCTAATGATTATAGAGTCTTTTATTTTAGGAATTTCTTTTAGTAATATTGGTAAGCAATTTTTTTCAGTATTTTCATCAACTAATATAGCTATTTTTAAATAGTCTTTGTAGTTAAATTTTGAGAAACAATCATAGCCAATCCATACAGAGTAATTATTTGCAATTATTTCTTTCATTCTGTTATTTCTGATAAAGGATTGCCTGTACATCCATTAGGATATGAAATTCCTAAAATATTAGATATTGTTGGAGCAATATCTCGGATATTTACTTTTCTATCTGTTTGTCCTTGTGGTATATCTCCTCCCCAGAAAATTAGGGGCACATGTGTGTCATAAGAAAAACATGAACCATGAGTTGTTCCACCTTTTCTCCAATAAACTTTTAACCATCCTGTTTGTAAACTTACAACTACATCACCAGATCTTTTTTGATTATAACCCCTTTGAACTAATGAATGAAATGAGTTTTGATATTCATTTTCATTTAATTGAATAGCAGTATAAGTATTTTTAACCCATTTGTATTTTAAGAAAAATTTTGCACATTTTCTTTGTATTACTTGCATGTTAATATTTTTTTCTTCTATCAAGTCATGATTTAAAAATAAATGGTTGTTAGAGTAATTCTTTATCCAATCACCAGAACCATATATGGTGTTTAAATAATCTGAAACTTCTTTTTTCATTATCATTTCATCAAAATATCCTGCAGGAATATTTCTTCTTAATAATTCTTTAGGTTCTGATACTACACCATGATCTGCTGTAATGAATATTATCGAATTTTTGAAGCCTACTTTTTTGTCAATCATTTTTAGAATTTCTTCTATATCTTTATCTAGTCTTAGGTAAGTATCTTTTATTTCAGCCGCGTGAGGACCATATTGATGGCCTACATAATCAGTAGAAGAAAAGCTAACTGTTAAAATATCAGTGTTTTCTCTTTGACCCAACTTTTCATTTTTAAAAATTTCAATAGCCAGATCTTTAAGAATGCTATTACCAAAAGGTGTGCGTTTAATTCCACTATTACCTTTTTGAGCAAATATTGAATCTAAATTATGGCTTAATCCATCTTCACTAAACTTCCATTCTCCTTTAAGATATTTTTGCACATCATTTCTATCATTTATTTTTCGGATGTAATCTGGTAAAGATTGCATGTAAAAAGAAGATGTAATCCATTTTCCATCGTCACCCATCCAATAAGCTGCATTTGCAGAATGTCCTGCAGGTAGAATTGCTCCTCTATCTTTTAAGGAAATACCTATTACTTTACTATTAGTATTGAAAAGTTTTAACTCATCACCAAAAGTAGAGGTAAGCATATGGTGTGGAGACATTTTTCCATCTTCAGATACTGCAGTATTTTGTTTGGAAAAACCAATGATATTCATTTTATTATCTCCAGTACAATAAATATATTCTCCAGAATTTTTATCATACCAATCATTTGCAATTATTCCATGGATAGCTGGTGTAGTTCCTGTAAAAATTGATGCATGTCCAGGACCAGTATAGGTAGGAACATATCCAAACTGACAATTTCTAAAAAAATGTCCTTCATTAATTAATCTTTTAAAACCATTATCTCCAAAATCATCCCAAAATCTATAAATATAATCGAAGCGCATTTGATCAACTACGATTCCGACTATTAATTTTGGCTTCTCTTTTGCAATTGATATTATACTTATAGAAATGAGTATAGTGATTGTGAATATTTTTTTCATTTTTTATAATTTTTATATTGAAATGCTAAAATTGAAAGAATTATAGCAATTATAACATCAGAAATTGGCGATACATTTGGCCAGCCAAAATTCCAAATGCAAACTAAAAATAACCATGCTACCCAAACATTATCAAATTGATTCATTAATTCTTGATTTCAATAACATATATGTAAGCAAACTTACAAAAAGCCCCCAGAACATTCCACCTATTATATCAAAAGGGAAGTGTACTCCTAAATATACTCTACTATATCCTATAATAGTAGCCCAAGAAAATAAGAATATGAATATTCTAATATTTTTTAATATTATACTAACAAAGAAAGCAATTGCAAATGAATTCGAAGCATGCGAACTTATAAATGAATATAAACCTCCACATTCATTTACAATTCTAACCCGTTCTAATTGATGACATGGTCTTAGTCTCTCAAATACGTCTTTAAATAAATGTACAGAACCAAAATCTGATAGAAATATTAGTAAAGATAATGAGATTATAATCCATACAAATGTATTGCGGTATTTCTTAAATATTATGTAAATAATAAGTATATAAAGAGGAATCCAGGTAAGCTTACCACTTATAAGTAACATTATTTGATCTATTTCAGAAAAACCATTATTGTTTATCAATCGAAAAAAAAAGATATCTATAGTGTTTAGCCAGTTCATTTATTAGTTAAGTTTTTCCCAGATTAAATCTTTTAATTCAACTATACCTTTTTGTGCAATAGAAGAAATAAATAATGTTGTAATATCTTCAGGTAATTCATTACTAATTTCTTTGATTAACTCATCATCTAACATGTCTGATTTACTAACAGCTAGTATTCTATCCTTATCTAAAAGCTCAGGGTT
>MDSW01126964.1_pt1 | contig 10403 bp, 7 predicted proteins | sample 811171 | NCBI WGS metagenome assembly MDSW01 (sample SAMN05326641, study PRJNA326480) | marine metagenome | isolation source: seawater | place: Atlantic Ocean: North West | collected 2012 | reverse complement strand
CGTAACAAATAATTTTAATTTGGCAGCGGGAAAAACCTTAGTTCCAATGTCTCTTCCATCCATAACAACATTTTTAGATTTTCCTATACACTTTTGAAGAGTGATTAATTTCTCTCTAACTTCCTTTATTTGAGCAATAATAGAAACATTCTCTGACACTTCTATGCCTCTAATTACACTCTCCACATTCTCCCCATTTAATATAGTCTCTGATTGCTTTGTTTGTAAATTGAATTCAAAATCTATTGAGATTGCTGGAAGAGAAACAAGTAAATTACTGAAGTTAACTACGCCATTCTCAATAATCTGATTATTCATAAAAAATAAAGTAACCGCACGATACATTGCTCCTGAGTCAATATACCGCATATGATATTTATTTGCAATTGATTTTGCGATTGTACTTTTCCCACAAGAAGAATGGCCATCAATAGCTATGTTAAATGATAAACTCATCAGAATCCAAAGGTACTCAAATTTGTTCCAATACTAAAATTATTCGGAACTCCTGAAAGATGATAAGATGATCTACTATAATCAAAATGATATTTATAAATTCTAAAACCTATACCCCAGGAAAATCCTACCATAGCAGGCCTACTAATAGTTGTCAAATCAAATCTTCGTTGAAAATTAAATCCTGCTCTAAGAAATAGACTTTTTCTAAAAGGATTTAATTCACCACCAATAACAATATGCCGCAAAGCTGTTTTAGCAACACTCTCTTCTTTTATTTCTAATTCGCCTGTCTCAATATTTGTTTGACTTGTTAACTTATAAGGAGATTTTATATCAAAAACATTAATCTTGTTATATGTTAAATAATATTTAAAAGGGAGATAACGCAATCCTTTACTTATACCTAACTGGGCCTCATAAGGAAATCTTTCTAAATGAGATGCATAGGATTTTAATTGTCTCCCTATATTCTTTATAAGTAGTGTAGAAACAAACTCCTTTTCTAAATTAAAATAAGTTAAACTTATGTTTGATGATAAAGCAAAAGCAGTATAAGAATCATAATTAGAATTCAATAAATTAATATTCAATCCTAGAGATAACTTACTATTCATTTTTTTGCCAATACCAAAAGTTAAGACCTGATCACTTGCTGAGAAGTTACCCTGACTATAACCAGCAGCATCATTCCTTTCAAAGCTACCATACTGAATAGCTTTCAAGGAAATCCCTAAAACTCCTACTTCTTTAAATTCCCTAGCATAAGAAAAAGACAATAAATTAATATCCGAGAAATAATCACCGAATGTAAAAGCTAACTCATTATGCATTGAAGTATTTAAAAGAGATGGGGTTGTTTGAGACAAAGACACATCATTATCAAATACAGCAATAACACTACCCCCAAGGGACTCTATTCTAGGAGAATGTTCAATATTAATAAAAGAGAATGCATTCTCGCCTCCATTCTGAGCAATAATACTGAAAGGTAATAAAAATGCTACTAAAAGATGTTTATATCGCATTCTGTTTTAATAACGATTCCTTCTTTAATTTATTATTACAAAGGTATTAATTAATCTCAATAAAACTTTCTACTTTATCTGGCAAAAGAGCAATATTAATAACCTCCTCTAAAGTATCAACATAATTAAAAACCATACCTTTAACATATCTTTCGCTAATCTCTAATATATCTTTCTCATTTTGTTTTGATAAAATAATCTCATTTATTCCAGATCGCTTAGCTGCTAGTATTTTCTCTTTAATCCCTCCAACTGGCAGCACTTTACCTCTTAAAGTAAGCTCCCCAGTCATAGCAATTTTTTCTTTTACTTTTCTTTGTGTAAACGATGAAACTAAAGAAGTAAACATGGTAATCCCAGCTGATGGACCATCTTTCGGAGTAGCTCCTTCCGGAACATGAACATGGACATTCCATTTATCAAAAACATTAGAAGATAAATTATACATATTCGCATGTGCTTTTAAATATTCCATTGCAATCGTAACTGATTCTTTCATTACTTTCCCCAAATTACCTGTAACCGATAACTTTCCCTTCCCTTTACTTAAACTACTCTCAATAAAAAGGATGTCACCACCAACTGATGTCCATGCTAATCCAGTAACAACACCTGCAACCGAATTATCATTTATTCTTTCTCTATCAAATTTTGGTGCGCCTAATACTTGCTCAACTACATTAGCAGCTGGAGAACAATCAAAATCCTCATCCATAGCAATTGATTTTGCAACATTTCTAATCATCTTACTAATCATCTTATCAAGAGTTCTGACTCCAGATTCACGAGTATATTGATCTGCGATCTTCTCTAGCATCTTTTCAGATATAGTAAATTGATCTTCCTTTATTCCATGTAACTTTATTTGTTTAGGCAATAAATGATTCTTAGCAATTTGGACCTTTTCTTCTATTGTATAACCATTCATCTCAATAATTTCCATTCTATCCCTAAGTGCGGGTTGAATGGTAGCTAATGAATTTGCAGTTGCAACAAACATAACTTTTGATAAATCGTAGTCTAATTCTAAATAATTATCATGAAAGGTCTCATTTTGCTCAGGGTCTAGCACCTCCAAAAGAGCTGAAGATGGATCTCCATGATTATCTCGTGTAACCTTATCAATCTCATCCAAAACAAAAACTGGATTTGATGAATTCGCCTTCTTAATAGATTTAATAATCCTTCCTGGCATAGCTCCAATATAGGTTTTTCGATGACCTCTAATCTCAGCCTCATCACGTAATCCTCCTAATGAAACTCTCTCATATTTTCTTCCAAGAGCTTCTGCTATTGATTTTCCCAATGAAGTTTTCCCTACCCCGGGAGGACCAAACAAGCAAAGAATAGGAGACTTCATATCTCCTTTTAGTTTTAATACTGCTAGATGTTCAATAATCCTTTCTTTAACTTTATCTAAACCAAAATGATCTCTATCTAAGATCTTTCTTGCTTGACTAAGATCAAAGTTGTCTTTAGTTACCTCATCCCAAGGTAAATCTAAAATAAGCTCAATATAACTCCTTTGAACAGCATAATCTGACATAGAAGGATTCATCCTTTGCAATTTTCTTAGCTCCTTATCAAATGCATTAGCAATCTCTTTTTGCCACTTTTTCTTAGAAGCCTGTTTGCGCATCTCTTCAACTTCTTTATGTGAACCACTACCCCCTAACTCCTCTTGTATTGCTTTCATCTGCTGATTCAAGAAATATTCCTTCTGCTGCTGATCTAGATCAGTCTGTACTTTTGATTGAATTTTATTTTTCATCTCTAGCATTTGCAACTCTTTTGTTAAAAGTTCTAATGCTAATATTGCACGTTTTTTTAAATCAATTTCTTCCAGAAGGATTTGTTTCTCTGCTAAACCTATACTCATATTCGAGGAAACAAAATTTATTGCAAATGATGAATTTTTAATATTCTTAATTGCTATTGCAGCTTCACTAGGAATGTTTGGAGACGCATCAATAATCTTTAATGATAAATCTTTTACTGATGAGACTAGAGCTGAGAACTCTTCATCTTTTACATCTGGCTTCACCTCTCTTAATTCAGTAATTCTTGCTTTAAAATAAGGTGTTTCCTGCACCATCTCATCAAGCTTAAAGCGCTTACGACCCTGTATCACCACAGTAATATTACCATCAGGCATCTTTAACATCTTAAGGATACTAGCAACTGTACCTACTTCATGTAAATCCCCCATCTCTGGTATCTCTATATCAAAATCTCTTTGAGATACTACGCCTATCATCTTATTACCACTCTCAGCATCCTTAATAAGTTTAACTGATCTATCTCTTCCAATAGTAATTGGAATAATAACACCCGGAAATAAAACAGTATTCCTTAAAGGTAATATTGATAGAACATCAGGAGCGTCTTCTTTAGAAATTTTTGCTTCATCCTCATCACTCATTAATGGAAGAAACTCTGTATCTTCATTTAATAGGTCTGACAAATCTCTTATATTTTTTTTCATAATAAATCGTTTTCAACCATTTAGAATGCAATTAGCATGCCATAGAAGTATAGTGGTCTTTTTGTCAGGTGTTATTCGTTGCGATAGCGTTTTGTTGTATCATATACATACGTAAGAATATCTTGCTCTATTTTATCAAACATATATTCTCTTCTGAGAAATACTTTCTCCACTACATCAAAAACCTTAGATAACTTATAAACTGTAAAGCCAGAAGATCCACCCCAGCTAAATGATGGGATAAAGTTTCTAACAAACCCGCTCCCAAAAATATTCGAACTTACACCAACTACAGTACCTGTATTAAACATAGTATTAATACCACACTTTGAATGATCCCCCATTATTAAACCACAGAACTGAACACCTGTATTCTTAAATTTTTCTTCATCATAATTCCATAACTTAACCTCAGCATAATTATTTTTAAGATTAGAATTATTAGTATCAGCACCTAAGTTACACCACTCTCCTATTACTGAATTACCCAAAAATCCATCATGAGCTTTAGAAGAATAACCAAAAAAGATAGTATTATTGACCTCTCCTCCTACCTTGGAATAAGGCCCCAAAGTAGTTCCTCCATATACTTTTGCTCCCATTTTTAGGACTGAATTATTTAACATAGCAAAAGGACCTCGAACCATAGATCCTTCCATAATTTCAGCATCTTTTCCAATATATATAGGTCCATTATTAGAATTTAACACACTGCAAGAAACCTTAGCCCCTTTCTCAATAAATATTCTATCTCCTATTAAAGTATTTGTGTCATCTACATTCTTAGGTCTTCTTTTTTTTCCTATAAGCTCAAAATCACTTACTATCTCTCTATCATTATATATAAAGAGGTCATATACATTTCTAATCATGTTAAAATCAACATTAGACTCGATCCTATTTAGTTTCTTCAAATCAAATATAGCTCCCCGAAAAGCAATAATCTCCCCGTCTTTTGATAATGCCTCTCCAACTCTTAGACTATTTAGCTCTGTTATTAATGCCTGGGAAGGTAAAGACCTAGCATCAACCCATAAATTATCTTTTTGTATTTGAGAGGGAAACTTTACTGACAAATAATCTTCCGTTTTTACAGAAACAGAATTATAATACTGTTCCCATTTCTCTTTTATTGTAAATATACCAAACCTAAAATAAGCAATAGGACGTGTAAAACTTAAGGGATAATAATTAGAGCGATTTTTATCAAATAATATTACATTCATATAAAGACAAAGGTAAAAAAAAAGCCCACACAAATGTGCGAGCTTTTATTATAAATAAAAATTCTACTACTTTTGAAATTTCTTATACTTATTCTTAAATTTATCTATTCTTCCCGCTGTATCAATCAATTTAGCCTTGCCGGTAAAAAATGGATGGGAATCAGAAGATATTTCCATCTTAAATAATGGATACTCATTTCCATCTTCCCACTTAATTGTATCTTTAGTTTCAGCACATGATTTTGTTAGAATCGCAAAATCAGTTGACATATCTTTAAATACGCATAATCTATAACTATCTGGGTGTATATCTTTTTTCATTCTACTTAGATCTTATATTTAAGGCTGCAAAATTAATAAGTTTTATCATTCCAGCAACTTTATATACTATAAATTTAGAGATCTAAATTATTAAGCAATGAATTAGTTGCTTTTACTGCATCAGCTGAAGCCTTTAGCTTATTTATTTCAGAACTATCAAGGTTCATCTCAACTATAGATTCAATCCCATTTCTTCCTAGAATAACTGGAACACCAATACATAAATCAGTTAACCCAAACTCACCTGTAAGCAAAGCAGAACAAGCAAACATCTTTTGGTGATCACAAGCAATCGCTTGGACCAAACTACTTACCGCAGCACCAGGAGCATACCACGCTGAAGTACCTAGCATTGATGTTAATGTAGCACCTCCCACTTTAGTCTGCTCTCCAACTTCTTCCAATCTTTCACTAGTCAAAAACTCAGAAACGCTAATAGAATTTCTAGTTGCTAATCTTGTTAAAGGAACCATCCCTTTATCAGAATGACCACCAATTACCATACCATCAACATCAGAAGCTGCACACTCCATCGCTTCTGCCAATCTATATTTAAATCTTGCAGAATCTAAAGCTCCACCCATACCTATAATTCTGTTTTTAGGCAGATTAATTGCTTTATGAGTTAAATAAGTCATTGTATCCATAGGATTACTTACAATAATCAAAATAACATCAGGAGAATACTTAACTAATTGCTCAGATACTGATTTAACAATACCTGCATTAATTCCAATTAATTCCTCTCTTGTCATTCCTGGCTTTCTTGGAATTCCTGAGGTGATTACTGCGATATCACTCCCTTTAGTTTTTAGATAATCATTAGTACTTCCTACAATCTTAGTATCAAAACTATTTAAAGACGCTGTCTGCATTAAATCCATTGCCTTACCTTCTGCAAAGCCCTCCTTAATATCAACTAATACAACCTCTGACGCAAAGTTCTTTATTGCGATATATTCTGCACAGCTTGCCCCAACTGCTCCTGCTCCTACTACTGTAACTTTCATGTTATTTATATTTCTGAATTAACTTGTTATTCCTCTTTTTATGCATCAATATTAGCATACTTCGCATTTGCCTCAATAAACTCTCTCCTTGGAGGGACTTCATCTCCCATAAGCATTGAGAAAACTCTGTCTGCCTCTGCAGCATTATCAATAGTAACTTGTTTTAAAGTTCTATACTCTGGATTTAACGTAGTATCCCATAACTGAGAAGCATTCATCTCCCCAAGACCTTTGTATCTTTGAATAATTACATTTACATCCTTTCCTGCTTTCATGTCTTCAATTATCGAATCTCTTTTATTTTCATCCCAACAATACCTTTGATCTTTTCCTTTTTTTAATAGATATAAAGGAGGTGTTGCGATATACACATAGCCCTGCTCAATAAGTGGCTTGAGAAAACGAAAAAAGAATGTTAACAACAACGTGGCAATATGAGACCCATCAATATCTGCATCTGTCATAATAACAACCTTATGATATCTTAATTTCTCTATATTTAACTCTCTAACATCGTCATCTGTACCTATAGAAACCCCAAGAGCCTTAAACATATTCTTGATTTCCTCATTCTCAAATACCTTATGCTGCATAGCTTTTTCAACATTAAGGATTTTACCTCTAAGAGGCATAATCGCTTGAAAATGTCTATCTCTTCCTTGCTTTGCAGTACCTCCAGCTGAATCTCCCTCAACTAAAAAGATCTCACATTTTTCAGGATCCTTCTCTGAACAATCAGATAATTTTCCAGGAAGACCAGAGCCAGTAAGGACACTTTTCCTTTGAACCATCTCTCTAGCTTTATTAGCTGCATTACGAGCAGTTGCAGCTAAAATAACCTTCTGCACAACCTTCTTTGCTTGTTCAGGGTTCTCCTCCAAATAAAAACTAAGCATATCACTTACCGATTTCGAAACAGCTGAAGTCACTTCTTTATTACCTAACTTAGTCTTTGTTTGTCCTTCAAACTGAGGCTCCATTACTTTTACAGAAATCACTGCAGTTAGGCCTTCTCTAAAATCATCACCAGAAATTTCAAATTTGACTTTCTTTAATAAACCTGACTCATCAGCATATTTCTTAAGAGTTCTTGTTAATCCCCTTCTAAATCCAGACAAGTGTGTTCCTCCTTCATGAGTATTAATATTATTTACATAAGAATGGACATTCTCAGTATAAGAAGTATTGTACAACATAGCTACTTCAACTGGAACACCGTCTTTCTCTCCATCAATATAAATTACATCATCCAATATTGGATCTCTTGTGGCATCTAAAAAAGAAACAAATTCTTTCAACCCTCCCTCAGAATAGAACTCTTCTTTAACAAACTCTCCATTATCATCTTTTCTTCTCTTATCTGTAATCGAAAGATGTATCTTTTTATTTAAGAAAGCTAACTCTCTTAAACGTGCAACTAAGATATCAAAATGATATACCGTTTCTTCAAAAATTGTAGAATCGGGATGAAAAGTAACAAAAGTCCCTGTTTTATCAGTTTTTCCAATCTCTCGGACATCATATTGAGGCACGCCTATTTTATACTCTTGTTCAAACATCTTTCCTTCTCTATGCACCTCAACCCTTAGATCAGAAGAAAGTGCATTTACACAGGATACACCAACACCATGAAGTCCCCCAGAAACCTTATACGAACCTTTATCAAACTTACCTCCAGCATGCAATACAGTCATTACAACTTCAAGGGCAGATTTTCCTTCCTTCTCATGCATGCCTGTTGGTATTCCTCTACCATTATCAGCAACTGTTATAGAGTTGTCCTCATTAATAAAACAATCAATATGAGAACAGTGACCTGCTAAAGCTTCATCAATTGAATTATCCACTACTTCATACACTAAATGATGTAAGCCTTTTACACCAATATCACCAATATACATGGCTGGTCTTTTTCTAACTGCTTCTAAGCCTTCAAGTACTTGAATATTATCAGCGCTATAATCTTGTTTTTTATTTTCTTCACTCATAAATTTATGTTATTTATCTCTTCTTTCTATAAAGAAACAAATATACAATTTTACTACCTATTAAAATCATTTAAAGACACAGAATAAACAGCTTATTTTTCAACAATAAGTTGATAACTTTTAGAAGAAATAATTTACACCAAATAGCGCATTAAAACCAACCTCACGATACCCTAACCAAAGATCCTTTTTTGAGTTTGCAAGGTTGTTTAATTGTAAATAAGCTGAGAGCTGTTTTGAATAGACATAATAGACGCCTAAATTAGCATGCATCTGAGCTGGAATTTGAAGAGAAAGACTATTTACTTGCCTCTCTCCAATATAACTAATTGATGGCGAAACCTTTATTTTATCTCTTAAATTAATTGGAGAGCCTAATTTTACCTTAAGATTAGGAGTATGGTAAACATTCTTATCCCAAGTAAAGTAATCAGAACTTGCATTCAAGCTAATAATATTATTAATTACCCTAGAATAATTAAGACTAACATGCAGCTGCTGTACATCAACATAATTTACTATAAAACGACTATAATCTGAATGAGCAAAAGAAGTGAAATGAGCAAAATCTTCAACTATCCCATAAGCCACACTACCCTCAAAGGATTCCCCTTTACTCAGCACATTACGCATCCCTAAATAAGCTTCATGTGTATCGCTAAATCTCAACTCTTGAAGAAAAAGACTATCTACTAGAACAGATTGATTCGTTCCAAAAGAATGAATATAAGGATTCTGATCAGAAAAAGATTTAATCGTATGCTTTTGCTTATTATGACGCAATCCAGCATATACTAATAAAACATCCTTTACAAGCTCCTTTTCAGCACTGATTTGGGGGAAAAATTCAATTGGATCATTATTAGTAAAATCAAAATTAATTGATGTCTTAAAGTCAACACCATACCTACTAAAAGAAGTTCTAGGACTAAAAGAAAGCGATTTTAGATCTACATTTTTAAATTCTGAATCTGGATTATTATACCTTAGATAATTATTTAACTCAACTTCCAAACCAAATAATAACCCATTTACTCTTTTACTTAAATTAGAACTTAAATGCAATTGATTCTCTGAACGCTCATTCAAATCAGAAATAAAAAAAGTAGTATAATGACTTAACTGCTTCTCACTCTTCTCTTTTGAAATAGCAGAAACAGAAAGCTTTGTATAAGAAAAACGATTTCTAAAGAATTTTTCTTCTTCAGAACCTAACTCATCATCATAATATAGAGCTGTTCGCCTATCATAATCTAAATTTGCTAAAAAGATATAAGATGAACTAATCTTTTTTGCATAAAGATGAATACTATTCTTACTGTTCTTTGCTAAATAATATTTGTTAGCTAGATGATTTGCAATAATTCCATAGCTTAGAGAATTAGAACGCCTACTATTATGCACCAAACTTAATTTAGTTGTGTAAGCATTTCCAAAACCAACTCCCACCTTTGTTGCATACAAGCCAATAATTTTATCATCTTTCACCTTAGCCGCAGCTAATGGTCTAGCATTATAATCTGAATCTATATTAACATGAATCATCTTATATTCCTGTGTTCTATCTCTTCTAATTGTATCTGCAAAAGTCGCATTCTCATTTAGCCTAGTAGCCTCAGGTATTGTAGGCTGAAAACCTTCTATAACCGTAACTTTAGTTGTACCAATATCTTGTGCAAAGATAGAGCTAACGCTTATCAGTATTATTAAAATTATTTGCTTTAATCTCATCTTATGAAATATTTTTATTCTTTTATTCTAACGCATCTCAGGAGACGGAACTACATAATCCTCATCAACTTCTTGTTCCTCATCAACTTCTTGTTCCTCATCAACTTCTTGTTCCTCATCAACTTCTTGTTCCTCATCAACTTCTTGCACTTCATATT
>MDSW01020291.1_pt1 | contig 10403 bp, 16 predicted proteins | sample 811171 | NCBI WGS metagenome assembly MDSW01 (sample SAMN05326641, study PRJNA326480) | marine metagenome | isolation source: seawater | place: Atlantic Ocean: North West | collected 2012 | reverse complement strand
TGTTTGGTGGCCTGCTTGCGGACGAGATGGAGGATGTTCATCACTCTCTTGACAGCGCTCCAGCCCCCGTTGCCTGACTGGAATCGAGCTGCATCCCCTGTGGGGATCAACGTGAAATGACTATAGGACATTTAGTAGCGGTCGCTACGGTTTGCGGCCGAAAAATTGCACAACCGCGCTCGGGCCTTGATGGGCGCCCCCCTCGTGGATGTCGCGTTTAATTTCTTGCAGGATGAAAGCCTTGAGTGGCGCCAGCTCTTGCTTGAGCTGGGCTGGTTCAATCAAGAGCTCAAGGCGTGTTGGCCCGCCGCTGCTCAGGTGCAGTTGTCTTGGGGTGTAGGCCTCGAGCAGCAAATGGCCGCCGGGGCGCAACGCGTCGATGGCACGTTGGTGGACTGTGGCCCGGAGTTCTGGTTCCAGCTGCATCCAGCTGGCCACGATCAAGTCTCTGCTGGCTGGTTTGGGGTTGAACTCTGCGAGATCGCAGCAGTGGGTGGTGATGCTGACGCCCCGTCGTCGTGCCAATGCTTGAGCTTTGCTGAGCCCAATGGGACTGATGTCCTGGGCGCAGACCTGGTGCCCTAACTCGGCAAGGAAGACCGCATTGCGCCCTTCACCTTCGGCTAGGCAGAGGGCCTCTCCCGGTGTAAGTCCCAAGCAGTGCTGCCTAAGGAAATCATTGGCTTGCTCGCCATAGATCAATTCCTCGGCCCCAAAACGTTGATCCCAATAGCTCTTGGGTCCAAACCCAGCGCTCATGCCTTTTCCGGGAAACCTGCTGCTGGTGAGCGTTCCACAGCGGCTGCCGTCGCTGGCCCCCAGATTCCGTCTTCAATCAGAGGCGCTTTGGGGTTGTGCTCATTCCACAATTGCTGAAAGGCCAAGACCTGCGCTGAGCCCAGGTCCTCGCCGCCTGCGGTGTAGTCAAAGTGCATCGGATCCCAAGCCCCAAGCCATTGCCAGCCGTGTCGCTCCAAATAAGGGCGCCAGTCGCCGGAATCTTGAATGTCGATTGCCAGGCCGCTGTTGTGGTTGCTGAAAGGCGGTGGGGCTGCGGCTTGAATTCCGCATTCCCTCCGTTGCGCTTGTTGGCGAATCAGGTGCTGCTGCATAGGCGTGCGAAGGGCGCTGTTGATGATCAGTGGCTCGCTTCGCTCTTCAACAGCCGCGATGAGATCGCTGGCCGCCTCTGCTTGTAGCCAGGGGGTGGTGTGGGCTCCTTCGATGTGGATCAGTGGATGGTCGATAGCCACCAAGGCCCCATGACTCTCCATTCGCTCCAAGACCTGGGAGGAGAGCCCTGCAATGGTTCCTGTGTCACACAGGCGGCGAGTGTCAGCGACGGTTGTCGGCCTGCCGCGCTGGATGGTGTCGCTGAAGCGATCCAGACCATGTTGGCCACCGTTGACCAGTTGTCTGGCTGCCAGCAGGTTGTTGCTGGATAAGGCTTGGCGTAAGGGGGCTTCATGCTCTTTGAGGAAGCGAGCCAAAAGGTGGGCGGCCACTTCTGGATCGTTGGCTAGATCGGGACGTTCCAGCAGGTCGACACCAAGTTGTTGGCCATACCGGGCGTAGTTGTCGCGTCCGGTTAATTGCACAAAGCCCCGGCCGCGGAAGGCTTCACCATCGCCAGCACCACGGTTGCCCAAGTCGTGTCGATCGTCGTAAAGCCCGTAGGGATGACCACCCGGTTCGGTATTCCAGGCTGATAGATGTTCATCAATGGGCTCAAATCCCTCGCTTTCCGCCCGGATGGTGGCTAGTGCCAGCAGCACCATGGCTGGATCTCCAATTCCTTCTTCTTCGAGGGCGGTTTGGACATAGGGCCAGTAGTGGTTGATATTGCTGCGAGGGGTGGCGGCTGGAAATAGATCAGCCACCTCGGCTGCCGTCAGTTTTTCTTGGGTCTGCGCCATGGTGCAGCCATCGACCCACCTGGTGTAGCCATGGAGTTGCCTTTGCCACCTTGGCGGCCGCTGATCCGTGCGGCTCAACAGCGAGAAGGACGCTCTGCTTCTGCGCGTTGGTTGCAGCTGGCCACAGTGGCCCTTGATGGCACTCCTCGGGTGAGGACCTTGGTCTTTCGTGGCTGGGGTGAGGCCGATCAACTGGATCTACTGACGGATGCACGCAGTGCCAAGTTCCAGGAACTTCACAGGCAGCCGGGCGTCGAACTGTGCTGGCTCATGCCCAAAGCCAAGCAGCAATTTCGGCTCCGTGGTTGCGTGATGACCAATGCTCTGGAGCACTCAGGCGAACGTCAACGTCACTGGCAGCAGTTGAGTTCAGCGGGACGAGCGCTGTGGAGTTGGCCCACTCCAGGACAGCCGTGGCGGACTGATGATTGCTTTGTTGAGGAGATCTCCGTCGATGCTGCGATCCCGGAACATTTCCAGTTGTTGCGTGTTCAGATTGCGTATGTGGAGCAGCTAGACCTTGGCCAGCACCCGCATTTGAGACTTTCGTGGTCCCGCAACGATCTGTGGCAAGCGTTGCGGCTGAGGCCTTAAACCCTTACATTTCTGCCAATGTCAGAGAATGCTGACATGGATTCAATCCGTCACGACGACACCAGTCTCAAGTGGGCTGCCAATGGTGAGCTCTCTCCCGTTGACCAACAGCGCATCCTGCAGCGCCTGACTGCTCAAGATCCCACCGCCGATGGGCTGCTGTCTTGCTCGACCGAGGATCAATCTGGAGTGAGTGGTTCGATCAGCTGAAGGGCTCAATGAGCCGTCCTCCCTAAGCAGGATGGAAACAGTGGCCGTAATCAATGGTGGCGAGTGTTCTTGATCGGCAGGTGTTGCACACGTTTGGAGTGGCAACACAGGGCGAAGGGTTTACGCGGTTGGATCGGACGCTGAATGAGTGGATCGCAACGACAGGTCTTGATCAGGGAGTGCTGCATCTGACGTGTCTGCACACCAGTGCGTCATTGACGATCAATGAGAACGCAGATCCCAGGGTTCTGCAGGATCTGAGTGCATGGATGGCGCGGATTGCACCGCAGGTCGGCGTGCAGGACCTAAGCCCCAAGCAGAGAGGGGTTTACGTCTATAAACACGACGATGAGGGCGATGACGATATGCCGGGGCATATCCGCACTGCATTGACTGCTCAGACGATGAGCCTTTCTGTTGATCGTGGGAGGTTGCTGCTTGGAACGTGGCAAGCCGTTTATTTGTGGGAGCACAGAGCGATGGGCTCGACGCGGCGCATTGCTGCCCATTTGATTGGTTCAGAGCCTGAGCAGTTCTGTTAGTTCACCGGATTGATTCGGTGATTGAAGCGATGAGTCGCCCGGTGTGACATTGCCGGTGTCGGCCGCCCGTTCAACCAGGCTGAGGCCAACGATCAGTGCGATGGCTGCTGTGATGGCAATCACTCCTGCTTTGCCCATCGGTCAGTGATCTTTTGCCCTCCAACCATGGCCTCAGTGGAGTGAATTGGCATCGTTGAAGGTGTCCATGTGTTGAGGGCTGAAGCCAGATGAGCTACGACCAGTTCGATATCAGCTGCGGTCCTGGATGGATCCGCTGGCATAAGCGCAAAATCAATTGGTTCATGCGTCAGTTCCGGCTGACGATGTACGGAGCGATCTGGCTCGCTTTTGCCGAAGGCGTGGTCCTGACCTTGATTCTTGTCTGGCTGATCGACTAGCTGAGGCCGAACCTGTTGTCAGAACGGCATTAAGAACCCAGGTTCAATTCCAGGATCTCCGTCATACCCCCAGCCATCAGGTCCGGTTGGCTCGGTGACGTCGGCCTCGTTTGGCGCAGGGCCAGCGGTTGGCTGCGCTCCATCGAGACAGCCCATTGCTGTGTCAAAGCCGAAGTCTTCGCAATTGACCACATCGGATTGGGCGTTCACGCCTGCCGGACTGCCTAGCACAAGCGTGGCCATGATCAGCAAGGGCAGGCGCATCGATGCAGAGCTTCTCATCTTTATCTTGACCATCTAAGGCCTGACTTGGGAGCTTCTGATAATCACCAGCGCACGCGGATGGTTCCACCATTGGGGCCTTCAAATTTGACGCTGCCATCGGCGCCGCCAGGTCGGTATTCAGGTCCCCAATTGATTGGGCGACGACCATTCCACCACTCGCCATTGCGGCGGCAGACTCCCTCGCCGACATAGTGGTAGCCGATGGCGCACACTTGATGATCACGTCGACCTTTGGGTTGGCAATAACCGGCTCCAAGGGCTGCCCCGGTTTGAACCCAACGGGCATTGGGGCCGCAATCCTGGGCCGCCTGCGTTGGGTTTGGCATCAGCATGAGTGTGGAAGCACCCAGCAGTAGTGGCATCCAGTGGCGCATCGCTGTGTTCTTCAAAATCACAGACTGACCAGACCTCCCTTGGCTGTCAGCTGCGCTTCATGCTTCGGGTCATGGCAACGCTTTCAAGGCTTTTCCCCGTAGGTTTGTTGTTGATCGATTTGACAGATGGCAACGGACAAGTCCAAGGCGGTCGGGGCGCTCAGGCGTGCAGGGATCTACGGATTACTGAGCTATTCGGGCTTGGTTTTGATTAACAACAGCGGCCTGGAGCTGGCCAATATGTGGTTGGCCTATCTACCGATGTTTATTGGTGTTTATGTGCTGACTCAATGGGCTGATCGCAGTTTTCTGAAGCGCCAACACAAACAGGATGATTCCAAGTAAAAAGCACCCGCTGCTCACGGGTGCTGTATGCCCATGTTGAAGACCTGTTGCCACAGGTCTTGACCAAGGATTAGCTAAATCAACAAAGGTCTTTTGTTGCATCAACAACAAAAGAAGAGAGCCATGCGTATCTGCTGACTGTTTTCCACTAAGGCCATTCTCTGTTAGCAGATGTGCTCGGGATGCTGGCTAAGGCTGTGAATCGCTGCACTTCTATCTTGGTTGAAGCCGTGGATTCAGTTTTTGTCGGTAGTGATCGTTGTGATCAGTTTGATTTTTTCTCGAACTTGTTCCGAGCTGGTTCTTGAAATCATCAATTCCGTTGCGGTTTGATCTGAGAATGGAATGAGAAGCTTCTGAGGGTGGTTTGCCTGGTATCGGATAGAACCCTTTCTTCTTGTTGATGGTGAAATTGTTGATTCAGGTTCACTGCAACCTCTGTGGGCTAAGGGGGGATTTGTTCCGCCAACACTCCCCCCGCAAATTTCAGTCGCTAGCTCTTGGACTCCGAAAGCTTGGCTTAAGTGCTCAAGACATCATGTGAGCACTGAATAGTCTCTTTTTAAGTCAAGCTTATGCCGGCTTTTTATCGTTTTGATTGTGGGAAACCGGCTCTTGCAGCCATGGATGCGGTCTTTGCCTATGGCGTTGGTCTTGGGCTTCTCTCCTTTGCCGCTGCTGGCCCATGAGGGGCATGGCGCTTCGGCTCTTGGCGTGCAGGTTGAGGAGCTCGCTGATTCCACGAGGCAATGGGATGGTCAACCGTTGCCTGCCTATCCAAGCGGTCAGCCCCAGGTCAAAGTGCTGCGCATCCACATTCCTGCTGGTGTTGTTCTGCCTTGGCACACCCACCCAGTGATTAATGCAGCGGTGATCTTGCGTGGAGCCCTGGAGCTCAACCTCAAGGACGGCACCACAAAGGTTTTTCAGCCAGGCCAAGCCATCGTGGAAGTTATCGACACTGTTCATACAGGAAAGGCCATCGGTTCAGAGAACGTTGATGTGGTGGTCTTCTATGCCGGGGTCGATGGCATGCCCACCACCGTGTTGCAGGACCCCGTGGCTCAGCCATGACTGATCACTGGCCTGTCGCCCTGGTTCAGTTCCAAGTGAGCCCGGACCCCGAAATCAATCATCAGCAGGCGCGCCATTGGCTCGAATTGGCAATGGCCCCGGTTCCTGAGCAACGCTCGCCCAGGCTTTTGATGTTGCCTGAAATTTGGAATTCCCCTTATCAGGCAGAGCGTTTCGCTGAGTTTGCTGAGCCAATTCCAGCGCTTGGCTCCGAATTGGTCGACGGGCCTTCAGCGTCGTTGGCAATGGTTGCTGAATTTGCCAAAAGCCATGTGGTCAGTGTGATTGCAGGTTCCATTCCTGAATGCACCCCAGATGGGCGCATTTTCAACACAGCCACAGTGATCAGCCCCGGTGGACGTTTGCTTGCCAAGCACCGAAAGATGCATCTTTTTGATGTCGATATCCCTGGTGGCATCCACTTTCATGAGTCTGAAAGCTTGACTGCTGGAGATCAGATCACGGTGCTTTCTGGTTTTGATGACCCTTTGGAGACCGGCTTGCCGAAGCCTCCGAATTTGGGGCTTCAGATCTGTTACGACATTCGCTTCCCGGAGTTGTCCCTGCTGATGCAGCAGCAGATGAATTGCACTGTGATGGCCTGTCCGGCTGGTTTCAGTACGACGACAGGCCCTTTGCATTGGCATCTGGTGATGCGAGCACGCGCTGTGGATACCCAGAGTTTTGTGCTGGCCTGCTGCGGTGCCAGGCCTCCAGAGGGCTCAAGTGATTACCCCAGTTATGGCCACTCGATGGTGGTGGACCCCTGGGGGCACATCGTTGCTGAGGCTGGGATTGGTGAAGAGCTCGTTCGCGCGGAACTTGATCTTGAACAGATCGCGGCAGCACGAGCAGCCATTCCCACCTCTAGGCAGCGTCGTTTGGATGTCTACCGGCTTGAGTCAGCTTCGCCTTGATCTCAAGGGCCGTTGCTAAAGACAGGGAACCGTTTGTTGTTGCGATGGGGTGCTTTCTTCCTCAGAGCCTCTCGCTGGATCGCTGCATGGCTGAAGCCGGCTGTGGAACGAGCAGCTTGTTTTCATGACAGTTCCTCCTCAGCTCGTGGCCACGGCACGTTGCGTTTGGTGGTGGCAGTGGCAACGCCTGATGGACGGTTTGGCTTCAGCTGATGCTGATGGCAACTATCAGCGCACACCATCTCAGTTCGCTGGGCGTCCCCTCGAGCCGTTATTGCAGAAGTGTTCGACATCTGGTCGTCGTCCTCTATTAATTGTTGGCCGTAGCTGTCCTTGGGCCCATCGCACCCGCCTTGTGTATCAGCTGCGCGCTTTGGCTGAAGCGGTTGAGCTAGTGCTGGTTGAGCCTGATCCGCAGGGGGGACGTTGGATCTTCCCCGAACCCTTGTTGGGCTGCCACAGCCTCCAGCAGCTCTACCGGCTCGCTGGAGCTAAGTCCCAGCAGCGAGCCACGGTGCCGCTGTTGCTCGATCCAGGGACCAAGAGGCAGGCACCAGAGATCGTCAGTAACGAAAGCGCTGAGTTGGTGCAGCTGCTCAACCGCTGGCCTGGCTCAGCTTTGGATTTAGAACCACTTGCTCAGCGTGAGGTCATGGCTCAGTGGTCCGAGCAGTTGCAGCATTCCCTCAATGACGGGGTGTACCGCTGCGGGTTTGCTCGTAATCAAACGGCCTATGAGCTGGCTGAAGTCGCTTTGTTTGAAGCGCTTGAAGCTGTTGAACGCAGCCTTGCCAGTGGTGGTCCGTGGCTGTGCGGTGAAGCGCTGACCTTGGCGGACGTGCGTTTGTTCCCCACGCTGATTCGCTGGGAGCAGGTCTACGCCCCGCTGTTTGGCTGCAGTCGTCAGCCGTTGTGGTGCTTTCCATCTGTGTGGCGATGGCGGGCTCGCTTTCTGGCCTTGCCTGGGGTGCTCCAGACCTGCGATCCCCTGGCTTGGCGCCGTGATTACTTCGGCGCCTTGTTCCCATTACGTCCTTCAGCACTGGTGCCAGCTGGTCCGGTTGATGGCACTGCATTGCAGCAGCTGGTGCAACTCAATCCCCCGACCAGAATGGAGAAATGAACGTTCCCTCAGTTGTCTACGAAGGCGTTTATGGCCCTTACACGGTGACCAGTGAGCATCGCCGTGAAGTGCTCGCCTATCGGCTGAGTTTGTTGCTGGTAGCTCTGGCCCAAGTGGCCTTGCTAGTCCAGTGGCGTCAGTTCGGTCCCAACTGGTGCTGGCCGTGGTTGCTACTGATGGCGGCAGGCCTGGGTGGCGCCCTGCGCTGGGTGCACATCTATTTGGTGCCGTTGCATAGGGCCCTGCAGTTGTTTTGGCTGTTGGGTTGTGCTGGTTTTGGACTGTTGGCTTACCGCGCAGGCGCTGCTGCGATGCTGCCGCAATTGGTGGAGCAGCCGGTCTGGGTCTGGTTGGTCGGTCCTTTCTTTGCGGCTTTGGCTGGTTTGGGTTTCAAGGAGTTTTTCTGCTTTCAGCGCCCTGAAGCCATTGGCTTAACGCTGGTGTTGCCGGTGCCGCTGTTGGGCTGGTGGCTTGGTCTCTGGCCTGAGCTGGTCGCTGCGGTTCTGTTGGCCACCGAGGCGCTGCTGTTGCTGGTTTTGGCGTTACGCAAATTCCCCATGCCTGAGGAGGCTGATTTGGGCGATCTCAGTGTTTTCGCCAAGATGGCAGGTGAATTGAGCTGAACTGTCACTACAAAGAAACCCCCAGCGAGGCCGGGGGCTTCTTCGGAACCTCCACGTAGCGAGGGGGCTCATGGCCGACGGGGGCTTCGTCGCCGGGTCCTTTTTCTTTTTAGTCATCCTGTCCAGGAATGGATTCGTTTGATGCCCGATTCCTCACATCTCGTCTCAGAGCCTGTTCAACCGATGAGTTGGCCTGAATTGGAAGCCCTCGCGCCGGCTCCAATGGATCGTGTCGAAGGGCCTACCAATGCACAGGCCAAATTGCGTTTGTTCGGTCGTCAGGAAGACGAAGTTCGCGCTGTGCTTTACCGCGATCATCACGCCTGGTGCCCCTACTGCCAGAAGGTTTGGTTGTGGCTGGAAGAGCAGCAGGTGCCCTATCGCATCGAGAAGGTCACGATGTTCTGCTATGGCGAGAAGGAAGCCTGGTTCAAGCGCTTAGTGCCATCTGGAATGTTGCCTGCCTTGGCCCTTGATGGGCAGCTGATCACCGAGAGCGATCGCATTCTTCTGGCCTTAGAGACTGCTTTTGGCCCCCTCGGTGAAGCCCTTGAGCAGCCGCGCATGCTGGCGACGCGCCAGCTCGAGCGCGATCTGTTTCGTGCCTGGTGCAGTTGGCTTTGTTACCCGGGTGATGAGGCTCAAGGTCAGCAGCTGTTTGAAGCTCAGATGCATCGGGTCAGCCAGGCGCTGGATCGCCATGAGGGCCCCTGGTTCCTGGAATCCTTTAGCAGCGCTGATCTGATCTTCGTTCCCTATGTGGAGCGCATGAACAGCAGCCTTCTCTATTACAAGGGCTACGAATTGCGGCGCCATTGGCCAGCGCTGGATCGCTGGTTTAAGGCTCTCGATGAACGCAGCACCTACCGCGGAACCCGCAGCGATCACCACACCCACGCCCACGATCTGCCGCCACAGATGGGCGGCTGCTACTCCAGTCGCACGCAACAGGCTCAGCGCTGGGCCGAGCGCATTGATCAAGGTCCTTGGACGGGCTTATCAGATGCAAGCGAAGCGGACCAATCCGATGCAGCAGCGGAAGCCCTAGGACGCGTGCTCAAACATCGCGCCGTCTTGCTTGAGCACCACAAGGGACTTGATGAACTCAGCCTGCGATGCGCGCTTAGCCGTCTGATGCAGGGTTCGTTATGTCAACCACCTCCTGGTGCTGAGCGTGGCTTGCGCAGCCTGCGCGATCGCATCAGTGTTCCGCGGGACATGGGGGTTCATGCCGCCCGATTACTGCGGCAGGCCCTTGAGGACACAGCGTCATTGGTTGGACCGGCCCAAGGTCCGCCGATCCCAGTGCGGCATCGGCGTGACCAAGATCCGGCCCCTTTCCTCAAATGTCGTTGAGCAGCACCCGTGGATGGGTGGGATCTAGGGAACTCAACATGCGCAGGCTTGGGCTGCGGTAGCTCGATTCGCGCTGGACTGGTTTTTGTCGTGCTTGCTCGTAGCGATCGCATCCGTCAGTGGGAGGCACGATGGGAGCGGATTGTTGGGCCATCCAGGGGAAGGTCTCTCTTCTCGTTATGACTCGGCGCCTACTGACTTGATGTGCTCAGCGCTACCTCAAGGCCCTGGTTTTGGGTTTTGGGGCTTGCGGAGTAAAGTCGCCCGGCATCCGGGTGGCTTCGCCGCCTGAAGTCACCACATCCGAGGTACCCAATGGCGCTTGTTCCGCTTCGTCTGCTGCTCGACCATGCCGCCGAAAACGGTTATGGCATCCCGGCTTTCAACGTGAACAACCTGGAGCAAGTCCAGTCGATCATGGAGGCTGCTTACGAAACCGACAGCCCCGTCATCCTGCAGGCATCCCGTGGTGCCCGCTCCTACGCCGGTGAGAATTTCCTGCGTCACCTGATCCTGGCGGCGGTCGAGACCTATCCCGATATCCCCGTGGTGATGCACCAGGACCACGGCAACAGCCCCTCCACCTGCTACGGCGCTGCTGCCAACGGTTTCACCTCCGTGATGATGGATGGCTCCCTTGAAGCGG
>MDSW01062210.1_pt1 | contig 10405 bp, 12 predicted proteins | sample 811171 | NCBI WGS metagenome assembly MDSW01 (sample SAMN05326641, study PRJNA326480) | marine metagenome | isolation source: seawater | place: Atlantic Ocean: North West | collected 2012 | reverse complement strand
TAGCAACAATATTATTTTTAATAATCTCTAGACCAATCTTTGCACTTCCAATTTCACCTGTAACATATAAATCGTCACCTGGTTTTGCGCTATTCCTTCTAATTAATTTATTTTTCTTAATTGAGCCAATACAAACTATGTTAATAGTTAGCGGGCCACTGGTAGATACTGTATCACCACCCATTAATGAAATATTAAATTTTTTTTGCTCTAACGCCAAACCTTTTGCAAAAGATTTTATCCAGCTATCATTAATATGTTTAGGAAGGGCAATAGAAATAAAAAAATATTTTGGGACACCACCTTTAGAAACTATATCAGAAATATTTACCCTAATTGATTTAGAAGCAATGTCCTCAGCTTTATCATTAGAAAAAAAATGAACTTCACCAACTAGCATGTCAGTAGAAACAATAAATTCATTATTTTTTTTGTTAACTAGAAGAGCTACATCATCTTGAAGATTAAAAGAACCATATTCTTTAGCTAACGGAGAAAAAAATTCCGATATTATTTGAAATTCATTTGTTTTTTTTGTCATCAATCAACAAATAATTCATGAGAATTCATCCTGTCTGATTTTTCTTGCCAAACCATCAATAATCCCATTAGCCAACATGGGTTGCTGATCATCAAAAAAAGCATGTGTAATATTTACATATTCATTGATTATCACTTTAGCCGGTATATCAGAAAATTCCAATAACTCACATGTTGCTAATCTTAGTATTGCAACAAGTACAAGTTCTAACCTCTCTATTGAATTATTTTCTAAAAAATCTGATATAAGGTTATCTATAATTTCAGAGGAGACATATAAATGATTAACAAGGCTCTCAAAAAAAACTGAATCCATATCATCTCTTTGATGGTCATAGAGTAGATGATTATTAGATTGTTTAAACTCTTCAATAGCTTTTACAAAAGATATATCATCAAAATTTTTTTTGTATAATAATTGTACAGCAACTAACCTAGATAAAGACCTATCAAGATTTAAATTATTTTTTGGAATATTAACTTTCATAAATTACATTCTACAATCATTTTTTATATTTATCAAAGCTAGAGAAGCCTTTGCAGCACTTCCTCCTTTGTTCCCTTTTTCTATGTGAGCTCTTTTATATGCTTGTTCAATATTTTCACATGTAAGAATTCCATTACCAATACACAAATTATTTTTTATTGATAAATAATTTACCCAATACATACTTTCTGAACAAACATAATCATAATGTGATGTTTCACCTCTAATTACACAACCAAGCGCAATAAACCCATCATACTCAATTTTTTTATTAGATGGAATTTGCTGATTTATAATAATATTTATAGCTTGAGGGATTTCTAGAGCACCGGGCACAGAAACTATTTCGTATGATATATTTTCAGCATCTAATACTTTTTTAGCACCTAAAAGCAATTGATCAGAAATTTCTGAATAAAAACGCGACTCAACAATTAGAATTTTCAATTTATCTCCAATTTATATATCATAATTTAATAGGCATTCTATCTACTACACTTAGCCCATGCCCATCTAGACCAACTATAGTACGATCACTGTTAGATAACAAAATCATATCTTTTACCCCTAAATCTGCTAAAATTTGGGCCCCAACTCCATAATCTCTAAGAGGTTGTTTATTCACCTCTTCACCAAGTTCAAATAGCACTCTATCAGATAAACTGGTTGGTCTTGCATCTCTAATTAATACAACAACACCCTTACCATTTGCTCCAACCATTTTTAAAGCTGCTGAAAGTTCTCCTCCCATACCACTTTTCTCACCTAATAAATCTTTCATTATATTGAATAGGTGTACTCTAACTAAAACAGGTTCATTCTCACCAATTAAACCTTTTACAAGCGCTATATGCTCTGTCTTATCAATTGTATTTTTAAATATAAACATTTTCCAATCATCGCCATATACTGAATTAAATGGCCTTTCAATTATTCTCTCAACGATTGTATCATTTGCCCTTCTAAATGCTATAAGATCAGAAATACTTGCAATTTTAAGACTATGTAGCTGTGCAAATTTAACTAGATCAGGCATTCTAGCCATAGAACCATCGTCGTTCATTATTTCGCATATAACTCCTGAAGGATTTAAACCTGCAAGTCTCGCAATATCAACGGCTGCTTCAGTATGTCCACTTCTTACCAAAACACCACCTTCTCTTGCAATAAGAGGGAAAACATGACCGGGAGTTGATATATCAGCTGGCCCACAGTTTTTATCTATTGCAACTTGAATAGTCTTATATCTATCTGATGCAGATATTCCGGTTGTTACACCTTCTCTTGCTTCAATTGATACAGTAAATGCAGTTTCAAATTTACTTTGATTTTTTCTAGCCATTAGTGGAAGATTAAGATCAGCACATCTCTTTTCTGTCAAGGCTAGACAAATAAGACCTCTAGCATTTTTTGCCATAAAATTTATTGAGTCAGGTCTAACCTTTTCAGCAGGAATAATTAAATCACCCTCATTTTCTCTATCCTCATCATCAACTATGATAAACATACGGCCATTTTTAGCTTCATTTATAATTTCTTCTGGAGAAGATAAGTTATTATTTTTTTTCATAGCAATATTTAGATTAGTTATTCTTAAGTTGGAAAATATACCTCGAAAACATATCCACCTCAATATTAGCAGATTGACCAATATCGATATTGCCAAGGGTAGTATTTTTTTGTGTGTGATCAATTATATTTACAGTAAATTTATTTTGAAAAGACTGGTTTATAGTTAGAGAAACGCCATCAATGCTTACTGAACCTTTAGGCGCTAAAAATTTTGTAAGACTTTTTTCTTGCTGAAACGTTAGGACAATAGAACCTAGATCTTGCCTTTTATCAATTAGCTTAATAACCCCATCAACATGACCCGTCACAAAATGCCCCCCTATTTCGTCTCCAACTCTTAAACCTTTTTCAAGGTTAATTAAATGGCCTTCAGTCCAGGAGCCAATATTAGTTTTTGAAATAGTTTCATTAGAAATTTCAACTGAAAAAAAATTTTCTTTTGAATCCACTATTGTAAGACACGGCCCTGAACAAGCTATGGATGAGCCAATAACTAGATCTTTATGTTTAAAATTTGTTTTTATTGTTAACTTTAGATCTTTTTTTCTCGAGATATTTTCAATTCTTCCTATATCTGTAATTATCCCAGTAAACATAACTATTTTAATACCTTATAAGTTTCAATTATATTTTCATCAAATTGTTCTAATTTAAGAAGCTCAAATTGAATTTTGTTAGATAAGCTATCTAAATTAATACTATCTATAGCAGATAAACCATCTCCACCAATTACAGAAGGAGCGCGATAAATTACTAATCGATCAATTAAATTTTCCATCAGTAAAGCCGAAGATAGATTGCCACCACTTTCTACCATAACACGAGTTATTCCCCGATCTGACAAAGATGTAAAAACTTCATTTAAATTTAAACCATAACCAAATTTATCCTTATTTACATTAATTATTTTAGCACCTAATTTAATAGATTCTTGGTTTATTTTTTCATCTATAGGTACAGATGTAAAAATCCAAAGAGGTAGATTGATAGCACTTTTAAAGATTTCTAAATTATTTGGTACTTTTCTGAATGCGTCCAAAATAACTCTAATTGGAGAATACCCTGACATACCAGGGAGTCTACATGTTAAAGATGGGTTATCGCTTATAGCTGTTGTAGATGAAATAATTATAGCATCATTCCTTGCTCTTAACATATGGGAATGATAGCGAGCTCCTTTAGATGAGATCCATTTACTCTCACCCGAACTTGTAGCAGTTTTACTATCAATTGTAACTGCAATCTTTAATGTAACTAGTGGTAAATTATGAAGTTTATTTTTAAAATAACCTTCATTAACAGCGATAGCTTCATTCTCTAGAACTCCAGAAATTACCTCGATTCCTGAGTCTTCTAATTTTTTTAACCCAGCACCTGATACTCTTACATCAGGGTCCAAGGTTGCTGAAACTACTTTACTAACTCCTGCTGAAATTAATGCATCACAGCAAGGGTCAGTCTCACCAAAATGGTTACATGGCTCAAGCGTAACATATACAGTGGATCCTTTAGCTTTTTTTCCTGCCATATTCAAAGCTATTGTTTCAGCATGAGGTCTCCCACCCTTTGCAGTTATACCTCTACCAACAATAATATCTTTATTAACTATTACACAGCCCACTGAAGGGTTAGGGCAAGTTAGACCTAAACCTCTAGTTGAAATATTGATTGCATGCTGCATATATTTAGAATCATTCGAGAAGGTCGTCTTCTATACCTCCACCCATTTTACCAACAAAAGTTTCAAAGTCTCTAGCTTCTCTAAAGTTTCTATATACTGAAGCAAACCTAACATATGCCACTTGATCCAGATTAGCTAAACCCTCCATTACAAGTTCACCTATAGTATCACTTGATATATCACTCTCACCCAAGCTCTCCAGCCTCCTAACAATTCCATTGATCATTCTATCTACTCGTTCTGCTTCTACAGGCCTTTTCCTTGTAGCTATTAATATAGATCTAGAAAGCTTATCTCTATCAAAAGGAGCATGCTGACCATTTTTCTTTGCAACAGTCAATTCTCTTAGCTGCACTCTCTCAAATGTAGTGAACCTAGACCCACATGCTGGACAGTATCTTCTCCGCCTTATGGCGGAATGATCCTCTGCAGGCCGTGAATCTTTAACTTGTGTTTCATCATTACCACAAAATGGGCAGCGCATTATTTAAACCTCTCTTCTTGCACTAAATCAATTTTTTTAACTCGATTTAAGTGTCTTCCTCCATCAAATGGTGTGTTAATAAAAGCATTAACACATCTTTTTGCAATATCTACTTCTATAAACCTTCCACCAAGAGCCAACATATTAGCATCATTGTGAGATCTTGCTAATTTCGCAGTTTCTATATCGTAACATAATGCAGCACGGATACCATTATGTTTATTTGCTGCCATGGAAATACCTATACCTGTTCCACAAAAAATAAGCCCAAAATTAGCATTTCCTTTCAAAAACTCTGCCGCAGCTAAATGACCAAAATCTGAATAGTCTACAGAAGGTTCTGAATTATTAGTTCCTAGATCCAAAACATTATGTCCATTTTTTGACATTTCAGTAGCGATAATATTTTTTAGATTATAACCAGCATGATCTGAAGCTAATATAATTGTTTGTGTAACCATGTTGGATGAACTCATAAAATTTCCATAGTGTAATTAAAAGTTAGATTACATCAAGTTGAATATAGTTACTATAATTTGTATCATTATCTCAATAAAATTAATTTAATTTAGATGAAAACGAGCATAAATTAACTAAATTTAAGATTTTACCCCCCTAAAAACATCTTTCCTATCTCTTGACTATTAAGAAGGTTCTTGCCAGTCCCCTCAAATCTATTTTTACCCATGACTAAAACATAAGCCCTATCTGCAAAAGATAATGCATCTTTAGCATTTTGCTCAACCATTAATATAGAAACTCCTAATCTATTAATCTCTTTAACCTTATGAAATATTAATTCAGTAAACTTTGGAGATAAGCCTGCTGTAGGCTCATCTAAAAGTAATAAATCTGGTTCCAACATTAATGCTCTACCAATCGCTACCATTTGCCTTTGACCACCAGACAGATTAATTGCTATTTGCTTTTGCTTATTTTTTAGAGGAGGAAAAATTTCGTATATTTTTTCAATTAGATTTTTTATTTGATATTTGCTCTTTTTTTTGTAATACGCACCCATCTCTAAGTTTTCATGTACAGTAAGAGAAGAAAAAATATTATTTTCTTGAGGAACATAACCAATCTTAAAACTCGTAATTTTATCAGTCCTAAGGTTAGTAATATTTTCCCCATCTAAAGCTATAGATCCTGAATTTATATCAACTAAACCGCAAATAGATTTCATAGTTGTTGATTTACCAGAACCATTAGGACCAATGATGACAACTATTTCACTTTTATTTACATAAAGAGAAATACCATTAAGTACATTTACCCCACCATAACCACCATAAATATTATCAATAGATAAAATTTTTTCGTTTTTATTATTTTGTTCCAAGGTACGCTTCCTTAACTAAGTCATTTGATCTAATTTTATCAATATCTCCAGTAGCTAAAACTGAGCCTTCCGCCATGACAATAATAGGATCACATAAAGATGAAATTAGATCCATATCATGCTCAATTATACAAAATGTATAACCTCTCTCTTTATTCAATTTTTTAATAAATCCAGATAGTTTTTTCATCAAGGTTGGATTTACCCCAGCACCAGGCTCATCTAACAAAATAACTTTTGGATCAGTCATCATAACTTTTCCTAACTCTAATAATTTTTTTTGCCCTCCTGACAATTCTCCTGCATATTTTTTTGATAATTGAGGAATCTCTAAAAACTCTAATACTTCCATTGCCTCACTATAAATTTTTTTTTCTTCAGACCTAATTTTACCTGAACCAACTAAAGCATAAATTAAATTCTCTCCTAACTGATTCATAGGAACTGCCATAAGATTATCTAAAACTGTCATACGTTCAAATGAAGCAGGGATTTGAAAGGTTCTAATTAAGCCATTTACAAATAACTTATATGTTGAGTAATTTGTAACATTTTTTCCATCAAGAATAACTTGACCGCTATCAGATTTAAAAAAACCAGTTATAACATTAAATAATGTAGTCTTGCCAGCTCCGTTTGGACCTATAAGACCTGTTATACTCTCAGACATTATATCAAAACTTGTCCTGTTAAGAGCCCTAAGACCTCCAAAACTTTTACTTATACTTTTTATAGATAAAATTGGTTCATTAGAATTTAAGTTTTTCATCTTTATCATCACATGTTTAAATCGTTCTTTTTATTTTTTTTTATAACATACTCTAGTTTATTTATTGCCACTCTCTTTAGTTCTGCCTCAGTTGTATTTGAATCACCAACAATTGATACTTCTGTATTTGTTTCAGGGTCAATAGCTGAAACTTTGACATAAGCACCAACCCAACTAAATTCAAATAAATATTCTTTAATAGACATGTTTTTCCAACTCGACTAGAATAATATAGCAATATTTGTTAAAAAGAATAAATCATAATTTCCTATATATAAATTATCTAAATTAAGTTAATTAAATCTCTTTGTTATTGGAATTTATAAATGGATATAAATACTCTAAAAAGTCTTTTTAGAGATAAAAATTTTGTAAAATTGTGGAGCGTTGGAGCTGCTTCAATGGGAAATCAGTGGCTTGAAATGCTTGCTATTACTGTGTTTATTTACAATGCAACCCAATCTCCTTTGGCTGTCACTTTTGCAAATTTTGCAAGAGCAGTACCAATGATATTTCTTGGAGGGTTAACAGGAGTAATATCTGATTATTTTAGCAAAAAAAAGATACTCATAGCAGCATATGGATTATTAGTAATATCATCCTTACTGCTTGCTATAATCTCCTACCTAAATCTGATTGAAATTTGGCACATCATAATTGGAATGACTCTCACTGGGATAGTTTTTTCCACTGACTTTCCAGTAAGAAGAAATATGTTAGGTGAACTTGCTGGTTCTGATAGAGTTGGAAGTGCTATGGGTTTTGACTCAATAGCAAGAAATGCGACTAGAATTTTGGGCCCTTTTCTTGGTGGAACAATAATGGAATATTCTGGTTTACATGGAGCTTACCTAATTTTAGGTTTTTTTTATGCTTTCAACATGTATCAGATTATAAAAATAAAAGAAAAAGAAATTGTAACTGAAGATTTGAATAAAGATAAAGAGAATAAAATAAGTTCAAATTATTTTAAAGATTTAATCAATGGAATAAACTTTGCTAGAAAAGAACCATCAATTTTAGGGTTTTTATTAATAACTGTTACTATGAATTTGTTCGCATTTCCTTACATGATCATGGTACCAGTAATAGCACAAACCCAACTAGATATTTCTCCTTTGCTAATCGGAATTCTAGTAAGTGCAGATGGCTTAGGAGCAGTAGCAGGAGCAACCGTAATATCACTTCTTGGTATCACTAAACTTTATAAATCGTTTTACTTTTTTGGATCATTTATAGTTATGGTTGGTATTTGCCTTTTTGGATTTAGTCATTATTATTTTTTATCAATATTAATTATGCTTTTTACAGGTATAGGTATGGGGGGGTTTACAACTATGCAAAGCACTCTCCCATTTATTCTGGCACCCAAGAATATGAGAGCTAGGGTCCTGGGCTTAATATCAGTAGGAATTGGAATGAATCCCCTAGGCATCCTCCTAGTAGGTTTTCTAGCTGTGGAATTTGGGCCGTCTTTATCAATTATTATTTGTTCAATAATTGGAATATCAGTATTGGTTGGTTTGCTAATAATAAATAAAAAAACTCTTTAGGCAGCTACAAATTTGCCTATATCATGGTATGACCAGACATCATTTAAAGCTAATAATAAATCATCTATCATTTTATCTGAATGAAGAGGTGTTGGTGTAAAGCGTAACCTCTCAGCGCCCCTAGGTACAGTTGGAAAATTTATTGGTTGGACATAGATACCATAATCAAAAAGAAGCATATCTGAAGCCCTTTTACAACACCTAGCATTTCTAACCATTAACGGAACAATGTGGGTATCTGAGGGAAGAACTGATAAACCTGATTTAAAGAAACTAGATTTTAATTTTAATGCTCTTTCTTGATGCTTTATTCTCAAGTGATTATTTTCCTTTAAAAATTTTATACTTGCTAAAGCACCAGCAGATAGAACAGGTGACATAGAAGTAGTAAAAATAAATGGAGCCGCATAACTTCTAACTACATCAACGATGTTTTTAGAAGCAGCAATATATCCACCCATTACACCAACCGCCTTACCAAGAGTTCCCTCGATAACTGTTATCCTATCAGTTAAACCATCTCTCTCAGAAATCCCACCACCTTTTTCTCCATAAAGACCAACTGCATGGACTTCATCGAGATAGGTAATTGCATTATATTTATCTGCCAAATCACAAAATTCTTTAATTGGTGCAATATCTCCATCCATAGAATAAACAGATTCAAAAGCAATTATTTTAGGCTTATTTTTATCTGTTTGTTTTAAAAGTTCTTCAAGGTGTTGAACATCATTATGACGAAATATTTTTTTTTCAGATTTACTAGCCTTAATACCTGATATCATTGAAGCATGATTATTTTCGTCAGAAAAAATCACACAATCTGGAATTAGACCAGCCAAAGTACTGAGTGTGGCCTCATTAGAGATATAACCTGACGTGAAAATTAATGCAGCTTCTTTTCGATGCCAAGAAGCAATCTCTTCCTCTAATAGAACATGATAATGATTGGTGCCTGAAATATTTCTTGTTCCTCCAGCTCCAGCTCCACACTCATGAAGCGCTGTCTCCATAGCATTTATAACATTTGGATTTTGCCCCATACCTAAGTAATCATTTGAACACCAAACAATCACATCTTTAGTTTTATTTTCATGAAAATGAGTCGCAACTGGAAAGTTATCTTTTTGCCTCGATAATTCAGCAAAAACCCTATATCTGCCCTCATCTTGTAATGCTACAATTTTTTCTTTATAAAACTTTTCGTAATCCATTAGAAAATTTTTTTGCTTTTATTTATTATTGAATACCCTATATCTATACATACGTTCTATTACATACAAGTGGATAAATCAACAAAATGAATAGTTTTATATTGCTTTTAATAAAATAAAATTAGACATATTGTTGAGAATTATTCCTAAAATGTATTATAAATAATGCCAAATACAATAATAATTGTATATATTTACATATATTTTTAGCTTAAAGAAATTTTAGATAAATAGGGAAAATCTCATGCAACTGAAAAAAATACCTGAGGTAAAATCAAGTAAACAGGCAAAATTTAATTGGGAAGACCCTCTTTTAATTGATGAACTATTATCAGAGGAAGAAAAAATAATCCAAAAAACAGCAAGAAACTATGCTGAAAAAGAGTTAATGCCAAGAATTCTTGAGGCTAACAGACATGAGAAATTTGATAGAGAGATATACAATGAAATGGGAAAAATTGGGATACTTGGCCCTACTATTAAAGGATACGGATGCCCAGGGGTTGGATATACAGCTTACGGAATAATTACGAGGGAAATTGAAAAGATTGATTCATCTTATAGATCAGCTTTCAGTGTTCAATCAAGTCTTGTTATGTGGCCTATTTCATCCTATGGAACTGAAGAGCAAAAAAATAGATTTTTGCCAGGACTTGCAAAAGGAGAAATTATTGGTTGCTTTGGACTAACCGAACCTGATCATGGCTCAGATCCAGGATCAATGAAAACTATAGCAAAAAAAGCTGACGGCGGTTATGTTGTT
>MDSW01223439.1_pt1 | contig 10406 bp, 11 predicted proteins | sample 811171 | NCBI WGS metagenome assembly MDSW01 (sample SAMN05326641, study PRJNA326480) | marine metagenome | isolation source: seawater | place: Atlantic Ocean: North West | collected 2012 | reverse complement strand
ATTATATAAATAATATTTTGGATAAATTAAAAAGTGAAAATTGTATACGATTTGATATAAAAGAGATAAATAGCATATTAGACATAAATATTGATTTTTTTGAACCGGTATGGTATAAAAATTTTGATGAAAATACAAAGATAAATGTTATAGAAAAAATGAATAATCATTATAAAAATATAAAAATACACATGTATATTACAAATAATAACAACACCTATTTTTATTGTTAGAAATATATTATATTTATTGTATTTTTTTAATTGTTAGTTGTTGTGTTTCTAATTGTTTTGTGAATAAAAATTTTTCACTATTTTTTCTTCTTCTTTGTAAATTACATTCTAAACAAGATATAATAGTATTATTATTAGTATGTTCATCTAAATTATTTAATCTATCTAATGTCCATTGTTTTTTAAATCTAACAGTTTCAAAAAATAAAAAAATATTACATTTGCAATAATAACATTTTAATTCCGAATTTAATAATTTTAAAATAATATCATTAAGAGATATAAGTTGATTTTTTGTATGTATATCCTTTTTAACATCTTGCGATTTATAGTTTTGTATTTTAGATTTTATTTGATTTAATAAAAATTTTTTTTCATTAAAATCAACATTAATGTTTAAATTTTTTAATAATTCTAATTGTTTATTATGATTATTAAATAGATTTTCAAATGATTCACATAAACTAATATCCATCATTGCTGATTTTATAATTTCGCGTGTTTTATTTTTTTCAGAATTCAATATAATTTTTTTCATAAATATATAATAATAATTTTATTTTTAAATACTTAAATAAAAATAATTTAGAATTAATTTAATAAATAAATATAAGCGATGTTAAATTTAATGGATGAAAAAACTGAGGAAGAAAATATTATCACAAATATTAATACAGTTAATAAAGATAAACATAAAAATGATGAAAACTGTCAAGAATTAAAAAATATAGCATATAAAACAATGTTGTTAAATGGTAATAATATAAATCCAGTTTATGAAGAAAAAAATGAGAAAATAAGAATAAATAGTTTTTTAGAAAATGAAAGCAATGAAAGTAAAAACGAAGCATGGAATAAATTAGATAAAACACAAAAAATAAAAAAATTAGATAGTTATGTAGATAATTATGGAAAAGCTAGATTTGATTTAAGCAATGAGGGTACAGATTTATTAAAGAAATATTTAAATAAATCTTTAGAAAGAAAAAATTTATTAAAAACAAAAGAGGTAATATATAATAGAATAACTGGTGAAATTACAAATATTCCATACTTATTTTATAATAAAGAAGATAATACTTTCATATTAAAGAAAGATGATAAACATATATCAACAATTAAAAGTTTACCACCAGATAAAAAGTCATTAGGTAAAACATTAAAAAATAAAAATTGATAAATATAATTAATAATATAATAAATAAATAATATTAATTATATTATTAATGAATAGTAGATTAAAAACCTTTATAAATTATTTATTTATAAAAAAAAAAGTATTAGATCATGAAAAAACTTTGATTTTAAATTTATTGGAGGAAAATTTACATTTAAGTTTAAATTTTTTACATGATAATATTGATCAGGTAATATATAATGATATAGAAGAATGTATGTTTTCTCATATTTATGATATTTTATATATCAAATATGTGGAGTCTGAATTATTTACAAGTATATCAAATTTAGAAAAAGAAGATTTTATAAAACAACTAAAAACAAGCATCATTATTTCAATAAAAATAATTTATAAATATATAATTCCAAAAAGAGAATATGGAATAAATATTATACGTAAGTGCAATAATAAAAATATAAATTTAACAAGTCAATATAAAAATATTAGTAAAAGAATACAAGAATTAAAACAAATTAAACAACCCGAACAAAGATCGGATGAATGGTATATATTTAGAAATTCTACATTAACTGCATCTAATATATGGAAAGTATTTATAAGTGATTATAGTCAAACACAATTAGTACTTGAAAAATGTGAACCTATTGATATTAATAAATTTAAAGTAACAAATTTAAATTCGCCTCTACATTGGGGACAAAAATATGAGCCGATCTCAACTATGTATTATGAATTTAAATATAATACAGTCATTACCGAATTTGGTTGTATACCTCATGATAATTATCCATTTATTGCAGCATCACCAGATGGAATTGTATGTGATAATAAATCGGAATTATTTGGTAGAATGTTAGAAATTAAAAATGTAGTTTCTAGAGAAATTACAGGCATTCCTAAATTAGAATATTGGATACAAATGCAAATACAGATGGAGGTGTGTGATTTGAATGAATGTGATTTTTTAGAAACAAAGTTTGTTGAATATAGTGATTACGAAGAATATATTAATGATAAAACAGATAATTACAAAGGTATTATTTTATTATATTTCACAGAAGATAATTCACCAAATTATGAATACGTACCATTTAATGTAATAGATTTTTCATCAAATGAATATAAAAATTGGTATAATAGTATAGAAATAAAGAATAGAAATAGGAATATTAGATTTGATAAATATATATATTGGAGATTAGATGTTATAAGTAATGTATTAGTATTAAGAAATAAGATGTGGTTCCAATATAGTTTACCATTAATTGCGGATTTTTGGAACAATTTATTAGAGGAAAAAGCATCTGGTAAGTATAAAGAAAGAATTAAAAAGAAGCGAAAATTACAATCGGATGATAATAAAATTAGATTGGGATTTTCATCGGGTGGATGTTTGATAGATATGCCTAATAATACAAATTCATCGGGTGGATGTTTGATAGATATATCTGATGATACAAATTACAATAATAATAATGATAATAATAATGATAATAATACAGAGCTATTAAATAAAAAAAAAATAGATAATTTTGTAATAAATGTAAATACATAATAAATAAAAATAGATAATTTTGTAATAAATGTAAATACATAATAAATAAAAATAATATAAATAAAAATATATTTTTAAACAATTTAAAATTATAGCAATAAATATATTAAAATGAAAAAAAATGTTTCAGAAATGTATGTCATTAAAAGAAATAACAGAAAAGAGATAATTTCTTTTGATAAAATTTTGAAACGAATAAAAATAATTTGTAAAGAATTTCGTTTACATAATATTATGTATGCTCAAGTTACAATGAAAGTAATTGATCAATTATATGATAATATTGAAACTACAAAAATAGATGAATTAACAGCGGAACAATGTGCGTCTATGGCATCAACACATCCAGATTATACTATGTTAGCGAGTGCAATTTCAATTTCAAATCTACATAAAAATACGAGTGATTCTTTTTATGATACAATGTACAAATTATATAATTTTGTAGATGTAAATAATGCCAATTATAAATTAATTAGTGATAAAATAATTAAAATTGTTGAAGAAAATAAAGAAACAATAGAATCGATGGTTGATTATAAGCGTGATTTTTTATTTGATTTTTTTGGTTTTAAAACATTGGAAAGGGCATATTTAATGAAATGCAATAATAAAATTGTTGAAAGACCACAGCATATGTTTATGCGTGTAGCTTTAACTATTCATGAAAATAATATGGAAAAAGTAAAAGAAACATACAATGAAATGTCAAATAAATATTTTATTCATGCAACCCCTACATTATTTAATGCGGGAACACCAAGACCACAATTAAGTTCTTGCTATTTAATTGCAATGGAATCTGATTCTATAGATGGCATTTTTAATACTTTAAAAGATTGTGCAAAGATTTCTAAATGGTCTGGTGGAATAGGATTACATATTCATAATATTAGATCATCTGGTTCTCATATACGCGGTACAAATGGAGTATCAAATGGATTAATACCAATGTTGGGTGTTTTTAATAAAACAGCTAGATATGTAGATCAGGGTGGTAAACGAAATGGTAGCTTTGCAATTTATCTAGAACCACATCATCCAGATATTGAAGATTATCTGGAATTAAAAAAAAATCATGGGGATGAAGAATCAAAAAGCAGAGATCTTTTTTATGGATTATGGATTAGTGATTTATTTATGGAAAGAGTTAAAGATGATAAACTTTGGAGTTTATTTTGCCCAGATAAAACACCAGGATTGGCGGATGTTTATGGGAATAAATTTAAAGAATTATATTTAATATATGAAAATGAGAAAAAATTTATAAAACAAATAAATGCCCGAGATTTGTGGATGAAAATTTTAGATTCACAAATGGAAACAGGAACGCCTTATTTATTATATAAAGATGCATGTAATTTAAAATCAAATCAACAAAATATTGGAACTATTAAATCAAGTAATTTATGTACTGAAATAATTGAATATTCAGATGAGAATGAAACAGCAGTATGTAATTTGGCTTCGATCGCATTAAGTATGTATATAAATTCGGATAATACGTTTAATTTTGAAAAGTTATATAGTAATACTAAAATTTTGGTAACAAATTTAAATAATATAATTGATATTAATTTTTATCCAACAATTAAAACTGAAAGATCGAATCTTTATCATAGACCTATAGGTATTGGTGTACAGGGGCTTGCAGATACATTTTTTAAAATGAAATATTCTTTTACAAGTGTAGAAGCAAAAGAATTAAATAAAATGATTTTTGAAACAATATATTATGCAGCATTAGAAAGAAGCAATGAGATTGCAAAAGAAAGAAATGAAAATATGTTATATTTACAGAAAGAATATAATAATGGAAATTGGAATTTTATAGAAGATGATGATAATAATAAATTTAAAAAATATAATGTAAAAGATGATAAAATAGAAAAACTATTGAATAAATATAATCCGATTAAATGTGAAATTCTAAATTTAAATAATAATTTACTAGGTTCATATTCATCGTTTATTGGTAGTCCTATAAGTAATGGTAAATTTCAATTTGATTTATGGAATAGTGAACCAATACCTAATAGATACGATTGGGATAAATTGCGTGCAAGTATTAAAGAATATGGAATAAGAAATAGTTTATTAACAGCACCAATGCCAACCGCCAGTACAAGTCAGATTTTAGGAAATAATGAATGTTTTGAACCTATTACAAGTAATATTTATAGTCGAAGTACTTTAGCGGGACAGTTTATTTTAGTAAATAAATATTTAGTAAATGAGCTTTTGGAATTAAAATTATGGAATGAAAGCATAAAAAATAATATTATTGAAAATAAAGGCAGTATACAACATATACAGAATATCCCACAAGATTTAAAAGATAGATACAAAACTGTATGGGAAATTCCAATGAAAGATATTATTGATATGTCTAAAGATAGAGGAATTTATATTTGTCAATCACAAAGTTTAAATTTATGGATGGAAGACCCTGATCCGAAAGCATTAACAAATATGCATTTTTATGGTTGGAAAATAGGATTGAAAACAGGAATTTATTATCTTAGACGTAAAGCGAAGCATCAGGCACAGCAGTTTACAATTGAGCCAAAAAAAAAGGATGATAAAGTAGACGAAGATTGTTTAATGTGTGGTTCTTAATATTTAATAATACTAGTATATGGCGGAGGATCTGAATCATAATTTATTTCATCAATTAAATCATTGTTTACGTGTTTATTATTTAGGTTATCTTTTGAGTCATTATTTATTTCATCTGTTTGTTTATTGTAATCTTTACGAATAAAGCATATTTTATATAAATAAAATAATATAAAGCACATTTGTATAATTATAACATTTAAATAAAATAATTATACAAAATTTAATTTTTCAAAATAAATGTTTTTTAAATTATTATTAATTACTAAAATATCATTATTAGTAACTAATTTATAATAACATCTAAATGTAATTAGAATATCAATAAATGCATCATGTAAATTATTAGGTAAATCTTCATCTGGAAAACATTTATTAAATAATTCTTTTAATGATGGTGTTTTTAAATATTGTCTTTGTAATTTATTAATTCTTACAATATTACAAAATATTTTTCCATTTTTCATTGTGCAAAATTCGGTTCTTTTAATTTTTATATTATTATCATTCTTATATGTAAATTTTTGTTGAATTTTATTCCTATAACATTCAACTAATACAATTCTTTTATCAAATGATATATTATGTCCAACAATAATATCAGCACTATTTAAACAAACATTAAAACGATTAAGAGCATCGATAATAGAAATACCATTTTCATTTAAAAATTCTTTTGTTATTTTATGAATATTATATGATTCTGGTGTTATTGTAATAGAATCATCTATTTTAATATAATGATTATAATATTCAAAAGTATTATTTTCTGTATTATATGAAATATAACTTAATTGAATAATATGTGGCCATTTATTGTGTTGAAAAATACTAGCATCTGGTTCAGGAAGTCCAGTGGTTTCAGTATCAAATATTAAAACATGCATGTTTATTATTATAGATAATAATAGTATAGCTTTTATTATATCATTTTTTTTTAAAATAAAAAAAAATAAAAAAAATAATAAAAAAAAAAATTGATTTGAAAGTTAAAAAGTATAATATATTGTATATTGCAATATGAGCGCCCTTAACGATACTCATTTTATGTTTCAAGAGAAAATTCTGACTATTCCAGATAATGTTTTGCCTCTTGATATTGAAACTATTTATAATTGGTTTGAAAGATATAATATTGCCAAGGTGAATAATGTAACATTTCATCTACATGAAGAACCTGAATATTATGTAGAAGATAATAATGGTCATTATGGTTATGCAGTAATTTATATTGATGAATGGTATAATAATACTTGTGCGTGTAATTTTTATGAACATATTTATAATCTAAATGGTAAGATGGTTTTTGATGATCCTTATTATTGGGAAATTGAATTTTATGATTACACCAAACATAACGATCGTTCGTATAATAATACATATTATAATACATACAATTACAGTAATGATGTTCCTAATAGTCCAACGTCATCTGAAAAAGATATGTGTACTACAGAATATCTAGAAAGTGAAGAAGAAGAGGAAAGTGAAAACTACTACGATGACGACGAGAAAGATGTTGATTATGTATATACAAGTACAGATGAAGATGAAGATTATGAATACGAATACGATGTTAAAATGTGCAATTACTTGTATAAAAAATTTGATAAAAGTAAGGGAAAGAAGCAAAAAACTAAGAATCCGGAAGAAGAAGTAGTAGATGATGTAGTAGTAGTAAATAATAAGAATTATATGAAAAGAGATAAGCGAAAGGATTTTAAGAATATTTGGGTTCGGCGTCTACGCCAAAAGCATGAAACTGAATATTAGATATAAAATTGTTCATTATTTTGTATAGCATATTTACATAAACCATATGTAGTACGATGCCATGGACTAATACCATTTTTTTTTATACCGTTAATATGATTTGCTGTACCATATCCTTTATTTTTTTTTAGATCATAATAAGTATCTAACTTTGGATATTTATTACATAATTCTTCAACATATAAATCTCTTTCTACCTTTGCTAGAATAGATGCGGCAGCAATAGAACAATATTTATTATCGCCACCTTCGATTGTAATATGTGGTATTTGCACAATAATATCATTTTGAAGTAAAGTAAATGGTTTAAAATCATTACCATCAACTAAAATAAATAAGTTAGAAATATTATGATTAGTTTTTTTAATAATTTCTTTTATAGATTCATGCATAGAATTAAGAGTAGAAACTCTAATATTATTTTTATCAATATATGATTCATCATTATATGTAACTTGCCAATATAATGCATTTTCTTTTATATAATTATAGGCTTCTAATATTTTTTTTTTAGATGTAAATTTTTTACTATCTTTTAATAAGTGAAAATTAAAATCATCATTTTTAGGCAAAATAACAGCAGCCGTATATACCCGACCAAATAAAGGTCCGCGACCAGCCTCATCAATTCCAATTTCTAAGGTATCACTTTTAAGATTGTAAAAATGTTGCAGTTGATTATTATTATTCATTATTTTATATTTTTTATTATATATAGTTTATATAATAAAATATGAAGATCAATTTTAAAAAAAATTATTGTATTTTAGTATTAATATTACTATTAATATTGTCATGTCTTTTTTTTGTTGAAACTACTAAAAAAAAAGAATTATTTAATAATAGATTTAATTTACCAGAAAGTTTTAAACAAAATTTTAGAAAATTAGGAGAAAAAGATAATTATAGTTATTATTTATTAGATAATTCTATGAAAAATTTTTATTTGAAAAATAGAAGAAGAATTAGTGAGTTAGACCGACAATTTAGCATCACTAAAAAATTAGATAGTAAAAAAGATAGAGTTGATTATCCCAATTTATTAGATAATAATTATAATTTTTACTATACAGATGAAACTGATATACTTTTTAGAAATTATAAAACTACAAATCAACCTAGTTTACCAATTTTAGTTGATTTAAATTCAACAAGTATGCATACTAATATAAGTGAAAATGTTAATTTATTAGTTTTATTATATAATGAACAAAATTATGGAAATGACATTAAAGTATATGATTTGAGTAAAAATGTATTGTCAATTGATTTAAAAATAGATAATAAATTAATTATATTAAATGGTGAAATAGTAGGAACACGATTAAAAGATAACGATAATGAAAACGATGAAAATAATTCAGATTCACTTAGCATTAGTTATCCAAAAGCAATGCTACAATATTTATATGGTTTACATACTAAAGATAGTGATCTAGTAGATATGAATATAATAAATAAATCATTGAAGTCAAATGCTAGTTATATAAATAATCAAAGTATGTTAACAGGTAAACATAGAGACTTTTCTTATAATTCGCCATATTATAATAATTCATTTGAATATGCAATGAATAGTTTATCAAATCCAATTATAAATAATTTAGAAACCAAAGATCCATCTGATTTTTCACAAATGTTATTGGATAAAAAAAATATAAAAGATGTCTCTCATATATGTAATAATAAAGATTCATCTTGTGGATGTTGTAGTTCTCGAGATAAAATACCGAAAGTAACAAATAAAATAGAAAAAAATATAGAAAAAAATATAGACAAAAATAATAGTAAAAAAATACAAAATAAAATAAATGAGTCAAGTAAAATTGGTAGAAAATTTTCGGCATTAGATTCAAATATGACTATGTTTAATACCACGGCTGATTTAAATGATAAAACTCAAAAAAATTTTACACCTGAATTAGCTAAACATTCTTCTGAAGAAAATGTACCCAGGCCGATGTTAACAAATTTTAGCAATTTTTAGATAATATAATTAATGTATTTATATAATTACAATAATTATAAATTATATACTTTTTTCTCATATTTTAAAAAATAATTTATTATTTTTATTTTAAAATAATCATTTTAAGTATTATTTTAAATAATCATGATCCTCTATATTTTAATTTATATAGAGGGTTCACTACCTCATCCACCAGATTGTTTTTTTCTATGGTTTTTTGGTTTTTTTCTATGGGTTTTTGGTTTTTTTCTATGGGTTTTTGGTTTTTTTCTATGGGTTTTTGGTTTTTTTCTATGGGTTTTTGGTTTTTTTCCAGCATTTTGTTGAAGAAAGTTAAACATAATTATATTATATTAAAATATTAAATTTGTTTCAAATATTTTTAATATAATATTTTTAAAAGATTTATAATATTTTTTTTAAACATTTTTTGTCTATTTTAAATGTTTTACATTTTTTTTCTTGTGGAACAATATTTATAACGCATTTAGATTTTTTTCCATATAATGGTTTGGTACATCCTTTTTCTTTTTTATTTTTTAGTGTTTTATTTTTATAACTAAATAGATTGGGATTTTCAATTGTACATCTAGATCTAAAATGTTCATATCTATCTCTAATATCACAATACTTTAAACCAGATTTTTTTTTTAACATTTTATTAATTAATTCATGTAAATTAAAGATATAACGAGAGAAATTATTTCTATTCTCAAAAATTTTATCATTTAATGGAAATTTCTTAAAATTATTACTTAAATTAATTCTACAATATTTACACGGTAATGTATATTGTAAATTTAATAACATATCCCTGTATTTTTTTTTTTGTAAATTAGTTGGATTATTAGGATAGTTAAAACTGACAACATGTAAATAGTGCCATAAACTAGGACCCCAAACACTTGTTAACATACCGTCATTACTATTATAATCTTTTTTATTATATGTTTTTTTTGTTTTATTCATAATTATAATTATGAAATATTATAATAAAAAAAAAAAATTTTAATATATATATATTATGAAAATCTTAAATACTATAAATCAAGATATAAAAAAAAAAATATATAGTTTAAATATTTTTTCTATAAAAAATATTCCATATTTGTTAAT
>MDSW01206579.1_pt1 | contig 10406 bp, 7 predicted proteins | sample 811171 | NCBI WGS metagenome assembly MDSW01 (sample SAMN05326641, study PRJNA326480) | marine metagenome | isolation source: seawater | place: Atlantic Ocean: North West | collected 2012 | reverse complement strand
CCTTTTCCAAATGCAATACCAAGATCTGTATGTGTGGCTTCTCCAGGACCATTAACAGCGCAACCCATCAAAGCTAATGTCATTGGAGTTTTAACATCTTTTAATTCCTCTTCTACCTCACCAGCTATTTTAAACAAATCCACTTCAAGTCTTCCACATGTAGGGCAAGATACAATTGTAACACCTTTACTAGCGAGTCCTAAGCTTTTTAATATTTCAAACCCAACATGGACCTCTTCAACTGGGTCTTCTGTCAAGCTAACTCTGATAGTATCACCAATACCTTTTGATAAAAGCGATCCGATGCCTACTGAGGATTTGATAGTGCCAGATTTTGCAGGTCCTGCTTCAGTTACACCTAAGTGCAATGGATAATCATAATGCTCTGAAAATAATTCATATGAGGCCATCATTAGATTGACATCAGACGCTTTCATTGAAACAATGATGTCGTGAAAATCATTTTCATGACATATATCTATATGTCTTTTTGCGCTTGCTAACATAGCTTCAGGTGTTGGGTAGCCAAATTTTTCTATAAGATCTTTTTCTAAGCTTCCTGCATTGACTCCTATTCTAATTGGTAAGCTGGCTCCTTTGACTTTATCAAGAACCTCTTTTACTTTTTTCTTACCACCAATATTTCCAGGATTAATTCGTATCTTATCAGCACCTGCGTCAACTGCTTCAAGAGCCATTCTATAATTAAAGTGAATATCAGCTATTAGAGGAACATTCATTCTTTTTTTTATTTCTTTCAATGCATCAGCTGCAGGTTGGTCAGGCACAGTGATGCGAATTAAATGACAACCAGCTTCTTCAAGTCGCTCAACTTCTTTTAGAGTAGCCGTCACATCATGCGTTTTTGTGGTTGTCATTGATTGAACGGTAACCGCATGATCACCACCAACCATAACATTGCCAATTCTAACTTCTTTAGTTTTCTTTCTTTCAATCATAATATTGTTGTTCAAATTTACTAATACTATTTTTTAAATGGCTGCTCCAAATACAATTTTGCCAAATTATTTGCCTGTGTTTGATTGTTCGTGGATAAACATTTTCTGTAAGCTAACTTTGCTTCGTATCTCTTATTGCTAATATCAAGCAACTTCCCTTTCAAAAGGTATGCATTTGCCAACCATACGTCTAATTCTGCTGAATAATTTTTAATTGAATTTTCAACATAATTCAAAGACATACCATTTTGCCCTGATAAATAAAAATAATGAGCCCACAAATAATCAACATAACTACGATATCTTTTTTGATAATTTTTCGTAAGAAATTGCAAATTATCGTTATGCGACTCCAATCTGTAACGTGCCTTTTCAAGTTGATTATTCTGTAACAAACTCTCTGTAAAATGAATTTGAAAATCAAAATTATTGGGATATTTCTCAGCTATAATTTTGCTATATCGCAATCCTTTTATCTGATCAATATCAAAAAATTGATAAATGTAAGATAATACACTCATAGCTTCCATCCATGCCCATTGCCCTTCATTTGCCACTTTTTCCATTTTCTTTAGGCCTTCTTTTTTTGATGGAGTAATACCTAAAACTTCTGCAGCTGTTCTCACAAAAATATTTCCCATTCCTGTATAATATTCCACTATTCCAATGGGTAAATAAGAATCAATGATAGATGAATCTGACAAATGAACATTTTGTATGACCCTAAAACCATTATAAGCAGAATACAGTGTTGATAGCCATTTTTTTTGTCCAAGGTATATTCTTGCTTTCAATCCCAATGATGATCCATAATAAAGCTGATAATTCAAATCGTTAGGATTTTCAACCATTAATGAATCATATGATCTTTCAGCTTTTGAAAGATTATTTTCAAAATTATCGTATATTTTTTCAATAGGTAAACGCGATTCGTCGTACCGCCATTGCGACGCAACCCACACTAGGTGAACACTGGGATGTTCAGGAAATTGAAAAATTGCTTTATCCAAAATTTCATTGCTGAGATCATAATTATAATTGTAAAAAGCATCAACGCCTTTTCTGATAATGTCATCGCCATTATACTGGGAAATAAGATTCGAAAAGAGACAAATACCAACTAAATAAGATCTGCCATAAATTGAAAAATGGCTGGTCATCGATCTATATATAAAAAATTGATTTTATGAGGATTTGCCAGCTAATAAAAGCCAACCTTTAGCATCGTTATTATCTGGATCTAACTCCATTGATCGTGACCATGCAGCTTTAGCTAAAGCTGATTCTTTCATTTTCCAATACGTTATTCCAAGTCCAAGATAAATATTAGAATCCATTGGCTTTAATTCAATTGCTTCTTGATAAGCGGCTAATGACTCCTTAAAAAGCCTACTTTCTCTATAAAAATCACCCAATGTCTTCATAGCACCAGGAAGCCACAAGTTGGAATTTTTATTTATACTTAATGCATTTCGAAATGCAGTTTGTCCTAAGCCTGACTCACCTGATCTATTGTACTCTACAGCTAAGATGTAATAAACCTGAGGAAGTAGTAAAGTCACATTTGCATTTTTTGGGTCATATCTAAGTAAATCTTCCCAAGATGAAGCAGACTTTCCCCATTCACTAGCTTTAAAATAACTAAAGCCTTGTTTGAATCTTGAATCTAGATCAGATGGGTCTAGCCTAACAGCGTCACCATATGTAAGGGCAGCATACACAAACTTGCCTTGAGAAAAATATAAATTGGCTAAGGATTTATACGTCTCTTGATGTGTGGGATCTTTCTGAATAACTTCCTGATAAGTTGATTTTGCCTTTTCAAGATTGCCCATTCCTTCATAGGCCTTTCCTTTTAAGAAAACAAATCCACTATTTTCAGGAAAGGAGCTTTGAGCTCCTTGTGCTAACTTCAATGCATATTCAAAATTTTCATCCTTAATATTATTTTTTATTCTTTGCATTTGTTCGCCAGGTCCGTTAGGGTCTTTTTTTGCAGATTTAGATAAAACATCTTTAGATAAAATTTCAGATTCCTCTGAACCAAACAATATTGCCATTGCTTCAATAGTGGGACGATGATCTGGCTTTAATTCTAGTGCTTCATCAAATGCATGGCGAGCTTTTGTCATTTGCCCAAATCTGCTGTAAAATGAACCTAAATGGTAGTGAGCATCAGAGTTGAATGGATTAGTGGCTGCAAGCCTTAAATAAATATTTTTTGCATCCTCAAAGCGTCCTACCCCTTCATAATTTCTGGCAAGCTCTACCTGCATACGAAAGTCATTTGGTTCTTTTCTAGCAGATGTCTCAAGATCAGTAATGGTAGGAACACGATCCAATAGAACTTTCCTAACCCTTGCTTGCTCTTTCTTATCTAAGATTGTTGTGGCTCGTTCTAATTTTCTTGAGCTTAATTCAAAAGCTTCTGCTATATTATAAATGTCATTCGCATATTCAACAGGACTGATTTTTGGTATATTTGATACAGCGGGAACAACGGCTCTTTTGGGCGTAGAGCTAGAAGGTGCTTTAGCTGATGTTGATCGTTTTACAAGCGATGTTAGCTGCTGAACCTTTTTTCTATTGGAGCTTGTGGGATTGAGTCTGTAAGCTCGCTGAAAATCCTTCAAGGCGCCGACATAATCTTTTTTCTTAGCCTTTGCATTGCCATTTCTAGCAAGCGCAACAGCTTGAGCAGCTTTTTTACTAGAGGGTTTTGTGCTTTTGGAGCCTGAGGATTGTTTCCTTGCAAGAGATGTTAATTGCTGAACTCTTTTTTTGTAATTTGATGTTGGATTTAACTTATAAGCTCTTTTGTAATCTGATAAAGCACCCGTAAAATCTTTCTTTTTTGCTTTCGCAGATCCTCTTTTAGCAAATTTTGCAGCTTGGGACGGATTTTTCTTTGATTGCGCAATTAGGTTAACACCTGACGGGCTATCCGGAGTAAAACCGGCAACAAGCATAATTACAAGGAAATATGAAATGTATTTACTAAAATTTTTTAACATAATTATTCTAATTTACATAAATAATATGGGACTATCCTTTATTTTCCAATATCTGAAATCGGTAACCATTTGGATTTGATTGCGCTTGTTTTTTTATTTTCTGTCCATGCAAATAACACATTTTCATTGAAAACTTCCATTTGCGGATAGCCTGTAACTCTGCCAGGAGGGATTTTTTCAATAAGTGTCTCATTACTGAGATTGTTATCGAAAGATATTCTTCTTGCCAATATATTAGATGAATCATCACCATCTTCAATCCAGCTTATAAGTATTTCGGAGTTAGATATCCATTCAATATCAACTCTTCCGATTGGCATAGATAGATCTACTCTTTGAGGAGTTGAAAAATTTTTACCAGAATTTGTTGAAAAAGCAACCTTCACGCTAGGATTGCCATTGGCTGAAGTATACCATGCTAATGCAACATTGGAATTATTCGCAGAGAGCATTGGGCCATTTACTGGACAGCCAGCAATAGACCAACCATCATTATGGACCGGATAAGATTTTTCCCAAGTATCCCCTACTCTTCTAGCAATATATATATCTCTTATTTCATCAAGACTTCTATTTCTGTAAGCAACAACAAGAGTATCTTTAACCCTAACTGAAGAGGTAGGGCAACACTCACATACTCTATCATCGATCTCATATTCATTGATTAAATTGCCATTTGATGTAAATGATGAATGATATAAGCTCATTTGTCCATAATCTTCTTTTGAGTGATCCATGATCATATTTCTGCCATCAAGCCAAACCACATCATGCATGGATTTACCGATACCAAAAGACACAAAACCATGCTCTCCTTTGATTAGTGTGGCATGAGGAATTTGAGAAGACGTCCAATCTGCACCCCGATTGAACGAAAATGACAAATGAACATCGTAATCGTAGGTACCCGGTCCTGACTTTTCCAACCAATGAGCAACTAATGTATCTTTATTTATATAATTGGTTGATGGAAAATCAGCCCAGTTGATAAAATATTCTTTATTTTTGGTAATAACGTTAGGTGAGGACCAGACTTTATTAGAAAAAATCGACGACATGAGTGCCCATTTATCAGGCTCAATTTCTTCAAACCATGATAAAAGGATTTCACCTTTTGAATTACTGATCAATCTTGGAAACTTTGTCTGATTTTTCGAAGATGGCAATCCTGGTAAATTAACATCACATGAAAAAAGGAAAATCAATAGTGTGAGAATCGATATTTTCAAAATATTACTGAGGTTTTTTACAGCATAATTCTAGATTTTGATATGCTATTGGGTCCGCTTTTTTACCATTAACGTCATAACCTAGCTCTGTTATCACGTCCTCAATCTTTGACATATCTACTAAAGATGCTTTATAAACAACTTTTCCTGATTGCCCTTTGAGATCGACACTAACATTTTTCACTCCATCAATTTTTGCTACTGATTCTTCTATTTTAGCTGAACACATAAGACACTGAATGGTCTTTAATTCAAGCTTCGCGGTAGACGAATCGCTAGAACAGCTCATGATAAAAAACAGCAAAAAAGAAATAAATATTTTTCTCATTTTAATTCCTTATAAAATATATATAATGTGAAAATTTACTAGTGTTTAGTACTAAAAGGTAAATAATTTCGTAAACTTTAACGCTATCATTCCATTGTTAGTATTTTCACCGCTTAAGTCGGATATATTTGAATAAACAATAAATAAATCGCTTAATGGTGAATGAATTAAATTAAATCTAAAGTTAGATACAAGCCTTTCGTCAGCTGCATTATATTGAAAATAAAGCGAGTTAAATAAATTAACACTATGATTATATTTTATTCTCAAAGTGTATATGTCTGCATCTATGGTAGTGCTAGGAAACTTTAAAACATTCTTATCAATGCCGAATTCGGTTCGAAAGCGGTAACTGCCATTAAAAATAACTGTTGCTCCAACAGAATTCCTATCACCATTGTAATATTTTCCTAAGTTCAAGCTTCCATTGAGCAAAATCTTTCGTGTTCTGTCTCCTCTATAGTTTAGATTAAAACTATTAAAGACATATTCACCTACGGGCATATCAAATCCGTACAGCTCAAAAGGGGATTTTATATTTTCTTTTGTTTGGGTAAAACCTGCAAATAACTGTGAACCGTTCATAAAAAGCACATCCAAGCCGAGTTTGATAGCTTGGGATTCTAGATATCCATCTAGATTGTCAAATTGATTAATGAAAAAATAAGGATTTAAGTTCAAAATTGAACCTGAGCTAAAACGTTTGTGCCTCCCAATCGTTAAAAAAGATTCACCTATATTAGTTCTTTGAATAAAACCAACATCAGGAGAAAAATTCTTTTGAACCCTTTTGTAATAAGTTGCTACGTCCCATTTTTGATCTCTAAATGCAATAGCTACTCTGCCCGCAGAATTATTATCCATTTTATCAGTGTTTTCAGTTGTAGCATAGTAGGAATAGATCAATAACTTGTTAATATTGAAATTTGCATCAAAACCTATCGAACGATGATCGGTTGAATCGCTTATTGAACTTCTATCTATTATCATTGCGCCAATATTTGATCTTTTTAATATCGGTTTTTTCAATCTAAAAACATTGAAATCTGTTTCCAGAATATCATTTTTCTGATTGGTTGACATGTTTAAATACCCTAGTTCTGTACCAGCAATTTTTCCAGTCAACCTTGCTCCATAATCAATGGGAATTTGCTCTCCATCCTGTAAACCTATTCGTCTACTGTGAAATAAATTAAAAGTGCGACTCCATTTATTAGGCTTCATTCGATAAAGGTAGTTTGATATATCACCGAATTCAAATACACTAGCATTTTCAAGGAAAAAGTCCCTTTTTTCAGGAAAAAATAGTGGAAATCTGGTTAGATTGACTCTTTCTTCATCCGAATCAACCTGAGAAAAATCAGTATTTTTAGTAACATCCAGTGTCAAAGTTGGAGTAATTCCATACTTTACATCAAATCCCCCATCTATTTTTTTTAATTTTTCATCAGTTTCAATTTGATTTCCTAAAAAATAAGGCTTTAATTGTATATTTCTACCTGACTTGAGGTTGCTTAAACCAGTCAAGGTACCTGCTTTTGAAGAGGTGAGGAGTTTCTCAAATGGTTCAATTGGGCTCCAATAAACATCCTCAGATTTTCTTTTGATCCTTCGCAAAAAATTTATTCCCCAATCTTGATTTTTTGCATTGGGATCAAATCTCAAGCTTGAAATGGGAAAAGCCATTTCAATGGACCAGCCTTTTTCAGTAATGGATGTTTTTCTATGGACTATCCCTTCCCATGCACGATTAATACTAGCTCCATTGTTATTAATATACATATCCTTGATAGCTCCCGCTGGATTAAACAAGAATGCATAACCGCTTTTTTTATCATTAAATGTATCCAACATAATTGCAAAGCAATCTGAGCTTTGAGAATCAAAATCTTGTTCTAAACTTTCAATAATGATTTTGTCTGGCTCTGAGTCATACATCATTGCAGAAATATAAAGATTGACATCATCAAACAATACTCTTACTACCGTTCGCTCAGATGCAAGATGGCCAGGATTTGGCTGCGTTTGGTAAAATTCATAGGAAGAGTCAACCCTTGACCATGCATTTTCATCTATAAAACCGTCAATCACGATATCCTCGCTGGTCTTTAGCGTCATCATAGTAGGCCTAGGATAATTAACAAGATCAATTACACTGTCCTCTGTTGCGTTATTTTTTGCAACAACAATAGAGTACAGTGTAATGATTAAAAAATAAAGTCTATAAAATTTAGACTTAATTAAAGTGCTCAAATTTTATTTTTTTGCAAATTTTATTGAACAACCAAGGGCTTTGGTTTCGGATATTTTGATTTTCTTATCACTTCCAACCGCTTTAATGGCATCCACAAGGTAAGTTTTCTTTACTTTATTTGGCCTTCTAGCATTATCATCAATCGCTCCTCTATAAACTAGCTTTCCATCGCTATTGAAAAGATAAATATGTGGTGTGCTGGTTGCACCAAAAGCTCTAGCTATTTCAGAATTTTTATCCACTGTGTAAAGAAAATCATGATCATATTTTTTTGAAAACTCTTTCATGTCATCAAGGCCTTCACCAATTTTCTCTCTATTCCTAGAATTTGGATTTATAGTGATAAAGCCAATATTATTGGCTAAGCTTAGATCGGAAAGCTGATTATACCTATCTTGCCATGCAATGACCCATGGACAGGTATTGCAGGAAAAATTGACCAAAAGGCCATTCTCCATCTTAACTTCATTCAAACTTACTTTCTTGCCTGAAATGTCGACCATTTTAACATCTCCCATAGGAATATCAGAACCTAGTTTTAGTTCTTCAGAAATCGCTACAGAAAAAGCAAGGATTAAAAATGGTTTAAAAATATTTTTCATATTTAACTCCAATATTATGGTTATAAAAAATTAAGCATAAAAAATAACTTATGCAGTTATCTGTTTTATAATAGTTGAGCTCACATTGCCTCCACATATTACTATTACTACGTCCATGCCTTTGAGATGTTCTTTCTTTTTTAAAAACCCAGCAACCGCTGCTCCCGCAGCTCCCTCAACCAAACAATGTTCAAAATCAATACAGGTTATCATTCCAGCTTTAATCTCTTCTTCGGTTACAGTAATGAATTCATCAATGAACTCATTGCAATAATCAAACGTGATGGAACCAGATTCAACACCCCCTGCAGTGCCATCAGACAGTGTAGGTTGTGATTGTAAGTCTGTAATTTGACCATTCTTAATTGATTCATGCATAACACAAGAATTTATTGGAGAAACTCCAAATATGTTGATTTCTCTTTTTAAAGATTTTAAATATCCCCCAACTCCAGAAATAAGACCTCCTCCTCCCACACTAATAAATATTGCATCAATAATATCTAAATCTTGGTCAATTTCATATCCAACTGTACCTTGACCAAAAATTACATCCATGTCATTGTAAGGAGAAATGTAGGAGAAACCATGCTCAATGGAAAGAGCTTTGGCATGCATTTCTGTCTCTACACAATCATTTCCATAATATTTAACATCCGCTCCATAGAGTTTAATTTTATCAATTTTATTTTGGTGGGCATTCTTTGGAACATATATAGATCCATCCACCCCTTTTAATGACATAGCCAATGAACACGCTGCTCCGTGATTTCCGGTTGATGCGGTAATAACTTTTTTTGGATTTTTAGACATCGCTAATGAACTGATCTTACTCATTGCGCCTCTAAACTTAAAAGATCCTGTTTTTTGAATGTTTTCCAATTTTAAATAAACATTACCATCAATTATTTTGCTTAAATAGGGGGAATATTGAAGGGGGGTATGATTTATGAAGCGTGCTATTGTTTCTGCAGTATTTTTAATATTTTTTTCAAAATTCATTAGAGCCTTTTAAGCACTGGTGATATGATCTCCAAAGCAGATATTAAATCTTTTTCTTTAGCTCCATAACCAAATCGTAAGTAATGATCATATCCGTACCAATCACCAGCTACCAACAATACACTTACTTCATTTCTAATTCTATCAACTAATTTTGTGGAATTGATATTCCAATCATAATTGACAAATATCATGGCACCAGCTTTCGGTTCAATATATTTGAATTTATCATTGAATTGCTCAGACCAGTCCTTGAATATTGAAAGATTCTTATTAAGAGAGGATCGTGTTTTGTTTAGAATAGCTGATCTATTTTCTTTGCGAAGTACATATGATGCTATCACATCACTTAATCGACCTATTGCTATACTTGTATAGTCATGATTCGCCCAACAATTTTTAATGAATTTCTCATTAGAAATTGTCCAACCAACACGCAAGCCAGGCAATCCATATGCCTTGGATAGTCCACAATTAATTATCTTTCTATCATATGACAAACTCCAAAAACTTTCACATTCTTGACCGTCAAGCTCAGAACCTCTGTAAACTTCATCAGCTAAGATCCACGCTCCCACCTTTTCCGCAACAGAACCAATCTCATTAATTGATTGCTTATCTAAAATGGAACCAGTGGGATTGTTGGGATTGCAGATTGTTATGAGCTTTGTTTTATCTGTTACGCTGTCTTCAAGCTCTTGTATGTTAATTTTCCAGTCAGTGGTCTCATTGGTATTTATTGTTTTGATATTAGCACCCAAGGCTTTAGCAAGTCCGTGGATTTGCATATAGTTGGGCAAAACACAGATGACTTCATCATTGGGTTCAATTAAAGTCATCAATGCAACAAAATTTGCTTCCGATGAACCATTGTAAACCTGAATATTATCAGGCTTTGAGCCTTTATAAATTTTTGAAATAACACTTCTAAGTTCAGGAGAACCCTCAGTATATCCGTAAGTAAGTTCGGTATTTTCAATTATATCTATCATTTCTAAATCAAATAATGATTTAATTG
>MDSW01107202.1_pt1 | contig 10406 bp, 12 predicted proteins | sample 811171 | NCBI WGS metagenome assembly MDSW01 (sample SAMN05326641, study PRJNA326480) | marine metagenome | isolation source: seawater | place: Atlantic Ocean: North West | collected 2012 | reverse complement strand
TTCGAATCAAATTGATTATGTAGATAGTGTTTGATATTTACAAGTCATATTTCATGGAACAATTAAAAATATTTATAGAATTAACAAGATTAAATAAACCTATCGGCTTTATGCTTCTATTTTGGCCTTGTTCATGGGGTTTGGCATTAGCATATGTATTTGATAAAAATTTACACATTTTTCTATACTACTTATTATTATTTTTTTTAGGTTCAGTTTTTATGAGAAGCGCTGGTTGTATATTTAATGATATTGTTGATAGAGATTTTGATAAAAAGGTTCAAAGAACAAAAAAAAGACCGATTGCAAATGGCAAAATCTCAATTTATCAGTCAGCCCTTTATATTGTTATACTTTGTTTATTTTCTTTTATAATTTTGATTCAATTTAATCTTACAACAATTTTTTTAGGGCTCGGCTCTATGCTTTTAGCTTTTTCTTATCCCTTTATGAAAAGGATAACTTACTGGCCCCAATTGTTTCTAGGCTTAACATTTAACTGGGGTATGATAATGGCTTATACCGCAATATTAGATCAAATTGCTCTTGAAGTTGTTTTGCTTTATTTATCAGCCATATTTTGGACATTGGGATATGACACCATTTATGGAGTGCAAGATATAGCAGACGACGAAATTATAGGGATTAAATCTACTGCTATAAAATTTAAAAAAAATATAAAATTATTTGTTGGAACATGCTACCTAATTACTTTTTTACTAATGATTTATGTTTTCAAAGAAAATATAGGGATTAACTTATCAACTTTTTTTATTTTAATGTTTTCTTTTAGTTTAATTTATCAAATAAAAATTTTTAGCAAAAATAACGATTTAAATTGCCTCAAAGCTTTTAAAACAAATAATTTGTCAGGTATTTTTATTTTTTTAACAATTATATTTTTTAATTAATTATGGATTTTAAAGAATTAAGACCAGTAATAAAAAGACTTTATAAAGAACATATAAAGTTTCATATGAAAAGAATAATACTATGTTTAATTCTTTCGATTTGTGTTGCGGGAACAACTTCTTTAATAGCTTGGCTACTTGATCCAGCAGTAAAAAAAAATATTCATTGATAAAAATCAAACTTTAGCATGGGCAATTCCTCTAGCTATTATCTTTGCTTTTGCTTCAAAAGGTTTGTCATTGTATTTTGCAAGGTTAAATATTAATATTGTTGGTCAAAGAATTTCTGGTGAATTGCAAAAAAAAATTGCTAAATCTATACTGTTCACTGACGTTCAAACATTAGATAGTCGTCATTCCGGTAGATATATTTCAAATATACAGTTTGATACAGGCCAAGTATCTCATTTTGTGAGCACAGGTATATTAAATTTGATGAAAGATTCTTTCTCAGTTATTTTTTTGGTTGGACTAATGTTCTATCAAAACTGGAAGTTAGCTTCATTTGCAATTATTATGATACCTTTAGCAGGTGGACTGGCTAAAAATCTTGGAAAACAAGTGGCTAAGGCAACGACTCAGGCAAGTAAATTATCTGGAAACTTAATAGCCTATCTCGCTGATATATTAAGAAGTTCTAGAATGATAAGAATTTTTCAAAAAGAAGAACAGGAAAGTAAAAATGCACAAAGAGTAATTACAGAAGCTGTAGACAAAAATATTAAAGTTGCAGCCATTATGATCAGAGCTACTCCGATTATGGAGGCTCTAACTGGAATAATGATAGCTGGATTTATTTTTTTCTCCGGCAGATTAATAAATTCAGGTGAGCTTGGACTAAACAATTTTTTCTCTTTTTTAGCTGCTATGATGTTAGCATATCAGCCCATCAGATCTCTCGCGACAATTAATATGACCGCATATCAAGGTGGTGCAGCAGCAAAAAGAATTTATACAATTATTGATAAGCCTATAGAAATAAAAAATGAAGATCACCTTCCAGATTTAAAATCTAAAAATTGTAGCTTGGTTTTTAAAAATGTGACTTTTAAATATGAAGCTACAAATGAAAAAGCTATTAAAAACATAAATTTACAAGTTGAAGGCGGTAAAATTACAGCATTAGTTGGAAGGAGTGGAGCGGGTAAAAGTACTATAATTAATTTAATACCAAGATTTTATGATCCTCAAGAAGGTGAAATTCAAATTGACAGTCAAAATATAACTAAAGTTAACTTAAAATCATTAAGAAAAAAAATTTCTCTAGTAAGTCAAGATGTTGTTTTATTTGATGATACAATAAAAAATAACATTGCATATGCTGACTCAAATTCTACTCAAAAAGATATTGAAGAGGCCTGTAAGTTTGCAGCTGCTGATGAATTTATAAATAAATTACCAAATAAATTAGATACTATAGTTGGTGAAAATGGAGTTAGGCTCTCAGGAGGTCAAAAACAAAGAATATCAATAGCTCGAGCGATCCTTAAAAAATCACCAATAATATTGTTGGATGAAGCTACTTCATCTTTAGATACAGAGTCTGAAAGAATTGTACAAAATGCAATTAATAATTTGATAGAAGGTAGAACAACAATTGTTATTGCACATAGACTTTCCACTATCCATAATGCTGATAAGATATTCTTTCTAGAAAATGGAAAAATAATTAATTCTGGAAAACATGAATATCTTATTAATAATAGTGAGGAATACAAAGCTCTTTATCAAAATCAATTAAAGTAAATGTTATTTATTTATCGTTTTTTTATAAATTTTTTTTTCCCATTAATAATTATAATAGTTTTTTTTAGAAGATCATTTAACAAAGAGGATAAAATTAGATTTAAAGAAAAGTTATTTAGCTCATCTTTCAATGCCAGTAAGAATAGTAATAAAAAATTAATTTGGTTTCACGCAGCTAGCCTTGGGGAACTTAAGAGTATAATTCCTCTATTAAAAAAATTAAATGAAAAAAAAAAATTTGATTTCTTGATCACAACTACAACGTTAAGTTCTTCAAGGTTATTTTCAAAAGAATTATTAAATGAAAAAAATATAACACATAGATTTTTTCCGATTGATAAACCTAACCTTGTGAAAAAATTTTTAGATGCATGGTCTCCAAATTTATCAGTATTTGTTGAGTCTGAAATATGGCCAAATTTTTTTTTAGAAATTAAAAAGAGGAAAATCCCGTTAATTCTTCTTAACGGTAGAATTACAAAAAAAACATTTTTAAGATGGAATTTAGTTCAAAATCTAGCTGAAAAAATTTTTAAATCATTTGAATTATGTTTACCAGGAAGCGTCGAGTCAAAAAAATATCTCGAAAAATTTAAAGTAAAAAATATTAAATACCTAGGTAATATAAAGTTAGCTTCAGAAAATAATACTGGAAATTTAAGTCATAAAAATAAAGAAATTTTAATTGCAAATAAGTTCTGGTGTGCATTAAGCATCCACAAAGAAGAAGATCTTTTTTGTTTAAAAACTCATTTAAAAATTAAAACAATTCATAAAAATATAATTACAATTATAATTCCACGACATATAGATAGAGTTAAAAAGATTGAAAAAAAATGCCAAAAATTAAATTTAAACTGTCAAATTTTGTCAAAAGATGAACAAATTATTAATGGAAAAGAAATAATTATTATCAATTCTTATGGTGTCTCATCAAACTATCTTGAGCTTTGTAAAAGTGTCTTTATCGGAAAGTCTATGATAAAGAGACTTAAACCTGTAGGAGGACAAAATCCAATTGAAGCAGCAAAGTTAAAATGTAAAATTTATCATGGACCTTATGTTTATAATTTTGAGGAAATATATGAACTTTTCAATAAACATAGAATAACTGAAAAAATTTATGACGAAAATGAACTATCAAATAAAATAAGTATTGATTTAAGTCAAACAAATCAAATTAACTTTGAAGCGATAGATATTATAAATAATCTTGGAAAAAAAATATTAAGTGATACTTGTGATGAATTAAATCATATTGTTGATAAATGAAAGTTCTTAAACCTAAATTTTGGGAAAAAAAAAATAGCTTACTATCTTTATTGCTGCTTCCTTTCTCGCTTTTATTTCAATTTATATATTTAATTAAAAAAAGACTTAGTTCACAACACTCATTTCAAATTCCAGTTATTTGCGTAGGAAATATTTATGTAGGTGGAACTGGAAAAACACCATTATCTATATTAATTGTTAAAGAATTAAAAAAACAAAATAAAAAACCTGCAATTATCAAAAAGTATTATTCTAATCACATTGATGAACACAATTTAATTAATGAAAGTCTAGATTGTCTTTTTTTAGATAAGCAAAGGTCAGAAGCTATAAAAAATGCTCAAAAAAAAAATTACGATATTGCAATTCTAGATGATGGTTTTCAGGATCATTCAATAAAGAAAAATTTAAATATACTTTGTTTTAATAGCAAACAGCTAGTTGGTAATGGCATGACTCTACCATCTGGGCCATTAAGAGAAAGCATGAATGCTATCAAAAAAGCACAAATAGTTTTAATTAATGGAGAAAAAAATAGATTATTCGAGGAAAAAATTTTAAATATTTCAGATAAAGTTAAAATTTTTTACTCAAAATATTTACCAATGAATATTGAAGAATATAAAAATAAAAAACTTTTTGCATTCGCTGGAATAGGAGATCCAAAAAATTTTTTTGATCTATTGGTCAATAACAATCTAAAAATTTATAAAAAAATTGAATTTCCAGATCATTACAATTTTTCTAAATCAGAAATAAGAAAGATGATAGATGAGTCTTTGCAAAATAATTGTGAACTTATAACTACTGAAAAGGACTACTATAGAATAAAAAATTATGGATTTAAACAAATTAAATTTTTAAAAATAAAATTGGAAATCTTAGAAAAAGATAAATTTATAAATGAAATTTTAAATTACTAATGATTAAAATTATAAAATATTTTTTTGAAGCAATTTTAATTTATCTATTTTTTTTAATTGCCAAATTAATTGGTCTTAGATTGAGCAGGAAGCTATTTTCGTTCATCTTTAGAGCAATAGGACCTATGATTAGAACAAATAATATTGTTAATAAAAATTTACTTGTATTTTCTAAAAGTCTTTCAAGTGAAAAAAAAAAGGAAATTATATCTAGCATGTGGTCGAATTACGGTATGACATTTATTGAGTATATTTTTCTAAACTATTTTAAAAAAGGACAAACCCACATTAAAATTGAAGGTGAAAATATATTATACAAAATTTTTGAAAATAAAAAGCCTGTAGTATTTATATCAGGTCATTTCGCTAATTTTGAACTTATGTCAATGGAAATTACTAAGAAAAAAATTCAGCTTGCCACAATTTATAGACCTCTAAATAATTTTTTTCTTAATCCATTTATGGAATACTTAAGAAGAAAATATGTATGTCAAAATCAAATCAAAAAAGGACGCGGAGGTGTCAAACAGTCAATCGAATATGTAAAAAAACAACACAGTATTGCGCTCATGGTTGATCAAAGAGTTACCGAAGGTAAAAGAATTAAATTTTTCCAAAAAGAAGCTTTTACTACAACTTTGCCTGGCCAACTAGCTTTAAAATATAATTTAGACATAGTTCCTATTTTTATAGAAAGAGAAAAAAATGATTTATTTAAAATGAAAGTACATGAACCAATTAAAGCGTCGAATTTTAAAGATAAAATAGAAATCTCAGAAAAATTGAACCAGGTTATCGAAAATATGATTTTAAAAAATCCAAATCAATGGATTTGGACACATGATAGATGGAAATAAAAAATTAAGTCAATCTTTGTTTTTTAATTTTTTGTAACGTTGATTAACCTCTAAAGGAGAAAAGTAGGCTTCTTGCAATTCTACATTCCAATAATTTAAATTTTTCAAAGGAATTTCTTTTCCAGAAACAGCACAAACTACAAAACTCCCCTCCTCTATTATATCAAAAGAATTATGTTTATACTTAAGTTTAGCTTTTTTTTTATTCATCAATAAATTATATATAATATATCTTTTCATATGAATATTGCTTTAATAGGTAGCGGTGGTCGAGAACACGTTTTATGCCAAAAAATATATGAGTCAAAACTCTCTAAAAATATAATTTGTATACCAGGTAATGCAGGAACTGCGAGGATTGCAAAAAATATAGATTTAGATTTTCTAAACTTTAAAAAACTACTTAAATTCATTAAGTCAAATAAAATAGATTTAGTGGTTGTTGGACCTGAGGAGCCTTTGGTCAAAGGAATGGTAGATTTTTTAGTTAAAAATAAAGTTAAAGTATTTGGACCTAATAAATTTGCAGCAAAATTAGAGGGATCAAAAGCATTTATGAAATCAATTTGTAAAAAATACAAGATACCAACAGCCCAATTTAAAATATGTAAAAATAAAAGAGATGTGATCACGTTCTTAGAAACAGGAAAACTTCCATTGGTTGTAAAAGCAGATGGTTTGGCTGCTGGAAAAGGAGTGTCAATTTGCAAAACAAGGAAACAAGTTCTCAATGTTTCAAATGAAATATTTAAGGGTAAATTTAAAACATCAAAAAAACTTGTTCTTGAAGAATTTTTGAAAGGAGAAGAAGTAAGTTATTTTTTGATTGTAGATAAAAAAAGTTTTAAATTTTTTGGTACTGCACAAGATCATAAACGTGTTCGCGAAAATGAAAGAGGACCAAATACTGGAGGAATGGGTGCTTACTCTCCGGCCCCAATTATAAAAAAAAAATTGGAAAACAAAATAATAAAAAAGATTATAGCGCCTACGTTATTAGCTCTCAAAAATAAAAAAAATCCTTACACTGGCTTTTTGTATGCTGGTTTAATGATAATAAAAAATGAACCTTATTTGATTGAATATAATATAAGAATGGGAGACCCAGAGTGTCAAGTGATTTTACCGAGACTTAAAACTGATTTGGTAAAAATTCTTAATGCATCAGTACAAAACAGACTAAACAAGATAAGAATTAATTGGAAGAAGATTAAATGTATGACTATAGTTCTGTGTTCTAAGGGATATCCTGGAAAAATTAAAAAATTTAAACCCATCAAAAATATTAGTAAATTGAATATTATGAGAGACTCATTTGTTTATCATGCTGGTACAAAATTTAGAAATAATAAGCTAGTTTCAAATGGTGGTAGAGTGTTAAATATTACATCTACTGGAAAAGTTTTTAAAGAAATAAGAAAAAATATTTTTAAAGTAATTAAAAAGATTAATTGGAAACATGGTTTTTATAGAAAAGATATAGGTTGGAGAGTAATTTAAAAAACTAATGCGCATTATAAGTGGAAAATTAAAGGGAAAATCAATTTGTTTTATAAAATCTTTAACAACAAGGCCTTTAAAAGACTCTGTTAGAGAAAGTATCTTTAATATTTTAAATCACTCTAATTTGTTAAATGTAAATTTGAAGAATTCAAATATTTTAGATCTTTATTCAGGCTTTGGTTCTTTTGGATTAGAATGTATTTCGAGAGGGGCAGAAAAAATTACATTTGTTGAAAAAAATCCAAAGATAGCCAATATCCTAAAAAAAAACTTACTCAGTCTTGGTATAAAGGATAATTTTTCTATAATAGTAAGTGAAATAAAAGTTTTTTTAAAAAAAGATTTTCTGGAAAAGTTTGAGATAATTTTTTTAGATCCGCCTTATGCTACAAATTTTTATCTTCAAGAGCTTGAATTAATTAAAAAAAATAAAAATTACAAAAAAAATCATATTGTTATAATTCACAGAGAACGTAAATCAGATGATGATTTATCTGGAATTTTAAAAACAATCTTAATAAAGCACTATGGTCGTTCAAAAATAATATTCGGTAAGTTTTAAGATAAAATATTTTTTGTGTTAACTTTCACCATTTCAACAGCTGGTTGATTAAATGGATCTATGTTTATTAATTTTCCTACTATTACAGTTTCTAACATAAAATATGAGAATAATTCTCCTAAAGATTCTTCGCTCAAATCTTTAATCTTAAATTCTCGAAATGGAATTCTCTTTTTCTTTAAAGTTTTTAAAAAAGCATTTTTTTGAGCCTTCTTAATTTGATTTAAGCTTTTATTATTTAAAAAATTCAATTTTTTCCCAAAAATTTTAGAATTTATTTTTTCTTTTTTATTGGTTTCTAAGCTAAAAACATAAAACAATTTATCTCTAGGTCCATCTAAATAAAGTTGCAACATGCTGTGGTGGTCTTTTGGGGCTGGAGATATTATAGGTAAAAAACCCTTTCCCTCTTTACCTAAACTTTCTGCAATGAGCTGCTGATTCCAGTATAAGAATTTTTTTAATTCTGGAATATAATTAAAAAAAATTAAACTATTTAATTTTCTTTTTTGTAAGACTCCAGCTAATTTTGTAGATATGTTTTTTAGATATTTTTTATTTTGATTATTAAAATGAATAAGTAAATTTTTTCTAAATTTATCAATATTAACACCCATTAAATAAGCAGGTACTATGCCCGACTCTGAAAAAATAGAATATCGTCCACCAATATAATTTTTATGTTCGATATGAAAAAGTTTAAATTTTTTTGCTAATGAATAAAGAGTATTTTCTCTTTTTTCTGAAATGACAATTACGTTTTTACTTCCTTTTTTAATAATACTAAGAGCTCTTATATTTGACAATGTTTCAACTGTATTTCCTGACTTAGATATTAATATAAATAATGTCTTTTTAAATTTATTTGTTTTTTTTATTTTTTTTAATTTATGTTCATTAATGTTATCTAGAAATAAAAATTCTTTTTTAATCTTCTTTTTTAAAAAAAAATAAATTGCCTCTGCGCCAAGTATTGACCCTCCCATACCTATAATTACAACTTTATTAAACTTCTTAAATTTATCTAAATCTTTAATTCTAAAACTTAATTTAAATTCGTGGCTTAAAGAACTTAAAAAACTTTTATCTGTATCTAAATTTGAGAAAATATCATTAAATATATTAGTAAATTTATTATTTGCTGATAAAACATTTCTTGAACTAAAAAATTGTTTTTGAATAAAATTTTTATAAATTATTTTTTTCTTCTTCACTTTCTAATACTGTTTATAATTGATTCTTCAACTGACGAGGGCCCTTTATTGGAAGATGTTTGATTTTCTGGAAGATTTAAAATTTTATTAATTTTATTACTTTCTTCCTTTTTCAATTTTTTTGTTGTATTTGGCTCGGGTAACTTATTGTATTCTGGTGGCAAAATTAATGGATCTCTTTTTTTAACTAAAAACTCATCGGTGTTTGTAACTTTTTCGTTTCTTAAAACTTTAGCTGCATCGGAAGCTCCTCCACAAGAATAAAGAAATGATAATAGTAAAAAGCTTAATAAAATTTTTCTAATTTTTCTCATTTTTTAAAAATATTTCTTTTACGATCAATAAAAAAATACCTATAGTTATAAATATATCTGCGATATTAAAAGTAAACCAGTGAAATCTTTCATAGTGAATATCTATAAAATCTGGAACAGCAAAATATGCTATCCTATCGTAAAAGTTACCTAAAGCGCCTCCAAGGATTAAAGAATATAAAATTTTTTCAAATAAATTAGATTTTATAATCATAACAATAATTATAATTAGTATCATTCCTATTAACGCTGAAATAGTGTTGTAAATAAGTGAAGAATTGGAACTAAAAAGTCCAAACCCAATACCAGTATTCCATACTAAATCTATATTAATAAAATCATTTATATACACACTGCCTTCATTAAGTTGATTATTAATTATTTTAATCTTAAAAATTCTATCTATAAAAAATACTATTATTATCAAAAAAGCAGAAATTAAATTATTTTTAAATGCAGATGATAAAAAATTATTTTTGTCAATTTGTTTAAGAGAAACCATATTAAACATTGTCCTTAATGACTGTTTCACATCTCTTACAATTGCTTTCTAAAATTTTCCAGCATCTTGGACACTTTTTTCCATTTGTTTTTTGGACTATAATTTTTATTTCATCTGTATTCTCATCTTTAAATTTTTCTGCTTTAGACGTAATAAAATATTCAGCTAAATCTAAATCTTCTAATAATTTAAAATTTTCATTATTAATAGTAATCTTCAATTCTGCCTCTAAACTTGAACCTATTTCTTTGCTTGCCCTTTTTTCCTCAATAGCAATATTAGCCTCTTGTTTAATTTTAAAAAGCTGTTTCCATTTTTCATTTAATGATGAATTATTAAATTTTTCTAACCCTTTAGGAAACGTGTACTCATGAATATTTTTTTTGTCTTTACTTACCAAACTATAAATTTCATCAGTAGTAAAAACTAAAATAGGAGCAAACCATTTTAACAAACATTCAAGAATTATATTTAGAACTATTATGCAATCTTTTCTTTTTTTTGACTTTAAACTATCGCAATATAAAACATCCTTTCTAATATCAAAATAAAACGAGGATAAATCTAAAGCGCAGAAATTTAAAAGCTCCTTATACAATTTA
>MDSW01008716.1_pt1 | contig 10406 bp, 11 predicted proteins | sample 811171 | NCBI WGS metagenome assembly MDSW01 (sample SAMN05326641, study PRJNA326480) | marine metagenome | isolation source: seawater | place: Atlantic Ocean: North West | collected 2012 | reverse complement strand
TTTTCAAAAATAATATTAATAATATCAATCAAATAATTAGAGTAATGCCTAATATGCCAGCTTTAGCAAACAAAGGAATTAGTTGTTTGGTTTCAAATAAATTTGTAAGCAATTCGAATAAATTAAAAATTAATTTTTTATTTTCAAAAGTTGGAAAAACAATCTGGATGAAAAGTGAAAAAGAAATTGATATGGCAACTGCAATATCTGGAAGTGGACCGGGTTATGTTTTTACTATTTTAGATGCAATGGAAAAAGCAACAACTAAACTTGGCTTTTCTAGTAATGTTGCAAAAAATTTAGTTGTTGAAACTTTTTTAGGATCAATTCTACTTATGTTAAAAACAAAAAGAAGTTCTAAAGATTTAGCAGAGCATATTGCAATAAAAGGAGGCACTACTGAAGCTGGCATCAAAATATTAAAAAAAAATAAAATAGATAAAATTATTAATCAAACTATTGATGCAGCATACAAAAGAGCTAGTTTTCTAGGCAAAAGCGATAAATGAATAAAGCGAATATTCTCATAGCTAAAAATACTTTAAAAATATTATCTAGAAAAACTTGGAACAATGTTGAGTTTAATGATGTTTTTAAAGGAGTTAAAAAATTACCAGAAAATATTTATAATAAAGAAGACTTACTGAAAAATATTAATAGATATATAGATTATTTGCTAACAAGTGATACGAAATCTATGGAATCATCTTCTAAGAGAGATATGTTGTTTGAAGTAATTATGGCTAGATTTGATATTCTTCAAAAAAATAGAAACTCTATTTTAAATATTTACAAATCCTTTAAAAGCAAACCTCAAAAATTATTAAAATTAATTCCATCTTTTTTGGAAAGTATGCTCTTAACTGCTAAACTTGCGAAAATTAATACAAAAAATATTAAAGGCTCAATCAAAATTAAAGGTATTTTTTTGATTTATATAGCAACATTTTTTGTTTGGAAGGATGATAATACAAAATCAATAGAGAAAACAATGACATCATTAGATAAATATATTGATAATGCGGAAAGCTTAACTAAAAATATTTTATGGTAAGTTATATTGAATATAACGAATTTGAAAAAGTTGATATTAGGGTAGGCACTATAATTGAAGCAAAAGAAAATAATTTACTTAAAAAACCTTCATTAATATTAAAGATTGATTTTGGTAAAAAAATTGGGATAAAAAAAACTTCTGCTCAATTAAAAAAAAATTATAATATTGAAGAATTAATTAATAAACAAGTTGCTGCTGTATTAAATTTTAAACCAAAACAAATTGGTAATTTAATTTCAGAGGTTTTAGTATTAGGTTTTCCAGATCAAGATAATGAACCTATATTAATAACTCCAGACAAAAAAATTTTAGATGGAGGAAAGCTTTACTAAAATTTGGAATATGATTTATACTGGAAGTAAAATTTTAGACCTTAATCCACCCAATTTAGATTTTTCTAATTTAATATCTCCTCCATGAGACCTTATTATATCTCTAGTAATTGATAACCCTAATCCACTCTCACCCTTCAGTTTATTACGTGATGGGTCAAGCGTAAAAAAAGGTTTAAATACATCTTCATAATTTTTATCAGGTATACCTGGGCCATTGTCATCAATATTAATAAGACATCCTTCATCATCTTTTGATATTTCAATTAAAATTTTATCAGAATATCTCTTTGAGTTATCTAAAATATTTTGAAAAGCTCTCTTTAATTGAATTGGTCTGCCAGAAGTTTCAACAACATTTAATTGTTTAAATTCAATTTTTAGATTTTCATTATCTATTTTTTTTATATTATCATTTAATATCTCATTAATTGAAATATGTTCTATTGGTTCAGGAGCTTCTGATCTTACAAAGCTAACATAGCTATCTAGCATTGCTGTCATTTCTTTTATATCTAGTTCAAATTCCTTTTTTGCTTTTTCATCTTTCAAAAGAGATACTTGCAGTTTCATTCTAGTTAGAGGAGTACGTAAATCATGACTTACTCCAGCTAACATATCTGTGCGTTGTTTTAAAAAGCGTCTTATTCTAGTACGCATTTGATTAAATGCAATTGCAGTTTGTTTTATTTCACTAGCACCTGTACTTTTTAGTTCTGGCGCATCTAAACCTCTACCAAATGTTTCAGCAATAATTGATAATCTTTTTAAAGGCCTTATCTGTTTACTCATAAAAAAATAAGAGAAAAAAAGTAGGATTAAAGATGCAAAAATCATCCATAACAAAAACACAAAAGCACTTTCACTATAAAGCCTATCTTTATTAACATTAATAATTAGAAAATTATTATCTAACAAAACTGCAATTTTTGCTCCTTTATCAATATTGCTTACGTCATAAAAAAAAGGTTTATCCAATTCTTCTAGTGCCTGATTTAATCTTTTTGACAAAATACCACTTTCAGCTCTAAAAGAAAAAGGATCTAAGTTTTTTTTTGGTATTATATTAATATCCATTTTAAAATCATCTTTAGCAATTTGAATTGCATTTAGTTTTAAATCCTGATCAAATAATTTTACAATAACATTAATATCTGCAACTACAGATTGAGTTAAACGCTTAGAGATTATATTCCATGAAGTTTGGTAAAAAACAAATGCTGTCAATATAACTAAAATAATTATGGGAACAAAAATTATAATAATTGATCTTCCTAATAATGAAGAAGGAATTAATTTTTTATAAATCATAATTTATTACAAATTAACTTGTAACCTTTTCCTCTCACTGTTTTAATGAATTGTGGTTGTTTTGGGTTAGTTTCAATTTTTTGTCTTAATCTTGTTATACTTACATCTACTTTTCTTAATTCTGTCTCATCAAATTCACTATCAGCTAATTCCTCTCTTAAAACAATATCGTTTCTTTTTTTTACTAATTTTAATAAAAGTTTATTTTCTCCTTCTGTTAAATAAATTATTTTTTCATTTTTTTTGAGATTTAAAGTTGTTGTATTAAATATGTATTCTCCAAAACCTATATTAATTTGTTGGTTATTAATATTATTATAAAGTAGCAACAATTTTTTTATTCTTAAATAAAGTTCTTCAGGTTCAAAAGGTTTAGATACGTAATCATCAGCTCCAGTTTTTAAACCATCAATTTTATTTACATCCTCTCCCATTGCAGTTAACATAATCACTGGAGTATTAGAGTATTTTTTGATAGAAGAAATTAAATCAATACCATCACCTGTTGGCATCATTCTATCAAGTATAATTAAATCAAAAATAAAAAATTTAATTATTTGATCAGCGTTATTAAAATCATCACAAACAAAAACATCAAGTTTTTTTTCACTTAGATAGTCTTTTAGTAATTCTCTTAATCTTTGATCATCATCTACTAGTAAAATATTTTTCTTCATTATTTATTATTTATCTCATTAAATTTTAATTTATTTTTTTCTTCTATCATAGAATACAAAACTTTTTTGAATCCGTTAATGTCAGTCTCATCATAGTTTTTAATTATTTTTCTTATTTTTTTTATTTGGATTGTGGAAAGCTCATTTTCAAGCTCATAACCCTTTTTTGTCAAAGATAAATTTTTTGTTCTTTTATCTATTCCAGTTGATACTATTATATATTTTTCTTTAACTAATTGATTAAGGACACGAGATAAGCTTTGTTTAGTAATTTGAAGAATAGTTAACAAATCTTTTATTGTAAGTTTTTGTTGCTTACCGACAAAATATATTACTCTATGATGAGCTCTTCCAAAACCAAGTTTTTCAAGTATCTTATCAGGTCCAGCTGTGAAATCTCTATATGAAAAAAATAGAAGTTCGATTACTTTTCTGATTTCCTTCTCATTCAAGAAAAGAGGTGTTAACAACTTATTTAGGTCAGCCATATTGACTTAATTATGCATCACTGATAGTCAATTGTCATTTAAAAAATTTTAACTTACAAAAAATGACGAAATCGTTTGAAAATAGAGATGGCTTGATATGGTTGAATGGAGAGTTTATCGAATGGAAAAATGCAAAAGCACATATTATTTCTCAGGGATTACATTATGCCAGTGCTGTATTTGAAGGTGAACGAGCTTATAATGGAAAAATTTTTAAATCTAATGAACACACGATTCGTTTTTTTAAATCAGCTGAAATAATAGGCATGAAATTACCCTATTCTGAAGAGGAAATTAATCTAGCAAAAAATGAATTAATTAAAAAAATGAATTTAAAGGATTGCTATGTGCGACCTATAGCTTGGCGAGGTGGAAATCAAATGGGTCTTTCAACATCAAATTCAGATATCAATGTTGCAATTGCTGTTTGGGATGACTGGGCTTCATATTTTAAGATTGAAGATAGAAAAGCTGGTTTACGATTAATAACATCACCTTGGAAAAGACCAGCACCAGATACAGCTCCTTATGAAGCGAAAGCATCTGGCCCATATATTATTTGTACAATGTCAAAAGAGTATGCTGAAAAAAAAGGATATCATGATGCGCTTATGCTTGATTATCGAGGGTATGTTGCTGAAGGAACTGGAGCAAATATTTTTTTTATTAAAGATAAAAGTATTCATACACCTATTCCTGATTGTTTTTTAAATGGCATTACTCGTCAAACAGTTATTGAAATGTCTAAAAGTCAAGGATTTGAAATTACAGAACGTCATATTTTACCAGAAGAAATAAGTAAATACGATGAAGCTTTTTTAACTGGTACTGCTGCTGAAATTACTCCTATTAGATCAATTGATAATATAAATTTTAATACTGGGGATAATACAACAACTTTTAAATTTATGGGTGACTTTAGTAATTTAGTTAGCAAAACTAGTTAGTATTTGTTAACCATTTACTCTCATTATTATAATTTTCTTTTTTCCAAAAAGGTGCATCTTTCTTAAGATAATTCATTATGTAATTGCAAGATTCAAAACTATCAATTCTATGTTTTGAAAAACTTGCAACTAATACTATTTTATCATTCACTTTTAAATTTCCATATCGATGAATAATAAGACAATCAATCAATGACCATTTTTGTTTAGCTTTAATAATTATTTTGTTCAGTTCTTTTAAAGCCATTTCTTCATACACTTCTAAATTAATTGATTTTACAATTTTATTATTGTTGGTATCTCTTACATAACCTATGAATGTTGTTACTGCGCCTATATCGGAATATAATGATTTGATAGATTCAATTTCAGTTTCAACATTAAAATTTTCTTTTTGAATTTTAATCATTATCCCCCACTTACGGGAGGAAAAATAGCTACTTCATCATCATTTTTTAAATTCGAATTATTTGATATATATTCTTTATTTATTGCAAATCTTAATATTTTTTGTTGAATATGTTTTTTTAAATTAGGATACTTGTTGATAAGAAATAATTTTAAATTTTCTATATCATTTATCTTAATGTCGTCTAACTTTTCCTCATCACATAGAGTAATATCTTTAATCCAAGCAAAATATTTTATCTGCATTTAAAAATGTCTTAATCCTGATTTTAAATAATCATATCCAGTATATAGTGTTAAAATACCTGCAATCCACAAAGCAAGTTTGCCAATCAATAAAATAGGTATTATACTTACTCCACTTTCAATTAAAATTAATAATGCAAGAGCGATAAGTTGAATTGAAGTTTTAATTTTAGAGATTCTAGAAGCAGGTACACTAACTTTTATACCAGCTAAATATTCCCTCAAACCAGATACTGCTATTTCTCTTAGTAATATTATTAATGCAGGAATAGTTTCCCAATCTGCAATCACTTCTTTTGATGTCAATATTAGTATAACTGCAGCTACAAGCAATTTGTCAGCAATTGGATCAAGAAATGTTCCAAAATTTGTAATTTCATTTCTTATTCTAGCAATATATCCATCAAAATAATCTGTTATGCTTGCTAAACAAAAAAGAACAAAACCTAACCACCCATAAACAGGATTTTTTAAATATATACAAATAACAATAACTGGAATTACTATAATTCTTAATAATGTTAAGATATTTGATATGTTGTATTTCATAATTTTTTTTAGTTTAAGATTTTATTGTTAGCTATTAAAAAATTCATATATCTCTTTTAATTGTTTAATTGGAATAGTCTTAATTTTTTTTAAGTCATTTAATGTTGCTGATTTAATTTTGTCCACAGTTCCAAAATGCAACATAAGCATTTTTTTTCTTTTTGGCCCAATTCCTTTTAATTCATCAAATACTGATTTTACGCTTGATTTAAATCTTTTTGATCGGTGTGATGTTATAGCAAACCTATGAGCCTCATCTCTTAGACGTTGAATAAAATGTAAAAGTGGATCATTTGGTTTAAGATTAATATTTTTATCCTTTAGATGAATAATTTCTCTGCCTGAATTCCTATTTTGACCTTTAGATACACTTAATAAATTAATATTTTTTTTAACAAGTTTTTTAATTATTTTTAATACGGTATTAAATTGACCTCTTCCTCCATCTAAAATAATCAAATCTGGCAATATAACATTTTCAGATTCATTTAATCTTTTCAATCTTCTAGTTAACACTTCTTCCATCATATAATAATCATCGTTAGTAGATAATTTTTTTAATGGCTTATCGTATTTTATATTATATTTTCTATAATGTTTGGGACTGAGGCCATCTCTGTCTGAAACTACCATTACTCCCATTGCATTTTTTCCTGCAGTATGACTATTGTCAAATATTTCTATTCTTTTTAGTTTTATTTTTAAATTTAGTAATTTTTCTAAACGATTAAGGGCAGAGAGATGAGATTCTAAACTTGATCTTTTTAACTTGATGCTTTCAAAAGCATTTTTTTCAGCAAGAAGCACATGTTGAAGTTTTTCACCTGATTTTGGTCTAAGAATACTTGTTTTAATTTTATTTTTTAATTTAAGTATTTTTTCAACCTCTTTGAATAATGATTCTGAAAGATTGATTAATATTTTAGGAGGAACATCTTTGTCAGCATAAAATTGATATAAAAAAGATTCTAAAATTTCATTTTCTTGAGCTGTTACTTCATGATAGGGAAAAAATGATTTGTTCCCATAATTACTTCCATTTCTGTAGAATTTTCCATGTATACAACTTTTTCCATCAACTAATTTAATTGCAAAAATATCTATATTTCGCATTTCTTTTATATAAACAGATTGATATTTTTGAATTTGGTTTATAGATTTAATTCTATCGCGCAATCTTGCAGCTTCTTCGTACATTTGTTTTTTACTTGCAATTTGCATTTTTAAGTTCAACTTTTTTTCAATTTTTTTTGTGTTTCCTTTTAAAAATTTTTTTGCATCATCTATACTTTCTAAATATTTATTATTACTAATATATCCTACGCAGGGTGCACTGCATCTTTTAATATCATATAATAAACAAGGTCTTGAACGATTGTTAAATGTTCCTTCAGTACAGCTTCTTAATAAAAAAGCTTTTTGAAGTGCTATTATTGTGTAATTAGCTACAGAAGGAGATACAAATGGACCAAAATAATCTCCTTTAAATTTTTTTTGCCCTCTATATTTCTGCAACCTAGCATATGAAAATTCTTTATTAATAAGAATATAAGGAAATGATTTGTCGTCTCGTAATATTATATTAAACCTAGGTTTATGTCTTTTAATTAAATTACATTCTAATAACAAAGCTTCAATTTCTGTATTTGTAACAAAAAAATTCATTTTTCTTGTTAAGCTTACCATTCTTTGTAAACGTCGAGTTAAATTATTAAGAGAAGTATAATTGATTACTCTTTTAGCTAGGTTTTTTGCCTTCCCTATATATAAGATTTTTCCATCATTATCTTCCATTTGATAAACGCCTGGCTGATGTGGCAAAGTTTTAGCTATAAATTTAATTATATCTTGTCCTTTTAAAGTGGAATTTACATTTTCTTGCAAAAATTCTTTAGAATTATTTTTATTTATTTGATTTTTTTTCATCAGTTTTTATTTATTATATAGATTATGATATAAAATTATTATAGTTCAACTTTGTAATTATAAATTTATAAAGAAAACATAAAGAATAATTTGGAGAATTAAATATGGCAAAAATGACTACAGAAGAGGCTTTTGTAAAAGTACTTCAAAAGCATGGAATACAGCACTCTTTTGGTATTATAGGTTCTGCATTTATGCCTATTTCTGATTTGTTTCCAAAGGCAGGTATAACTTTTTGGGATGTTGCTCATGAATCAAATGGTGGAATAATGGCAGATGGCTACACACGTGCAACCGGTAAAATTGCTATGTGCATTGCCCAAAATGGACCTGGAATTACTGGTCTTGTTACGCCAATTAAAACTGCTTATTGGAATCATACTCCTATGTTGCTTGTTACACCACAAGCAGCAAACAAAACTATGGGGCAAGGAGGGTTTCAAGAAGTTGAACAAATGAACTTATTTAAAGACATGGTTTGTTATCAAGAAGAAGTTCGTGATGCTTCTCGGATAGCAGAAGTATTAAATCGTGTAATTTTAAAAGCAATTCGTGGATCAGCACCAGCTCAAATAAATGTACCAAGAGATTTTTGGACGCAGCAAATTGATATTGAATTACCAGCTATAATCGATTTTGAAAGACCATCTGGAGGAATTGAAGCAATTAAAAAGGCTGCAGATCTTTTATCCAATGCAAAATTCCCAGCTATTTTATCAGGCGCAGGTGTTGTTTTGGCTGATGCAATTGATGAATGCAAAAATTTGGCTGAAAAATTGGATGCTCCCGTAGCTTGCGGATATCAACACAATGATAGTTTCCCAGGAAAGCATCCTTTAGCTGTTGGTCCTCTTGGATATAATGGTTCAAAAGCTGCAATGGAGATTATTTCTAAAGCTGATGTAGTATTAGCATTAGGAACAAGATTAAATCCTTTTTCAACTTTACCCGGTTACGGTATTGATTATTGGCCCAAAAATGCAAAAATTATTCAGGTTGATATTAATTCTGACAGAATTGGTCTTACAAAAAAAGTTTCTGTTGGTATATGTGGAGATGCTAAACTTGTTGCTATGCAGATTTTAGAAAATTTATCTTCTAATGCTGGAAATGATAGTAGGGAAGATAGAAAAGCTATAATTCATCAAACTAAATCTTCTTGGTTACAAACATTAACAAGTTTAGATCACGAAGAAGATGATCCTGGCACATCTTGGAATAAAGATTCTCGAAACCGTGAACCTGACAGGATGTCTCCAAGAATGGCTTGGAGAGCTATACAAGCCGCATTACCTGAAAATGCTATTATCTCAAGTGACATAGGCAATAACTGCGCAATAGGTAATGCTTATCCAACTTTTGAAAAAGGCAGAAAATATCTTGCCCCAGGCTTATTCGGTCCTTGTGGGTATGGTTTTCCATCTGTTTTAGGAGCTAAAATTGGATGTCCAGATACTCCAGTTATTGGATTTGCTGGGGATGGAGCATTTGGAATAAGTATGAGCGAAATGACATCCTGCAACAGGGATGATTGGCCTAATATTTCTATGATTATTTTTAGAAATTTTCAATGGGGAGCTGAAAAAAGAAATACTATTCTTTGGTATGATAATAACTTTGTGGGAACAGAATTAGATACTAAACTTAGTTATGCTAAGATAGCTGAAGCCTGTGGGTTTAAAGGTATACAAGTTAATACCCAATCAGAATTAACTGAAGCTTTAAAAAAATCTTGTGAAGATCAAATGAATGGTATCACAACTTTTATAGAGGTAATTTTGAATCAAGAATTAGGCGAACCATTTAGAAGAGATGCAATGAAAGCGCCTGTTGAAGTTGCTGGAATTCACGCAAAAGATACAATAATTCAATAATATTTTAATTCAAACTTTTAGTATATTCATGAAAACATTTAAGATAGTTATATCGTTGTGAATTTAATATATCTTGTTTGTGGTTTAGCAATTTTAATTTTTGGTGCAGAAATAATTATAAGAGGCTCAGTTAGTTTAGGTAAAAAAATAAATATTTCATTATTTGTTATAGGTATCGTAATTGTAGCTGGAGGAACTTCACTGCCAGAGCTTGCTAGCAGTATTAGCGCTGTTACATCTGGGCATGCTAATTTAGCCTTAGGAGCTATAGTTGGGAGTAATATTGCGAACTTAATTTTAATTATGGCTGCAACAACTTTACTAATCCCTATTTATGATATTAGTCAAAATCAAATCAATCAAGGATTTGTAAATATTATTTTAGCAATCACTTTAATATTAATGGGATTTCTTTCAATTAATTTTAATTTTATTTTTGGTATTATTGCAATCTTATCATTGTCAACAATAATGTTTTTGCAATTTAAAAATAGTCAACCAAAAATAGATGAAGTACAAGATAAAGCAGCCTATAGTTTTGTTATTTCGATTGTTTTTATTATTATTGGTATTTTATTACTTATCTATGGA
>MDSW01117230.1_pt1 | contig 10407 bp, 9 predicted proteins | sample 811171 | NCBI WGS metagenome assembly MDSW01 (sample SAMN05326641, study PRJNA326480) | marine metagenome | isolation source: seawater | place: Atlantic Ocean: North West | collected 2012 | reverse complement strand
CTGACAAAAAAGTTTTTGATGAGGAGAATGAAGACCAGTCGATTAAGGATTTGCTAGTAGAATTTTGTGATTATATAGAAATCGAACTTAAGAAAGGCTCTAAACTAGGCAATATGACTAAGCATCTGCTTGGTGTGTTCAATGGGAAACCAGGAGCCAAGAAATTCAGACAGGCGCTAAGTGAAAATTCTTTTAAGAGAGGTGCAGGTCCCGAGGTGCTGCTTGCAGCTATGGATCTGGTAGAAATTAGCTAGTAATTAGGGGGTAATTATAAGATAGTGCATGTGGAAAAATTTTAATGAACTGGGGTGGATGATTTTTGATTATGATAAGGATATTTATTGTTGGGCTCGAACTGCGAGAAAAGCCATTGGTTCAAGTTTTTATGAGGGCCACAGAAATGATCTTCGGTGTGGAGAAACATGGTTTGCCGGGGTAAACTTTCTTAGTAATGATGGAAGAGGTACTTATAGAGGAGTTCCTCTTTCTGGTACTTCAATAAACCATATTTGTGACCGATTTGGCCAATGCTTTGAAAAGTGGGATCAGGCCCAAATATCTATTTGTTATCCGGGTTACCCAAAACCATCGCAGGACGAAAGTGCTGCAATTGTCAATTACAGGAAGAATAAATTTGGCGCGCATGTAGACGGAATTTTGCCGGTTGGAGCCACAAGGCGACGGTTTGCTAAAGAGTACTACGCATTTATACTTGGTATTCCTTTAAGTAAATTTAATAAACATGCGGCACCGCTGATAGTTTGGGAGAAATCGCACTTTATAATGCAAGATTTTCTTTCAAATTATTATTCGAGTTTTCCCAAAACCGATAAGGAAGCTGTCGATATAACGGAGGTTTATCAGTTAGCGCGCAAAAAGATTTTTGAGACGTGTAAGAAAAAAGCCGTTTGGGCTAAAGTTGGCGAAGCTTATTTATTAAATAGATTAACACTTCATGGAATTCGTCCGTGGACCTCGCGCGGACGAGCAGAGACCTGTGGCCGAATTATCGCTTATTTTAGGCCGAGCCTTTTAGCTGACAAATTATGGTTAAGTAACAAACTTTAGCTTCTCTTGGCGGCTCTCCCACCGCGTCTTTGTGGTTTTAACCCTGTACTTCTATCTCTTAAGCTTTTCATGATATTGGATCTCGTTTCTTTATCAAATTTTGACCAATTGGAAATTTCCCAAGAAGTACGGAAACATCCTATGCATATTTTTTTTTCATGATGAATAATACAAACCTTTCTGCATGGACTCTCAATCTCTTGTCTTTTCCATACCTCACTCATCCTAGTACCTACACCTTACTTTTTAAAACTATCATTCTATCAAGTGCGCCCTGCAGAATGTAAGATGCTGCGACAAAATCAATTACTTCAGCACGTTTTTTTCTTGATACATTGCCCTCTAACAGCGTTCTCTCTGCCTCAACTGATGATAATCGTTCATCCCAAAAGACGATTGGCATTTCGATGCGTTGCGTCAGATTTCTGGCAAATGCGCGCACAGATTGGCACCTTCGTCCTTCACTGCCATTCATGTTTATTGGCAAACCTAATACTATGCCCATTATTTGCCTATTTGAAATTATATTTTCAAGCTTTAAAAAGTCATGTTCAAATTTTGTTCGTCTCAGGGTTTTTATGCCGGTTGCGATTACTCTCTGTTTATCAGAAACCGCTATACCAATAGTTTTTGTACCCAAATCTAAACCCATAATGGCTTCTGACTTGGGTAGATTGATCAAGAATTGTTCAAGGCCAGCTGTTATCATGGTTTATTTACCTGCTCTATAAGCTCTTCAAGCCTGGTGTTATCTAAGCTAAAAATTTTTTCAACTTTTCTAACTAAAATATTTCCTTGGCTAATGGAATTTAACTTGTAATGAGCCCGTATTAATTGTTTCCAAGATTCATAAGAAGATCCATCAGAGCCTAATCGTTTTTCAGCATTATTTAAGATCGCTAATAGTAATTCATCGTTAACCGTTTCAAAATCGTCAATGCGCCATCCACGAAACTTTATCTGCTCTTTTTGAGACAGCGTGATCAGTTTGTCAAAGTTCGTCAATACAAGATGTGTCCATCGATTATCTTTAGCTGGCATCGAAACTACCTTAAGCCAGTTATTCGCGGTACCAATAATGTTTTCTTCTTGAAGAAGCGACAAACCATAATAAAACAGGGCTTGACGATTATTAGGGTTTAATTTTTTTGCTTTTTGCAACGCTTCAAGTGCATCTCTAGAAATATAACCCTTTGCAGCAAGAAAGCATAACTCAGCGTAAAGTGCGTAAGCAGGAGATCCAGCCTTTTCATCCAAAATGCTTATAATTTTCAGTTGAGTTTTCCTAGCTTTAGAAAATTTTTGTAATCTTAGATACATTCTCAACAAAAATTCTTGGCCTTCAAGGTCTATTGGTTTATTCGCTAAAACCACCTCTAACTGCTCAAGGAGTATTTCGTCTTGGGTTTGCTCAGATCTATCAGAATTGGTCTTCTCGGTTTCAAATTTTAGGGCTTGTTCAATTTTCCTTTGAGATAATCTCGTGGGTCCAGGTTTAGTGAAAGGATTTAACGCAATTTTACCATCACTTAATAACATCTCTGGAGAACCAACTGATAGATAAGCTATTGTACTTCCGGCGAGTAATATTAGGATGAGCAGTCCGGAGGCAACGAAATTTGTTAATTTTGAAGGGATTTTAAACGACTCTATTTCGCCATTTTCTTTTATGAGCTTAAGAGCATTCTGAGAAATTAACAATTTAGATTTTTCAAACTCTTCTTTTCCGATAATTCCAAGTTTGAAATCTTTCTCTAATTGATTTAAGTGATATCTCAGGAATTTTTTTTCAGATGAATCCTCATATAACTGGATTTCTCGAGAGTGTAAAAGACGGCTTAGACATAAACCTATCGTTGGAATGCAGAGTAGTGAGACTAAGATTAAAAAAATAATATTCATGTTTTATAGAAACCTAGGTTATTTATACAATATTACAGTGTGTAAAATAATTCGAGTCTTCGAACCTTGTTTAGCGCTGATAGAGCGCTTTTGTCATATTAACATTCCAGAACTACTATTATATAGTGTGGAATCGAAGCAAATAAAGAATATAAGAAAGCTCGAGCCAAATATGTACTTAGGTTAAAAATTTTAGAGAAAGTTTAAAATGAAACGTTATTCGATATTTGCACTGGCTCGGGAGGCTTTTCGTCACCATACTGGTTGGGAGAAAGCCTGGCATAGTCCGACTGCAAAGAAAGAATATGATGTTATCATAGTAGGTGCTGGTGGACACGGGCTAGCCACCGCTTACTATCTAGCAAAAAATCATGGTATAAGAAATGTAGGAGTTTTTGAAAAAGGTTGGTTAGGTGGAGGAAATACTGGAAGGAACACCACAATAATCAGATCTAATTACCTTCAGACGGAGTCTGCTGCTATTTATGAGAAATCGCGTGCCTTGTATGAGTCGCTAAGTCAAGACTTAAACTTCAACGTAATGTTCAGTCCTCGTGGAGTTATGATGCTGTGCCAAACAGAGCATGAATTGAGGGCTATGAAAAGAACCGCGCATGCCAATAGATTATCGGGTATTAAAACTGAAATTGTTAGCCCGCGTGGTGTGAAAGAAATAGTTCCGATAATAAATATAATGGGACCTAGGTTTCCAGTTTTAGGGGGTCTTTGGCAACCGAGAGGAGGAACGGCGAGGCACGATGCAGTAGCTTGGGCCTATGCGCGCGGTGCTTCTGCTTTGGGAGTAGATATTATTCAGAAATGTGCTGTCACAGGGGTATTAAGAAGCAAGTCGGGAGTTTCAGGTGTTCAAACTGAGCAAGGTGTTGTTAAAACAAAAAAACTTTGTATCGTGGTGGCAGGGCATTCAGGTGATTTGGCGGAGATGTGTGGTTTTCGACTTCCAGTAGAGTCGGTAGCTTTGCAAGCACTAGTATCCGAGCCAATAAAACCCGTGATGAATTGCGTTGTTATGGCAAACACGGTCCATGGTTACATGAGTCAATCTGACAAGGGAGAGATGGTAATTGGTGGAGGGGCTGATGGGTACAACAATTTTACGCAGAGAGGGAGTTTTCATCACATCGAAGAGACTGTTCGGGCTTTGATCGAAACATTTCCCATTATTAGCAGGCTAAAACAACTTCGTCAGTGGGGTGGTATTGTTGATATGACTGGAGACCGATCACCAATAATTTCGAAGACCCCAGTACCGGGTATATACATTAATTGTGGTTGGGGGACTGGGGGTTTTAAGGCGATACCGGGTTCCGGCTGGGCTACCGCTGAATTAGTTTCTAACAGCTCAGATCAAGTTCTTGCAAATCCGTTTAGTCTGGATCGGTTTAAAGAAGGGAGGATGATTGATGAGAGTATCGCAGCAGCAGTTGCTCATTAAGGAGATATCATGTTAAAGCTCCGCTGTCCCTATTGTAAATTTATGGCAGATGAAACAGAATTAGTGCCTGGAGGTGAAGCGCATATAAAGCGACCACTCAACAACTGTTCTGATGATGAGTTTAGTTCTTACTTGTTTTATCGTAAAAACCCGAGAGGTGTTCATTTTGAGCGCTGGCTCCATCAATATGGTTGTGGAAAGTGGTTTATCGCGGCTAGGTGTACGCAAACAATGGAAGTTTTTGGGACATATAGCGCTCAGACGACCAAGCCACCTATAGAAATCATCAGAAAGATAAAACTTAAAAGACCAGAATGGGACAACAAAACAAAATGAGTTCAAGGTTAGAAAAAGGAGGAATTTTAATTAATCGCGATAAAACTGTTGAATTTTCTTTCGATGGAAAAAGAATGTTTGGTTTCAATGGCGACACTCTTGCATCCGCGCTTATGGCGAATGGTCAAACGACGGTAGGTAGGTCATTTAAATATCATAGACCGCGTGGTCTGGTTGCATCGGGATCGGAAGAGCCAAATGGGTTAGTTAGTACAGGTGAAACGAACAGTTTTGAACCCAATCAGAAAGCTACCACGGTAGAATTGTTTGATAATTTAAAAGCAACGTCTCAAAATTGTTGGCCAAGTTTAGGTTTTGATATAGGTTCGGTTAGTTCGCTGATAGCGAAATTTATACCGGCTGGGTTTTATTATAAAACTTTTATCCATCCGAAGCCAGCATGGAAACATTTGTTTGAGCCAATGATTCGGCGTGCGGCAGGATTGGGGAATCCTCCACGGCATCCAGATCTGGATAGGTACGAGCACTTTTATTGCCATACAGATGTGCTTGTAATTGGAGGAGGTTTAACAGGTCTTACTTGTGCCCAACAAGCGGGTATGTCAGGAGCAAAAACACTTTTGATTGAACAGGCGCCAGTATTCGGCGGACGAATGCTTTCGGATACCGATGATATTTCTGGGATTACTCCACAAAGCTGGGTCCAAGGAAAGTGTAAAGAGCTAGAAAGCCTCAGCAATGTGCGACTTAAATTAAGGACAGTAGCCTCGGGGGTTTTTGATCACGGTTTCGTTTTAGCTTATGAGAGGATTGCCGATCATACTCCTGGTGATGGAAGACCAAGGCATCGTCTTTGGAAGATCCGAGCCAAAAAGGTCATTTTGGCCGCTGGTTCTCTCGAGCGCCCGCTGGTTTTTGCGGGAAACGACGTTCCTGGTGTTATGCTTGCCTCAGCTGTTAGAGATTATCTTAAACTTTATGGCGTGTCACCGGGAGATAGGACAGTAATAGTTACAAACAATGATAATGCGTACCGGACGGCTATAGAACTTAATAGTGCTGGACTTTCTGTACCTGCGATTATTGATCTTAGAGACCAAGTTGGAGGTGAGTTGGTTGATCGTGTTCGTGAATTGAATATTCCTTTGAGAGTAGGGAAAGGGGTTCGAGGAGTCGTAGGAAAAAAATCGATAAATAGCATTGAAATTTGTTCACAGAATGGAGAAGGCACACTAGAAGATACCATTCAATGTGATTGTATTGCGATGTCTGGTGGCTGGTCTCCGTTAGTGCATCTCTGGTCTCACTGTGGAGGCAAATTAGTTTGGGATGAAAAAAATGGAATTTTTATACCCGATACAAAGAGACCTCCGCGCGATGATGAAGGAGTAAGTTTCATGTTGCCAGCTGGCTCCGCAACAGGAAAATTTATGAGTGCTGACTGTCAGGATTCTGGGATAAAGTCTGCTCTAGATGCGGTGGAGTCATTAGGTTTTAGAGTAAAAAAAATTAAATCTGAAAAAATTGCTGATGAGGACGAGAAGAAATCACAGCCAATATGGGTAACGCCGAATGCGTCCACACAGAAATTACAAGAGAAAATGTTTGTGGATTTTCAGAATGATGTCAAAGTCGCCGACATTAAACTGTCTGTTCTCGAGGGTTATGAAAGTGTTGAGCATGTGAAAAGGTATACGACACTAGGCATGGCAACAGATCAAGGAAAATTATCAAATTTAAATGGGCTAAAAATATTGGCAGACACAATCGGACGGCGAGTTGACGAAGTTGGAACAACCACTTTTCGGCCACCGTTTACTCCGATATCTATGGGGTCTATAGCTGGAGAAGCAACGGGTCACCTGTTCAAAGCCACTAGAAAAACGGCTATAGACGAATGGAATTCAGCCAATGGGGGGCAGTGGGAGCAAGTTGGAGATTGGAGAAGAGTCTACGCTTATTTAAGGAGTGGTGAGACTGTACGCGAAGCGGTCAATCGAGAAGTGTTGAACACCAGGAAAAGAGTAGGGTTGCTTGACGCATCAACGCTGGGTAAGATTTTAGTCAGTGGTCCAGACGCTGGAGCGTTTTTGGATCTTATCTATACCAACACTATGTCGAATATGAAAGTCGGAAAATGTCGTTATGGTTTGATGTGTAATGAAAACGGATTTTTGTTTGATGATGGCGTCGTTGTCCGGTTGAGTGAAAGTACTTTTCTTTGTCACACTACTACAGGCGGATCTGATCGTGTTTATAGTTGGATGGAGGAATGGCTTCAAACTGAGTGGTGGACATTAAATGTTTTCACCTTTAATTTGACGGAGCAATACGCTCAGATTGGGATAGCAGGTCCCAAAGCCAAGCAGCTTCTAGAAACCGTTCTAGATAAGGAAGGTGCAGTGAGTGATCTCTCTTTCATGAGCTTTATGAGAACAAAATATAAGAATGTAGGGCTTAATATTTTTCGAATATCTTTTTCAGGAGAACTTTCTTACGAGGTGGCAGTCCCGACAAAACACGCTTTAACTTTTTGGAATGATTGCATTAAGCTTGGTGAAAAATTTGGTATTCAACCCTATGGAACAGAAGCATTACATGTTATGCGAGCTGAAAAAGGTTTTATTATGATCGGGGATGAAACCGATGGTACAGTGATCCCACAAGATCTCAATCTTAATTGGGCGGTATCAAAGAAAAAGAAAGATTTTTTGGGAAAGCGAGCGCATTCGCGGGTATACATGCGTGCTGAAGATAGAAAACAGCTAGTGGGTTTGTTAACTGATAATCCAGCTTTTGTTCTTCCGGATGGAGCTCACGCAATCGAAAAATCCGAAGAGAGAGCAAGCGCAAACATAATTGGTCACGTTACCTCCAGCTACTTTTCTCCAACGCTTGGTCGATCGATAGCGTTAGGTTTGATAAGTGGTGGCGCCGATCGACTCGGGGAAAAGCTGGATTTTTCCCTAGATGATGGCAACGTGGAAAGAGCAAAAATCGTTAAACCAGTTTTTTACGACCCGACAGGAGAAAAACAGAATGAGTGAACTCACTATCGAAAATGGTGCAATTACTTTTAAAGAAATAACCGATTTTGGCTTGATACTGATTAAGGCTAACTTCAAGGATGTGAAAATAAAAAAAGCGTTAAAGGCCTTATCTTTGAAATTTCCTGTAAAAGGGAAAATATATATCAGTAAAAATTTATCAGGGGCTTGGATGGCGCCTGACGAAATGGCGCTAATGACTCCTTATAAATCAGCAAATATACAAACAGAAAAGATAAAACGAAACCTAAAAGGGATAGCAAGTTTATGTGCTAACATGTCGGATTCAAGGCGCTCATTTGTTCTGAGTGGAAAGGGTTGGCGCGATGTATTGGCAACCGGTACACCGATAGATTTATCCGCTGAGACTTTTTCTTTGGGTGACTTCAGACGCACTAGGATTGGTGGGTTGGCGGTTGCAATCTGGATGGTTGATGATTTTGTAGTTCAAATCATGTGTATGACATCAGTCGGAGATTTTTTTGAAAGTTGGTTAAGAAACGCTGTGTCCCATGTGGATACACAAAAGTACTTTTAAAAAAACTAAATTTGTTAATTTTCGCTCTGATTTGATTTGTTCCATTTTTCTGCTAAAGCTTCTATTGCTAATATTCGCTCATTGGGAGCGGGGTGACTCATGAACCACTGAGGAAAAAAAGCTCTCTCTTCACTAAGGGAGTTGAGCTTTTTAAGTAAACTTATTTGGGGTGCAGTTCCTATTCCAGATTTAGACAACAAGGCCGCAGCGTATGCGTCTGCTTCATATTCATCTTTTCGAGAAAGTTTTGAAGCGAGCGCGGACGAAATCAGGTTGGCAATATAGGCTCCAACGGCAGGTATGAGTCGTGAAATGGCCAGGCTGAGGATAATTCTGACGGCGTTTTGCATGGAAAAGTCTATCAATCGACGTTTAGAATGCCCTAATGCAACATGACCTAATTCGTGCGCTATTATGCTTACTAATTCCTCACCAGTTACTGATCCTTTATAAAACGAGTCGAGGGCACCTCTTGTCAAATAAATTTTTCCATCTGCAGTCGCTAAACCATTAAACGATCTAACCTCATGTACAAATATAGGAATTTCTTTGATATCCAAGATGGACGCCATTCTACTTGACAACGCTTTTATAATAGGTTCGGTTAGTACCGATGAGTCTCGCGCAAGTTGCTGATTATTTCTAGATATTGCAGCTTTTCCACTGAAAAAAGCAAATATTAGTGGACCAAGAACAAACAGGAAGAGTTTTGTCATAATTCTCTCTCTAACTTAACATTTTCATTCCAGAGTCTAACCCGCGCAATGATAACGGCACCATTCTATTACTAAAAATGCTTTTAATGATTTGCGTTGATTGACTGTACTGCCAGTGCGAGTCGGGTATTGGGTTAATCCAAATGCTTTTGGGCCATTGAATTAGAGCGCGTTCCAACCAAACTCTTCCAGCCTCCGGATTGTAGTGCTCATTTGCTCCGCCAGGTATCTCTATTTCATAAGGGCTCATAGAGGCATCACCAACAAAAATACACTTGTACTCATTACCGTAAGTTCTCAAGACTTCTTGGGTTGGAGTTTGGTCAGTCCATCTCCTCACGTTTTCTGTCCAGATACCCTCATAAAGACAGTTATGAAAATAATAATATTTTAGATGCTTAAAAGCACTGGTTGCTGCAGAAAACAATTCCTGTACTTCCCTGACATATGAGTCCATTGAGCCACCAACATCAAAAAATATTAAGACCTTAATAGCATTAAATTTCTCTTTTTGTGTTTTTATATCGAGGAATCCTGATCTAGCTGTGGCTCCTATTGTGCCAGTCAAGTCCAATTCTTCATGCGTGCCTTCACGTGCCCACCGACGTAGTCTTTTCAGAGCAATCTTCATCCCCCTTGTCCCCAATTCAAATTGATCATCGAAATCTTTAAATTCACGTCTATCCCAAACCTTGACAGCTTTTTGATTCCTACCTTCCTGTTGACCTATTCGCACCCCCTCGGGATTGTAGCCGTATGCTCCAAAAGGCGACGTCCCTGCAGTGCCTATCCACTTACTACCCCCTTCATGTCTTTTTTTCTGCTCTTCTAATCGTTTCTTAAGTGTTTCCATTATTTTTTCAAATCCGCCAAGGGATTCAATTTTCTTCATTTCTTCTGGGGTTAGAAGTTTTTCTGTTAACTTCTTTAGCCAATCAGCTGCCACCTGATGTTTGCTCAAGAAAATTTCATTAGATATATCCTCTATACCGCTGAAACAGTTTGAAAAAACACGATCAAATCTGTCTATTTTCTTCTCATCCTTTACCAAGCACGATCTTGCCAAAAAGTAGAAAGACTCTACTTTTGAATTACACAAACCCAACTTAACGCCGTCAAGCAGTGTCAAGAATTCTTGCAATGAAACGGGCAATTTCTCATTTTTTAATTGGTAAAAGAATTTCAGAAACATACTCAATAAACTCCCATTCTTTTTAAAAAAATAATAAGCATCAGAGCCAAGAGGAGGGCAGCAAGACCGTATATCGCCCCATAATGCAACTGGTCCAAACCGCTTCCATTGCTTTTTTTTGCTTTTGTGACACCAACCACTGCGCCCAAAACTAAGGCTAATAGTAATTCCATGTAAGTCCCATTTTTTTT
>MDSW01116788.1_pt1 | contig 10407 bp, 10 predicted proteins | sample 811171 | NCBI WGS metagenome assembly MDSW01 (sample SAMN05326641, study PRJNA326480) | marine metagenome | isolation source: seawater | place: Atlantic Ocean: North West | collected 2012 | reverse complement strand
TTTTGACAAAAAGTGATTTATGTTCAGATGTTGATTTAAAAATCAAATCAATAAAAGAGAGAAATATTAACTGCGAAATATTTCATGTAAGTTCTATCACAAAGAATGGTATTACTGAAATTTCAGATAATATAAAACCACGTGAAACAATTGTCTTTATTGGTCCATCCGGAGTAGGTAAAAGTACTTTAATAAATTTACTTCTCGGATCGGAAATTCTCAAAACTCAAGAAGTAAGATTAGCGGATTCTAAAGGGAAGCACACTACCACAAGCAGAAATCTTTTGATTATGGAAAACGGTGGAATTCTTATTGATACTCCAGGTATGAGAGAATTTGCTCTTTGGAATAACATTGCTGGTTTTTCGAATACATTTACTGAGTTTGAAGAGTATTCACTGCAATGTAAATACTCAAATTGCACTCATATTCATGAAACAGGATGTGCAGTAATTAAAGCACTTGAAGAAGGAAAATTAAGTAAAGAGAAATATCAAAACTATTTGAAAATGAATAAAGAGTTAAAATTCCTTGAAAACAAACTTGATAAATCTGCCGCTTTAATCGAAAAACGAAAATGGAAAAATATTCACAAAGAAATAAAACGATTTAAGAAGACTGATAAACGTTCGTAAACGATATCCGGCTGTAGATTTATAGTGCAGCCGGATTTCTTATAAACTATATTTGTTAATTAAATAATAAAATTGAAGATCATGGTAAATTTATTTGTTGTCTCTTCTTCATTAGAAGATTTGAAATCACTAGAATTAAGAACTTCTGAAATAGTTAATAAAATAATATCAGACAAAAATGAAATCAATTTTGCCGGATATTTTAATAATTCAAAAAGCATAACTGATTTATCATCAAATTATGATTTTAGCAAACCGACTATAATAATTAACTCTTCAGGTGGTACAGAAGATTTAATTCTAACCATTACACAATTGTGTAAATCGTTTGTACTTATTTTTGCAAACCCAAACAGAAATTCATTTGCATCATCGCTTGAGGCACATGCTTACTTGAAAGAGAATTATCAAGTAAAATTGTTTTATTCTGAAAATGATGAAGAAAAGATTGATGAAGCAGCAAAATTTCTTATAGTTGTAAAAGCAATATCAAAGATTAACACAAGCAAATTCGGTTTGATTGGAGAACCTTCTGATTGGCTTTTGACTTCTAGAGAATTTAATGGGTTTGGAAATTTTAATACTTCAGTGGAAAATGTAAAAGTTAATGAATTGGTTCAACTAGTTGCAAACATTGATGATAATGAAGCTTTACAAATTGTTCAGAAATGGAAATTGACCTACAAAGAAATTTTAGTCGATGAAAAATCATTGATAGATTCTGCTAAAGTTTATATTGGAATAAAGAAGTTAATTAACAACCATAACCTTAATTCACTTTCAATAAGATGTTTTGATTTGCTGGATTATAATTACACTGCATGCATGGCTTTAAGTATGCTGAATGACGAAGGAATTATATCCGGCTGTGAAGGAGATTTACCGACAACTTTCACAATGATGACCGCATCGTTCTTGAGTGAAAAAGTAGTTTGGATGGCTAATCCATCTTCCATTAATAAAGAAGAAAATGAAATTGTTTTTGCTCATTGCACTGTTCCGGCAAAATTTCTTGAAAATATTGATCAAGCAGGATTAACAACACATATGGAATCAAATAAAAGTACTGCTTTAAGAGGAACATTAAAAAATAGTGAAGTAACGGTATTAAGATTCAGTCGTAACTTTGATAAGCTCACTTCTGCAAAAGGAAAAATAGTTAAGAGTGATATGAAAAATATTAATCTATGCAGAACTCAAGCCGTTATTAAATTAAACGGAAATGTTGAAGATTGGATGAATAATGCTCTGGGAAATCATCATGTGATAGTTTATGGGGATTTAACCGCGGAAGTAAATTACTTTTGTGAACTGAGTAAAACCGAATTGATTGAGATGAATTAAATTATTAATCCCATTCTTAAAAGATCATAAAGTTTGCCGTCAATACTGCATTCATTTCTAAGAATGCCTTCTACTTTAAAACCGAGTTCTTGGTTAAGTCTAATGTTTCTAACATTTGTTTGAAGTGTATTCAAATAAATTTTTCTTAAACCAAGATTAGAAATTCCATATTGTATCCACAGCTTTGTTGCTTCCTTTCCGTATCCTTTACTTCTGAATGCCGGATTACCAATCAGCTTTCTAAGCTCAGCTTTTTTTTGTTCAAAATCATGATCAAGAAAAGCCATTAATCCAATTGGTGTTTGGTCCTTTAGACATATTATTCCAAGAATATGATTTTCATCTTCAATAAGATTTTCTACTTTGTATGTTCTTGAAGTGGCGCGTGTTAAAATGAAATATCTTCCAATTTCGTCTTGTACCCATTTTTTTAGATTATCTGAATCTTCACTTTTATGAAATTCTCTTATAAGAATATTTTCACCAACCAATGGTAAATCAACTGGTAAATTAGAATCATACTGAATTTGAGAAGAGTTGTTTTCACTTTGCAATCCTGCATCTATTTTAATTGCATTGTCCAAAAGTAAGTTCGCAAGCTTAAGATAATCACCTTTTTGAAAACCGATTTCCTTTGCTTCTTTAATAATACTTTTTGCAATTACTTCAATCGATAATTCATTTACGAGTTTATCTTTTAATATTTTTTCTTCCATTTCTTTTGCTCTCTTCAAAATTCTATAACTATTAAAGTTAATCATATTTCTACAAAAGAGTTAGTAATGAATTTGGGTTGATTGTAAGATTTTGAAAATGAGACTGAAATTCTTATTTTTGCAGTATCATTTCAATAAAACGAGGGTAAAAACGTGAAAATATAATTCCATTTGAAATTTTTAAAATTATTAATCAATGGAGTTATTATGTCGCGTGTAATCCTTAAGAACATATCTTATAAAGTTCCGAACGGAACAAAAATTTTTGAAAATCTATCATTCTCCTTTAATTCAGAATTAATCGGTTTAGTCGGAAAAAACGGAAGTGGCAAATCAACACTTGCAAAATTAATTTCTAATCGAATTGAATGTGATTCGGGAAGAATAGAAATAGAAGGCAATATTGAATATATGCCGCAGCTTAATCAAGATTTATCCGATAAATCTATTTCTGAGGTGTTTAAAATCAGCGAGAAATATGAAGCATTAATCAGACTTGAAAACGGTAATGGTAATGAACAAGATCTTATCATTATTGATAATGATTGGGATTTAGAAAATCGTATTGATTTAGTAAAAAAAGAGTTAATGATTTCTCACATTGATTTGAACAGAAAATTCAGTTCACTAAGCGGTGGTGAAAAAATTAAGTGTACGCTTGCTTCACTTTTATTAGCCGATCCACAGTTTATAATCCTTGATGAACCAACTAATCACTTGGATTTGGAAGGAAGAAAGATAGTTTATGATTTTGTGTCGAATTGGAAAAGAGGAATGATAGTAATCAGTCATGATAGAAATCTACTCAGATTAATGAACTCGATTGTAGAATTGAATTCTAGCGGATTAAAATTGTACGGGGGGAATTATGACTTTTACAAAGAGCAAAAAGAATTGGAAGATGAAGCAGTAAACTCTGAATTGAGAAATATTAATTCAGAATACAAAAAAGCAGTTTTACAAAAAGATGAAGTACTTCAAAGAAAGTTAAAAAATAACATCTCCGGAGAAAAAAGAGCTTTAAAAGCAAATATGCCTAAAATTATGCTAAACCAAATGAAAGGTTCGGGTGAGAAAACTTTTCAGAAACTTAAGAATTCACATTCAGAGAAAATCAATAGTATTTTAGAAAAACGGGATGAAGTAAAGAGCAGAAAGACTCCTCGCCTAAATATTAAAATTGATTTTGATAATAGTAACAGAATTAAGAAAAACACCCTTGTTACAGCAGACAGAATTAACTTTTCATTTAATGAAAAGAATAATATTTGGCAGAATGATATTTCATTTAATATCAAGGGGGGAGAAAGAATTTTACTGAAAGGAAAAAATGGTTCAGGCAAAACAACTTTGATCAATTTAATTTTAGGAAAGCTAAAACCTGAAAATGGCAATCTATTAGTAAGAACAGATAAGATTGGTATTTTAGATCAAGAAGTATCCATCTTGAAAAATGAGTTGTCGGTTTTGGATAATCTTAAAAATGCATCTGAAGGAAAAATTGAAGAGCATGAACTAAGAATTAGATTGGGAAGATTTTTGTTCTACAAAGATGATGTTTTCAAAAAGGCAGAAGTTCTTTCTGGAGGAGAAAGAATGCGGGCGGGAATAGCTTGTCTGTTGTGCAGTTCTAATTCACCAGAACTTATTATTCTTGATGAACCAACTAATAATCTTGATTTGGAAAGTATAAATGAATTGGCTTGTAGTATAAAAGAATTTAAAGGTTCGGTTTTAGTAGTCTCACACGATATTGAATTTCTCAACGAAATAGGGATTGATAATGAAATTGATTTAAACAATTTCTGCTGATTAAATAATCAATTAAAAAAACATTTTTGCTAATTTTAAGATACCTTGTTTCCATGGAACCCGATGAGAAACCCCGGACTGATTTTGAAAAGATTCTAAATTATCAAGATACCATTTATAATTTCTTATTAGAGCATCTTTGTTAGAATATCTTGGTTTGTAACCTAATATTTTTTCTGCCTTTTCAATAGATACAAATGAATCTTTAGAAGCAGTTTCATAAACCCATTTATAAAGAGGAGAAAGCCTTAACATTTCCAAAAATCTTAAAGTGAATATTATTGGCTTTTCAGGCAGACCGACAATTTTCTTACCATGTCCTGCAAAATCAAGAACTGCTTGGTAATCCTCTCGCATTGTTGTGAATTCTTTAGCTCCAATGTTAAAAGTATCATTAACGACGTCTTCTTCAAGATCGATGCACAATGAAACTGCATCGCATAAATCTTCAACATCTAATAGCTGATAACGATTTTTTCCGTTACCAATCATAGGAAAATTATGACCGGTATAAGCCCAATCATATAAAAGAGCAAATACTCCCAGTCTTTCCGGACCAATAAAAGATTTTGGTCTAAGTATGGGTACTATCATTCCTTTATTTCGATACTCTTCACATAACTTTTCTGCTTCAACTTTAGCTTTGCCGTATGGACCAACACCGTCAAGTTTATCTGTTTCATATAATGGATGATGATCAGGAATACCGTAAACCGCAGTAGATGAAATATGAATAAAACGCTTTATGTTATTTTTTTCAGATGCCTCTATTAAAATTCTCGTTCCATCAATTCCGGTTGTCATTATTTCCTTTTCTGGATAAAGAGGAAGAGCCATTGCTGAATGAATTACAATATCAGATTTGCTTACTAATTCATATACTAACTTTTCATTTCTAATATCACCACAAACAACTTGAATTCTATCTTTTAAATCTTCGTAATTAAATTCTGCTAAATCTAAAGAAGTAATTTCATGATTCTTATTCAGTAAATGTCTAACTAGATTAATACCTAAAAAACCTGCACCGCCTGTTATTAAAATCTTCATTTGTCTTTCTCTAAAATTTTGCCGAAAATTAATATCAAAATATAAATAAGGAGTAAACTTATGAAAAAATATTATGCAATATTATTTGGAATTCTTTTCTCAATAACTCTTGTAACAGCACAGAGTTTTGAGGGAGTTGTTTATTTTAAGTCTACTACCGGAACCGGTGAAAGCGGCAACTTTAAATACTATGGAAAAGACAATAAAATTAAGATGGAAATGATGAGCGATGAAATGGGTTCGGTAATTTTTGATGGAAGTAAAACCATAATTTTAATGCCGGCTCAAAAATCATATATGGAGTTCTCGAATGAAATGTTGGAACAGTTTGGCGGTATGAGTCAAGATGCCGATGAAGATATGGGTGAAGTCAATCTACCAACTAAAACCAATGAAACGAAAAACATTTTGGGTTATGACTGTACCAAATGGGTTTACAAAGAAGATAATAATGAAACAGAATTATGGATAACAGATCAAATTGGAAATTATATTATCCCATCCACTCCAATGACTCCAGCACCGGAATGGGCTGATCTTTTTGACGGTAAACCATTCTTTCCGTTAATGATAATTACAAAGGAAAATGGTTCAGTAGTAGATAAAATGGAAGTAACAAAAATAGAGAAAAAAAGTTTAAGTGAATCAGAGTTTCAACCTCCAGCGGGATTTAAGAAAATGGATCTTGGCAATATGATGGGACAATAAAATTGAAAACTTTTCTTGTAATTGCTCTGGGATTATTTTTCCTTTCCTGTGCTGATTCATCAGCAGATAGAAATAAATATAAAAACGACTTGAAGGAAATTATTGAAGTGGAAGTTGTAAAGCTTCCACTTAATGAATTCACGTCAGATAGAAATCTTGAATTTTCGGGATTGTGCTGGTACAAAGATTATCTCGTAATGCTTCCTCAATATCCTTCTAAAATTAAAGGAGGAAATTTCTTTTATTTATCCAAATCGAATATAATTGAATCAATTAAAAATCAGTCACCTTTAGAACCCAAACTGATAAAAGTAAACTTGGAGGGATTAGAACAGTATGAAGGGTTCGGTTCCGGTTATGAAGCAGTAATTTTCAATAAAGATACTCTGTTTGCATCAATTGAATATTATAAAGGAGATGAAACTGTTTCCCTTATCGTTAAAGGAATAATTGATTCAAATAAAATGACTATTGATTTTGATGAAAAGACATTATTGGAGTTACCTAATAATTCAGGTTTAGAAAATTTCTCTGAGGAATCACTAATTATAACTGATGAAAGTTTAATTGCAATTCATGAAGCAAATTTTGGGGAGAAGAATTATGCTTTCAAAATACCATTTAGTTTAATGAGTTATCAAAGAATTGAATTCCCTAAAATAAATTTTAGAATTACTGATGCATCGGAGGTTGAGGATTCGTTAAAATTTTATGCAGTAAATTATCTTTGGAAAGGGGATGAAGCAATTTTTCCTGTTGAGGATTTAATTTCAGAAAATTGGGGAATAGGAATAACCAATAAATTCGGAAAAGATTTAGAGAGGATTGTGCAATTTAGAATTAATGATGCAAAGATAGAATTAACAGAAAAACCTCCAATTTATTTGAAATTAGAAAAAAAAGGGAGAAATTGGGAAGGTATAGTAAAATTAGACAATTTAGGATTTCTGATTATTACAGATAAGCACCCATCAACAATTTTGGGCTTTGTTCCTTTTGAAGAATAAATTAGAAATTTCTATTTCTTGACATTTCGTAAATATTAAAATATATTTGTAGGCTCTAAAGAGTATAAATATGTTAAGTTTTGGAGGAATCCGGTGAAGCAGGAAAAAATAACAAGATTCATTAAACCTGAAGAAGCTGATAGAAAATGGTATGTGGTTGATGCTAAGGATCAGGTATTAGGTAGACTTGCATCTCAAATTGCTAAAGTAATTAGAGGTAAAAACAAAGCAGTTTTTACTCCTAACATGGATGCTGGTGATTTTGTAATAGTAATAAATGCAGATAAAGTTAAGCTTACAGGTAAAAGAGAATCTGAAAAATCATATTTCAGACATTCTGGTTATCCTGGCGGTGTAACCGTTAAATCTGTTGCACAAATAAGAGAAAGCAAACCTGAATTTATGATTCATAATGCAGTAAAAGGAATGCTTCCAAAAACAAGATTAGGCAGAAAATTAGTTAAGAAATTAAAAGTTTATGCGGGCGAAAATCATCCGCATTCAGCTCAAAAACCTGAAGCATTAAGTTTTTAAGAGGAAAGTGAATGGCTGACAAATTATATGTAGGACGTAGAAAAACATCAGTTGCCAGAGTTTATTTAAGAAATGGTTCTGGTAAAGTAACAGTTAATGATAGAGAATTTGAAAATTTCTTCCCGCTCAAGTATCACCGCGATGACGTACTTCAACCCTTTAAAATTACTGAAACATTAGGTAAATATGATGTTTTCATTAATGTTAGAGGCGGCGGACTTTCAGGTCAATCTGAAGCTATTCGTTTAGGTATTTCAAGAGCTTTAATAGAAATTAATCCGGATTTTAGACCGGCTTTAAAAGCTGAAGGATTATTAAGAAGAGACCCGAGAATGGTGGAACGTAAGAAATACGGACAGCCAAAAGCTAGAAAAAGATTCCAGTTCTCTAAGAGATAAATTTTATTTATTAATTAATCATTCATACTTTCGGATCCGCCTCCTGTGTCCATACCTAAAAATTGGATGAAGGGTGGAAATGATGAAAGTAGAAGTTAAACAGGAGTAATATATGCCAAGAGTAGAATTAACTGCCCTTATTGAATCAGGTGCACACTTTGGTCACCTAACCCGCAGATGGAATCCCAAAATGAAACCTTACATTTTCATGGAGAAAAACGGGATTCATATAATTGATTTAAAGAAAACTCAAGCCGCTATTGATGATGCTTTTAATGCTATGTACGAAGTAGCTTCTAAAGGTCATTCTGTTCTTTTTGTCGGTACCAAAAAACAAGCTAGAGGAGTTATTGCCGAACAAGCGAAAAGATGCGGAAGCAACTGGGTTAGCGAAAGATGGTTGGGCGGTATGCTTACCAACTTTACTACTATTAGAAAAAGTGTAAAAAGACTGCAAACTATTGATAAAATGGAATCTGATGGTACTTTTGAAAAGATTACCAAAAAAGAACGTTTAATGGCTAGCAGAGAAAGAGATAAATTAAGAAAAGTTCTTGATGGTGTTGAATCAATGCAGAAAATGCCGGGAGCTATTTTTATTGTTGATATTAAAAAAGAATCAATTGCAGTTCAAGAAGCGATTAGATTAAATATTCCAATTTTTGCTATTGTTGATACAAACTGTGACCCGGATGTTGTTGATCATTTAATTCCTTCTAATGATGATGCGGTTAGTGCAATTGAAGTAATATCTAGACAAATAGCTGATGCAATTATTGAAGGACAAGCAAAAGCAAAAGAATTAAAAGCTCATGAATCTGCTGAAAAGGAAAGAACTAAAAAAGAAAAAGAAGAAACCGAAGATAGATCTAAAGATAAAAAAGGTAGAGTTAGAAGAGTTAGATTAGATGGAAAACCTGCTGGTAAAAAAGCAGACGATAAAGAAGAAGCAAAAGCTGAAGAAAAAACAGAAGAACCAAAAAAAGAAGGTTCTGAAGAAGCTGCTTCTGATAAAGAATAATTTTTGAATGATAAAAAAATAAGGAATATAAAAATGGCAATATCTGCTGCTCAAGTTAAAGAGCTGAGAGAAAAAACCGGTGCCGGAATGATGGATTGTAAAAAAGCTCTTACCGAAGCTGACGGTGATTTTGAAAAGGCAATTGAAATATTGAGAAAAAAAGGTGCGTCTGTTGCTGCTAAAAGAGCTGAAAGAAGTGCAAATGAAGGTGTTGTTATAGCTGATTCTTTTAATGGTGGAAAATCCGGTGCTATTGTTGAAGTTAACTGCGAAACAGATTTTGTTGCAAAAAGTGATGACTTTATTAAATTTTCTCAAATGATTTATGATGTGGTTGTTTCTGAAAAACCAAATTCAGTCGATGAATTGATGGAACTTGCTAATGATGGTAAAAAACTTGCCGATAGTCTGAATGATGTTGTTGCTAAAATTGGTGAAAAAATTGAAGTATCTAGATTTAGAGTTGAAGAAACTGAAAATGGTGTTGTTACCGGGTATATTCATCACGGTTCAAAATTAGGCGTTTTAGTTGTTGCCGAAAATGCAAAAGAAGAAAGTAAAAATGATTTATCAGATTTATTAAAAGATATTGCAATGCAGGCCGCAGCTATGAAACCCGGCTTCCTTTATAGAGAAGAAGTTCCTCAAGATACATTAAATAAAGAAATTGAAATCTATAAAGAAGTAGCAAGAAAAGAAGGCAAACCTGAACAAATTTTAGAAAAAATTGCTCAAGGTAAATTGAATAAATACTTCGAAGAAAATTGCTTATTTGAACAAGTTTATGTTAAAGATAACAGTAAGAAAGTAAGTGATTTAATAAAAGAATTTAATGCTAAGAATGGTTCGGAAGTAAAATTAAAACTTTTCCACAGGTTCCATCTTAGTGACGAAAATAAAAAATAATTTCTCAAAAAGGTCTTATCTTAATAAGACCTTTTTTTTTATATTGAGGAGGATATGGTAAAAGAACTTAAATACAAAAGAATTTTACTTAAGCTTAGCGGTGAATCCTTAATGGGTAATCTGGGTCATGGAATTGATCCGAAAGTATTGGATTTTTTTGCCGAAGAAGTTAAAAAAGCGCTTAGTTTAGGTGTGCAGATTGGCGTTGTTATAGGCGGAGGCAATATTTATAGAGGATTAAACGCCAGCGAACAAGGAATTGATAGAGTTACCGGA
>MDSW01108608.1_pt1 | contig 10407 bp, 9 predicted proteins | sample 811171 | NCBI WGS metagenome assembly MDSW01 (sample SAMN05326641, study PRJNA326480) | marine metagenome | isolation source: seawater | place: Atlantic Ocean: North West | collected 2012 | reverse complement strand
TTTCAAGCATGCTTGTCATTGAATCTGAACCAAAAATTCTCATTAAATCATCCTCTAAACTAACGTAAAATATTGAATTTCCCTCATCACCCTGTCTTCCCGATCTACCTCTGGCTTGATTATCAACTCTTCTAGACTCCATTCTTTCAGTACCTAAAACAAATAAGCCGCCTAGTTTTTTAACGTTATTTTTAATAATTTCATGTTCTTTATCATTATTATTCAACTTCTTTCCTCCCAATTTAATATCAACTCCTCTACCAGAAATGCTTGTTGTGATAATTATTGATTTTAATTTTCCAGCATCAGCAATTATCTCTGCTTCTTTTTCATGATTTTTGGCATTTAAAACAGTGTGGGGTATGCCTTTTTTGTTTAAAAGTTCAGAATAAACTTCCGACTTATTAACACTAGATGTAAATACCAACATTGGTTGTCCAATTAAGTAACACTCATTTATTTTTTTAAGTATTGCCTGATTTTTTTCGCTTTCAGTTCTAAATATCTGATCATTTAAATCTTTTCGTATCATTTTTTTGTTAGTTGGAATTACAGTAACTGAAAGACCATAAATTTCTTGAAACTCTTCAGCTTCAGTTAAAGCTGTTCCAGTACAACCCGATATTTTTTCATAAAGCTTAAAGTAATTTTGATAAGTGATAGATGCTAAAGTTTGGTTTTCTACTTGTATATCAATTTTTTCTTTTGCTTCTAAAGCTTGATGAAGACCATCTCCATATCTTCTTCCCTCTAAAATTCTACCTGTTAGCTCATCGACAATTTTTAATTCCCCATCTCTTATTATGTAATCTTTACCTTTTTTGAATAAGTGATTTGCTCGCAAAGCTTGATTTACAAAATGTACTAACGAAAGGTTGTTAGGATCATATAAATTATTATTTTTAAGTAACCCTGCATCATCAAAAATTTTTTCCACGTTTGTTATGCCATTATTTGTTAGGAAGATATTTTTATCTTTTTCATCTACTTCATAATCAGACTCTTTTAGTCTTTTTACTAATTTGTCTATCGCTAAATATTGACCCTCTTTATTTTCAGCAGCTCCAGATATCACTAAAGGAGTTCTCGCCTCATCTATTAAACAAGAGTCAATTTCATCTACAATTGCAAATTTTTTGTCTCTTTGGACAAATTCTTTCTTTGTAAATTTCATGTTATCTCTTAAATAATCAAATCCTAATTCACTGTTAGTCGCATAAGTAATATCACAGTCATAATTTTTTCTTCTCTCCTCATCGTTTTGATCATTATTGATATAACCCGATGTTATTCCTAAAAAATTATAAATTTTGCTCATATTGGTACAATCTCTTTTGGCAAGATAATCATTTACTGTTACGATATGAACACCTTTTCCTTCAAGTGCATTTAAGTAAGCTGCTAATGCTATAGTAAGTGTCTTACCTTCTCCAGTTTTCATTTCAGCAATATTTCCTTTATGGAGCACAATCCCACCCATTATCTGAACATCAAAGTGTCTTTCTCCCCTTGTTCTTTTTGAAGCCTCTCTTACTAAAGCGAAAGCTTCAGGTAATAAATTTTCCATTTTTTCACCTTTTTGGACTTTGTCTTTAAGTAAAATTGTTTTTTTTGGGAATTCATCATTTTTTAAATCAGATATTTCACTCTCAAGATTATTAACTTTTTCCACCACAGATTTAAGTTGATCCAAAGTTTTTTGATTATCAGACCTTATTATTTTTGATATTATCTTAAAGGGATTTAGCATTGATCTTATTTGTATATATATTAATTATTAACATGTTAATAATATAAGAATTAAATAAACAATTTAAATAGCATGGTTATCAATTTAAGCAATTTTTTTAGTTTAAAAAATAAAAACTCCAAAATAAGCGACTTTCAAGATTTAGACCATTTGGACGGTATATCTATTTCAGTAGTTAATGCGAAACTTTATAATCCACCTAGAGACGATTTAGTTTTATTTTATTTTAGAGATGGAGCCAATTTTGCTTCGGTGTATACACAATCAAAAATTATCTCAGAAAATATAAAATGGAACTTACAAATGAATAGTAAAAAAATCAGAGCATTGTTAGTCAATACAAGAAATGCAAATGCATTTACCGGCAAAACTGGATTTCAAGGATTAAAAGAAATTGCAGATGAATTATCTTTAAATCTTACATTAAAAAAAAAAACCGATGACGATAAAGTTGAAAAAATTAAATCAAAAGATATATTATTTGGGTGTACGGGTACGATTGGAGAGAAATTTCCAACATTAAAAATCAAGAATTGTATTCCAGAATTGGTAGATAAAATAAAATATAATCAAAATAAATATATTTGGGTTAAGGCCGCTCTTGGAATAACTACAACAGATCTAGTTCCAAAATTATCAATGGAGGAATGTAAAGTTGGAAATATAAATTGTAAAATATATGGAATTGCCAAAGGTTCAGGAATGATCTACCCAAATATGGCAACAACTCTTGGCTACATCTTCACAGACGCCAATATTTCATCAAAAGTTTTAAAAAAATTATTAAAGAAAAATATAGAGACAACTTTTAATGCTATAAGTTGTGATGGAGATACGAGCACAAATGATATGGTAAGTTTATTTGCAACTGGAGCCGCAAAAAATAAGGCAATTAATAATATTAATGATGAGAGAATATTAAATTTTGATAAAAGTCTTCATTCTGTGATGTTGAATTTAGCTAAGCGCGTCACTGCAGATGGAGAAGGGGCATCAAAATTTATATCTATAAGTGTTGAAAATTCTAAAAATGAAAATGATGCTAAACAAATTGCATTTTCAATAGCAAATTCTCCATTAGTTAAAACTGCTTTTGCAGGCGAGGATCCAAATTGGGGAAGAATTATTATGGCAATTGGAAAATCTCAAATAGATATAAATTTAAATAAGTTAAGTATATCTTTAGGGAATAATAAAATAATTGAAAAGGGTGAGTTGTCACAAGATTTTGATGAAGGGAAGCTAACTGATTATATGAAAAATGAAAAGATAGACCTTAATATTGATTTAAAAATGGGTTCCAAAAAATTTACAGCGTATACAATGGATTTTACAAAAAAATACATTGAAATAAATTCAGATTACAGAAGTTGATATAATTTGGTAAAAATAATTTTTAAATAAGTTTATGATAAAATATAAATTATTTTGTAATAGTTGTAAGAAAAATTTTGACAGTTGGTTTTCAAATTCTAAAGAGTACGATAAATTAAAAAAATTAAAACTTCTTAACTGTGTTTTTTGTAACTCTTTAAAAGTTATAAAATCCTTAATGGCTCCAAACGTTATCAACAATTCCAAAAAAAATAATAAATCCAAAATGGAAGACAAAAAGCTAAGGCTTTTGAGAAATAAGATTAAGGAATACCAAAAGTTTATAAAAAAAAATCTTGAATACGTAGGGGAAAATTTTGCTTATGAGGCAAGATCTATACATTATGATTCAAAAAAAAAAAATAAAGGTATCTATGGAAAAGCAACTATTAAACAAATTAAGGAGCTAAATGATGAAGGAATTGAAACCCAAACTATCCCTTGGATAGAGAAGAAAGAAAACTAAACTTTTCTAAATTGAGCTATATAATTTACTCCGGCATCTTTATTAATATTCCAGGTTTGATTAATAGGATTGAAGGTTACACCGTCCAACTTTCTAAATTTTAATGAACTATTCTTTGCATAACCTATTAAATCTGAGGGTTTAACAAATTTGTCCCAATCATGTGTGCCAATTGGTAACCATTTTAGAATATATTCAGCACCAATTATTGCAAAGATATAGGATTTTAAAGTTTTATTTAAAGTAGCTATATACATTAATCCATTTTTTTTTAAGAATTTTGAACTATTTTTAACAAAAGAATTTACATCATCCACATGTTCCACAATTTCCATATTCAAAACAATATCAAATTTATTTTTAGTTTTTAGATTTTCAGGTGATGAACAAATATAATTTATATTAAGCTTTGTTTTTTTAGAGTGTACTTTTGCTATGTTAATATTTTTTAATGATGCATCTATTCCTGTTACATTTGCCCCCAGTCTGCTCATTGGTTCGGAAAGCAATCCTCCACCACAACCAATGTCCAAAATTTTGAGATTTTTAAATGGTAGATTTTTTGACTTTATTTTGAAATGATTTATTGAGTTTTCTTTAATATATTTAATCCTTACTGGATTAAATTTATGCAAAGGTTTAAATTTACCTTCAGGATCCCACCACTCATTAGCTATTTTCGAAAATTTCTCTATTTCTTTTTTATTTATTGTGCTAATTTTCATTATTTATAACTTAATAATATGTTATTTTTCAATCTAGTTTTAAATTAAATTAAAGAGTAATCAATGGAAATTGTTGTATTAAAATTTGGGGGTACATCTGTAGGTTCTATTAATAGAATCAAAAAAGTCGCAAAAATAATAAACCAATATGTTAAAAGAAAAAAAAAAGTCATAGTTGTTTCGTCAGCAATGAGTGGTGTGACAAATGAATTTATTAATAAGTCAAAAAAAATAAGTAATAACTTTGAATCCTCTGAATATGACGTACTAGTTTCTGCAGGAGAGCAAATATCTTGTGCATTAATATCAGGTAGATTAAACCACCTGGGTATAAAATCTAGATCTTGGCTTAGTTGGCAAATACCAATAGTCACAGAAGGAAATTATAAAAAATCAAGAATTATAAATATTCATAGAAATAGAATTTTAAATTATTTAAAATCTGGAGGAGTGCCAATTGTAACTGGTTTTCAAGGAATAAATTTAGAAAATCGTATAACAACATTAGAAAGAGGAGGATCAGATTCGAGCGCCATAATGATTGCTAAATACTTTAAAGCTAAAAAATGCATAATTTATACAGATGTTGAAGGAGTTTATACAAGTGATCCTCATCTCATAAGGAAAGCAAAAAAAATAGATAAAATTTCTTACGAAGAGATGCTTGAAATGTCTTCCTTGGGAGCAAAAGTAATGCAGCCTGTATCAATACAAGATGCTAGATTAAATAGGATCGATATAGACGTAAAATCATCTTTTATTAACAAAAAAGGAACGTTAATTACAAAAAAAAAAAATATTATAAAATATAAGACTATTACTGGAGTATCTTTTACAAAAAATGATACTAAAATAACACTATTAGGTGTTGTTGATAAACCTGGTGTTGCAGCATCGATATTTGAACCTTTATCAAAAAATTCTGTAAACGTAGATATGGTTGTTCAGAATATTTCATCAGATGGTAAAGAGACAGACTTAACATTTACAATTAAAAATGAAGATATACTTAAAACAGAAAAACTTTTAAAAAAAAATAGTAAGATAAAATATAAAAATATTTTGATAAAAAAAAATTTATCAAAAGTCTCAATTATTGGAGTAGGGATGATAACAACGCCAGGTGTAACATACAGAATGTTCAAAGCACTATCTAAAAAAAAGATTAATATTCAGGTAATCTCTACATCAGAAATTAAAATTTCAGTTTTAATAAATAAAAATTTAGTCAAAAAAGCTATAAATGCACTTCATAAAGAATTCAATTTAGAAAAATGAACATAAGACCCTTCAGAGTTATTAATAGAAGAAAAACTAAAGTTATTAAAGTTGGAAAGGTAAATGTTGGCGGAGAAAGTCCAATAAGCGTTCAGTCGATGACCAATACAATTACAAAAGATGTTAAAAGTACAATTAAACAAATTCAAGAAATTTCTAAAGCAGGTGCGGATATTGTTAGAGTTTCATGCCCTGATGAAGATTCTTCAAAATCATTAAAAGAAATTGTTAAACATATTGATATTCCCTTGGTAGCAGATATTCATTTCCATTATAAGAGAGCTATAGAAGCCGCCGAAAGTGGAGCAGATTGTTTAAGAATAAATCCAGGTAACATTGGAGATAAAAAAAAAATAAAAGAAGTGATTAAATCTGCAAAAAATAATAATTGTTCAATAAGGATTGGAGTTAATGCAGGATCTTTAGAAAGAGATATTTTAGAAAAATATAAAGAACCTTGTCCTGATGCTCTAGTTGAAAGTGCTTTAAGAAATATAAAAATTCTAGAAGATTTAGATTTTAATAACTTTAAAATAAGTGTAAAATCTTCAGATGTTTTCTTATCAGTTAAATCTTACATAGAATTATCGAAAAAAACCAATTATCCATTTCATCTAGGTATTACCGAGGCAGGCAGTTATATTCCAGGGAGCATTAAATCTGCGATTGGGTTAGGTAATTTACTAATGCAAGGTATTGGCGACACAATAAGAGTTTCACTGTCAGATGACCCAATCCAAGAGGTAAAAATTGGAAATGAAATTTTAAAATCTATTGGGTTAAGAAATAGAGGGGTAAAAATTATTTCTTGTCCATCGTGCGCAAGGCAAGGATTTCAAGTGATTGATACCGTAAAAATTTTGGAGGAAAAACTTTCCCATATTGAAGAATCAATTACTTTATCGATTATTGGTTGTGTGGTGAATGGGCCAGGGGAAGCCGCATCTACTGATATTGGTGTAACCGGTGGAGGCAAAGATAGTAGCATGCTTTATATAAACGGGGTTCAAACTGAAAAATTAGTCAATAAGGAAATCGTATCTAAGGTAGTGGATTTAGTAGAAAAAAAGGCTGAGGAAATTCGAAATAAAAATAAATGATACCTTTAGATAAAGTAAAAAACATCATAAAGAAACACTCAAAATTAGAAATTGATCTATCCTCATCCAATATTGATAAAAAAAAATTTATAGAGATGTCAAAAGAGTATTCAGAGATAAGCGAGATTGTTGATGATGCAAAATTTTATGTTTCTTTTGAAAGAGTGAAAAAAGAGTTAGAGAAAATAATTTATGATAAGACAAGTGACAAAGAAATAATCAATTTAGCAAATATAGAGTTATCAGAATTGGTAGCAAGAAACGAAAAAGTTAAAAAAAAATTGATTTCTTTTTTATTACCTAAAGACGAAGCTGACAAAAAAAATGCAATTTTAGAGATCAGAGCTGGTACAGGAGGTCTCGAGGCAAGTCTTTTTGCTGCAGATTTATTTAAGATGTACGAAAAAATCTGCACTAAAAAAAATTGGTTACTTGAAATTATTAGTATTTCGAAAAGTGATGCTGGAGGATTAAAAGAAGTCATAGCACTAATTAAAGGAAAAAATATTTATTCAACCCTAAAATATGAAAGTGGTGTTCATAGAGTTCAAAGAGTTCCAGAAACAGAAACACAAGGTAGAGTACATACATCAGCAGCAACAGTAGCGGTTTTGCCTGAGGCAGAGGAGATTGATGTTAAAATTGAAGACAAAGATCTGAGGATTGATGTATTTAGAAGTAGCGGCCCAGGTGGACAAAGCGTTAATACAACAGACTCCGCTGTCAGAATTACACATCTTCCCTCAGGGATTGTCGTAAGTCAACAAGATGAAAAATCACAGATCAGAAATAAAGAAAAAGGTTTACAAATTTTAAGATCTAGAATCTATGAATTTGAAAGAAAAAAAAAGGAAGATGAGCGTTCAAAGGATAGAAAAAGTAAAATTGGAACAGGTGATAGATCTGAAAGAATAAGAACCTATAATTTCCCTCAAGGAAGAGTAACTGACCATAGAATTAATTTGACATTGCACAAACTTAATGAATTTATGGAAGGAGAGATTTTCGATGAAATGATAGAAAACTTAAATCTACAGGCACAGCAAGAATTGATGACCTTAAACTGAGATGACAAAAATAAATAATATTTTAAACGAAGGTTTTCAAACTTTAAAAAAATCTTCTATCAAATCCTCAAAACTTGACTCAGAATTAATTCTAGCTCATGTACTCAAAAAAAATTTAAAATATCTAATCTTGAATGATAAGGACGAAGTTACTCAAGATCAAATTTTTAATTATAAAAATCTTATTACAAGAAGATCATTGGGTGAACCGGTTGCATATATTTTAAAGAGCAAAGAGTTTTGGAAAAATAGTTTTTATGTGGATAGAAATACATTGATACCAAGACCTGATACCGAGATTTTAATTGAGGAATCACTTAGATTTTTGAAAAGAAATGACAGAAAACTAGTATTAGACATTGGCACTGGATCAGGCTGCATTATTATAACTTTAATTAAAGAGTTTCCTAAATTGATGGGGAGTGCCATCGATATATCTAAATTTGCCTTAAAAGTAGCCAAAATAAATGCAAAAATACATCAATGTGAAAATAGAATAAAATTTTATCAATCATCTGTTGACAATTTTTTTAAAGGTAAATATGATTTAATAATATCTAATCCTCCATATATTAATAATTATGATTTAAAATATTTGGATAGGGATATTATTAACTTTGAACCGTTATTATCGTTAAGAGGAGGATATAGCGGACTCTCGGTTTTAAAAAAGGTGATTAAAAGATCTTCAGATTTAATAAAGGCAGGTGGAAAACTAATTTTGGAGATAGGATATGATCAAAAATACGAAGTTATTAAATGTTTAAAAGATGAGAGATTTTACGTGAATAAATTAATAAAAGATTATGCAAATAATTATAGATGTGTAATTGCTACAAAATATAATAAATGAGACCGTTCAAAAATAACCACAAAAGACAAAAATTTAGAAATAATAATGATAGAAATTTGAATAGGGTTCTAGATACTCAGTCTTTAGTTTCTAAGGGAAATTTTCAAAGAAAATCACATAGGTCAAATAATCAAAATGCATCTAGATTAATTGAAAAATATAATAATCTTGCAAGAGAAGCATTATCAAATGGAGATAAAATATTATCTGAAAGTTATTTTCAATACTCAGACCATTTTTTAAGAGTTCAAAATGAGAGAGAAAAAAATAATACCTCATTGCAAAATGGTGAAAAGCAAAGTGAAGTTAAACAAGATAAGTTTGAAGAAAAAAAAATAGCAACTAGTTAATCCCTGCTATAATTTCGGATTTTAATACGTCAATTTTCAATTTACTTACCTCAAATAATTCCCTAGATTTATTTTTAAGTACTTTTCCAGAAGGAAGCTTTAAAGTTTGAGAATTTATTCTTGTTCCGTTATGTATAACTTCATAATGTAAATGAGGTCCAGTAGATTTGCCCGTTGAACCAACATAGCCTATAATTTGACCTTGTTTAACTCTTTTCCCTTTTTTAATACTTGATGCAAATTTAGACATATGTGCGTATACTGTTGTATAGCTTGAGTTATGTCTGATCTTCACACAATTACCTCCACCACCACACCATGAGGCCTTTGTGACCACACCATCGCCTGATGCCATTATTGGAGTTCCCATGGGAGCAGCAAAATCTGTACCTCTATGCATCTTAGTATAACCGTCTATTGGGTGTTTTCTCATTCCAAATTTTGAGGATAATCTCGCACCATTAATTGGAGTTTTCATCAAAGCTTTTTTAACACTTTTACCGTTAATGTCATAATGTCCATCTTCTCCATTATCATTAAAATGATAAAAAGCATTACTTTGATTTCTTAAATTTAAATCTGCAAATAAAATATTTCCTGAATTAAAAATCTTTTTATCAGCATCTTCAAAAACTTCATAGATTATTTGATAAGTATCATTTCTTCTAATATCTCTTTGAAAGTCAACTTGGAAACCATAAATTCTTGCAAATTCAACAATAATATTTGGTGGAATTTTATTTTTAACAGCGCTCCTATAGAGACTTTGTACAATTTTTCCCTCTTTATATAATACTTTTCTTTTTAAATTCGTGACTATTTCAGATGATGTAAATTTATCTTTATTAAAATCTCTTATAAAGATGATTTTTTTTGTTTTACTTATCGGAAAGGTCAATTTTGAAATTTTATTTACTTCTTGGTTAATTGTAAAAGCAACTTTTTGATTTATTTTTAATTGTTTTTTTTTTATTTTTGAATCGATACTTTTTGTAACGATTTCTATTTCTTTTTCACTCAATTTATAGTTTTTGAAAATACTATTCAGATTTTCATTTGGAGCTACGGTATGCTTTACATTCAAGTATTTCGGAGCAAAATTGTTAAAAATATTTGTGAATGTTTTTTGAAAATATAAATTATTAATTAAATTTACGTACTCTTTTTGAGCATGACTTTTTGTTGAATTATAAATTTGAGTGATTGCTATAGAGATCACTATCAGAAGTAAAACGAATAAAAACTCAAGATTTTTGCTTATTTTAGAATGAAAAAATTTAAGAACTATTTTCATGGTTTTACAATTAATAATTTAATTTAATACCTAATTTACGAAAAAACCGCAATTTTACTAGTTTTTTTATACTTTTTTTTTGACCTAACGGCTTGATTTACTCTGGTTTTAGACTATAAGCGTCACACTTTCTCAATAAAAATATTGTGA
>MDSW01209224.1_pt1 | contig 10408 bp, 8 predicted proteins | sample 811171 | NCBI WGS metagenome assembly MDSW01 (sample SAMN05326641, study PRJNA326480) | marine metagenome | isolation source: seawater | place: Atlantic Ocean: North West | collected 2012 | reverse complement strand
GGCGAGCCGCACCCTGGAGCAGGAGCACTGCAAGCTGGAAGCCACCAACGCCTGGCAGCGGCGGTGGAACATGACGCGACCCAGACCAGGGCATTGAAAGCAGGCTCGTGCGACACGTCGACGCATCGATGAACTGCTGAGGGCGGTGAGACAGCACCAGTACAACTCAACCAATAGAAAACCAACACCAGCGCAAGAACGCGAGATATTTCGGCAATCAATCAGGTCTTCACCATTTGGATTTTGTACAACGAATGCGCATTCGACGCTGCCATGTTGCGCGGCTCAAACCATGCAACATGAAGAAGGATCAGACAAAACATTGATCGACAGAAGAGTGAATGATCCAGGCCGTCATCAAAAAAGCAAGTCATCAATCAAGGACAGCACAATCGCAACCGCTGCTTAACAAACAAAAGTCAATCGAGCCCATCCAGCAGCAATCCATGACCATGACCTCTCATCACGACAAGATCGTCGCCAACGAATGTCGAAGTCAAGTCAGCAAACAAAAGTAAAGCTGGACAATACAATTGAGCATTCGTATGTTAAAGAAAGTCTATGAATAAAGGGCGAATGAGCGAAGATCTCAAGGCATATGCTTCAGAATTTCTTGGAACAGCAATCTTAATGATTGGGGGGATCACTGCAATCAGCTTTAGCCTTGGAGAACAATCGCAACTTGCAACGTTTCTACCCAATCAGATCCTAAGGCTTGCTCTAGCCGGTGCAGGCTTTGGTCTCGGCGTTCTGATTGTTGTTTACTCGTTTTTAGGGCAAACAAGCGGTGGACATTTGAACCCAGCACTAACGATAGCGTTTTGGATGCAAGAAAAAATTGAAACAAAACAATTAGCTCCTTACATCGTTTGCCAATGCCTGGGGTCTCTTGCAGGCACTTGGTTCGTTGCAACTCTCATACCTCATTTATCCTCGTCGGTTGACTATGGGATCACCAGTGTCGCTGACACCATCACGCCTGGAGCGGCAATCCTGCTCGAGGCTTTACTCACGATGGCATTTGTTTTGATGATTTTCTGGATGACATCATCTCAAAACCGAACCCGTTACACAGGGTTGTGTGTTTTCATCTACTTGGTCATCGTTGTACCCTTGGAAGCTCCTCTCACCGGAACAAGCATTAATCCCGCGAGAAGCATCGGCCCCGCAATCTATGCCAACAATTACCAAGACCTAGCAATTTATATTGTTGGCCCTTTAACAGGAGCCATTGCCGGCACATTCATCGCTCGCTATATGCTGAATCAACGGCCGAAGTGCAAGCGAGTATGCGGTCTGCCAAAGAAGATGCTTCGTCAATGACATGCAAGTCTTGCCGAAAGTAATTTATCCTGAAAACAAAGTCATTTCAAATGAGTAGCGCTATGACCTAACTTGGAGAATAAATCGTGTCATTTCATCCACAAAAGCCTGGACTCCTCCTGACAAGACCGAGGTACCAGTAATTAAATTCAAATTCGCATGATGCTTGGTAGAAATCTGCTTTACAACATGCGTGGTCCAAGCTTCAGGATTTTCAGGAGGAACCCATCGTGCACCAGCATTACAAAGTGAAACCAAACTCCCAGGACTGGCAGTGATGGCAACATCCTTGATCAGGTGGGTTAAGGGTGTAAGCAGTTCAACACCATGGCCGAATGCACCGACAACAACTTTGGGGTGTTCAAGAGCTCTCTTCATAAAATCGACTGCTGGAGCTGAACGTGCCGCCAAGACGGGATCCTCGGAAGCAATGATGCTGGGATCGTACAAAAGGCGTTGATGCACGTCGATTGGTGCAATAACAGCAGCTGTATTGGGATCATCAAAATCAATATCCGCAAAATCTGTATGAACAACTGCGTGCCTGATTTTTGGAATCAAGCCTTGATCATAGTGGCTGTGAAAAAGCAAACTATTATTACCCCACAAGTGAGAAACGAGCTCCACCGTTGCTCCATATTGTGAAAATCTATGCTCATAAAGATCAATTTCCTGAGGAACAAATTGACTCTCCATTAGTACATAAACTTTCAATCCATGCAAAGGCCTCTGCTTCAAAAGATCCGCATCCGGCTCAACGTCGACAAGCCGACCCTCCAAGGGATTGATTGCAATCGATTCACAGGTGACGAGGAACTTATTAACACCAATTTGTTCTGTCCTGGTCGCCACTTCTGCTAGCAGAAGTCCATCATCCTTCGCAATGGCGGCCCACATCCCTTCATGACACTTAATATCAAAGTGATCACCATGCATGCCGGAGGCATTGATGAGTGCATCTGAAACAACGATCTCTTCAGCGATCGCGGCCGACTCTGCCTCCACGGTTCTCTTGAGAGTCGGCTTTTTCCGTTTGGCATGACGGGAAGGCATTATTTTGATCATTGAAAGTCTTAAGCCAAAACGAAGGTGTTAAGCGCAGCCCAAATGGGCACATTGTCATGTTAGCCAAACAACAAAACAACACAACATGGGATGAATTAAACGTAAAGATCTCAATGAATTCTTGACTGTCTTGCTAAGAATTTTCATTTTGCGTCCATCGACAAGCTCGCAACATCACAGCTATGCGGCCCCCTGGTCAATGTCTTGGCGTGGCCTCGACGACGTCCAGTCTTTTGGTCTTTGCCTCGTCAGACTCAATCTCAACGGCAACAGGCACCGTCGAAAGCCATGGGCTGACGCATGCCGGACCAGTGTTCAGAGGCTGGCCCCAACCTGGATGGACTCCTCAACCAAGAGACGTGATGACAATCCCCAGAAACGATCTCGGCATTGAGTATCCAGCCTGCCAAGACATGTCATCCCCTTGAACAAAACGCTCATGGACTGAACGCTTGATACGCCATCAATGCCTGGCAGCGGCAGTGGCGCGGGTCCAGCAGCGGCTGATGCCGGTAGATTCCGGCCGACTCGCCTCTCCATGTCGATGCTCGCCGTTGCCGTTCTGGCCGCTGGAAAGGGAACACGGATGAAAAGCGCCCTGCCAAAGGTGCTGCAACCCCTGGCCGGAGCCACACTGGTGGAGCGGGTGCTGGCCAGTGCGCGCGGCCTTGAGCCCGAACGACGCCTGCTGATCGTGGGCCACCAGGCCGAACGGGTGGAGCAACAGCTGAGTCCCCTGGGGGGCCTGGAATTCGTGCTGCAGCAACCTCAGAACGGCACAGGCCACGCCGTGCAGCAGCTGCTGCCGGTTCTGCAGGGATTTCGCGGAGAGCTGCTGGTTCTCAACGGCGATGTGCCACTGCTACGGCCGCAGACCATCGAAGCCCTGGTCCAGGGTCATCGCACCAGCGGCGCCGATGTCACCCTGCTGACAGCGCGCCTACCCGACCCCACTGGATACGGTCGGGTGTTCGCCGATGACCAGGGGCAGGTGAGCGCGATCGTGGAGCATCGCGACTGCAGCGATGAGCAACGCCGCAACAACCTCACCAACGCTGGCATCTACTGCTTCAACTGGTCCGCCCTGGCCGAAGTCCTGCCGAAGCTGAGCACCGACAACGATCAGGGGGAGCTCTATCTCACCGACACGGTCGCCATGCTGCCGCGGGCCATGCACGTGGAAGTTGCTGACCCCAACGAAATCAACGGCATCAACAACCGCAAACAGCTGGCTCAGTGCGAAACGCTCCTCCAGGAACGGCTTCGGGATCACTGGATGGCCGAAGGAGTCACCTTTGTTGATCCGAGCAGTTGCACCCTCAGCGAAGACTGCCAGTTCGGGCGGGATGTGGTGATCGAACCCCAGACCCACCTGAGAGGTCAGTGCAGCATTGGTGACAACTGCAGACTTGGCCCTGGATCGCTCCTGGACAACGCCAAGCTCGGCCATGGCGTGAGTGTGATCCACTCCGTGGTGCGTGAGGCCACTGTGGGCGATGAGGTAGCCATCGGCCCCTTTGCTCACTTGCGCCCTGCTGCAGAGATCGGAGACGGTTGCCGCATCGGCAATTTCGTGGAGGTGAAAAAGAGTCAGATCGGAGCTGGCAGCAAGGTGAATCACCTCAGCTACATCGGGGATGCGGAGCTCGGTCGCAACGTCAACGTCGGAGCCGGCACGATCACGGCGAACTACGACGGTGTGCGCAAGCACCGCACGGTGATCGGTGATGACAGCAAAACCGGTGCCAACTCCGTCCTCGTGGCACCGGTGACGCTTGGGGCCAAGGTGACGGTTGCTGCCGGCTCAACAATCAGCAAGGACGTCACCGATGGTGCCCTGGCGATCGGACGGGCACGCCAGGCCAACAAGCCTGGCTGGGCCGACCGGTCAAGCTGAGCGTTAGAAACGGGGCAGCAACGGCATCAACCGTTCCAGTGCAACACCACGACTTGCCTTCAGCAGCACGGTGTCGCCCTGCTTGAGCCAATGAGACAGGGGTTCAGCGGCGGCCTCAGGCGTGGCTACCACAGCCAACCGTTCGATAGCAGCCGCTGCTTGAGCCATGGCCGCCGCCTCTGGCTCACCGGCCACGACGACGAGACCATCGAGGTTCAACGCTGCGGCACGGGCTGCAACGTTGGCATGCAGCTCCACACTGCGATCGCCAAGCTCGAGCATGGTTCCGAGCACCGCAAAACGCCGGCCAGGCTGGACAGCAAGAAGATCCAACGCCGCCAGGACAGCCTCCGGCGAAGCGTTGTAGGTCTCATCCAGAATCGTTAAGCCATCCTTGCTGAAACGGCGATTGCGGCCGCCGGGCACATCGACCTGCAGATCGGCAAGGGCCTCGAACGGCACTCCCAATTCCCGAGCCACCGCCAGAGCAAGCAGGAAATTACGAGCGTTGTGGCGACCGTCGAGGGGAAGCCTGAGACGTTGCCCATCCACGTCGATCTGATCACCGTCGCAGATGCCAATTAAATCGGCATCGACAACCTCATCGTCGTCAAGACGCACACGAACGACTCGACCGGACCATACCGACGCCAGGCTGGCCTCCAGCAGAGGATCTCCGGCGGGAATCACCACAGCGCCGTCTGGGCTGAGCTGGGAGGTGATTTCGCATTTGGCCGCAGCGATGGCCTCACGGCTGCCGAGGCGTCCGATGTGGGCCGTTCCGATGTTCGTGATCACGGCGAGATCGGGCTCACTGCAGCGTGAAAGCCGAGCGATCTCTCCCGGACCACGCATGCCCATTTCCACCACAAGCGCCCGGTGGCTGGCATCCGCCTGCAACAACGTCAACGGCACACCAATGTCGTTGTTGTTGTTGCCGCTGCTGGCCTGAACCGGCCCCAGGGCCAGCAAGACAGCGCGAATCAATTCCCGCGTGGTCGTCTTCCCAGCGGAGCCTGTGATCGCCACAACGGGCTGCCGCAGGGCGCGTCGATGCAGCAGGCCCAGTTGCTGATAGGCCTCGAGCGTGTCGTCGACCCGCCAGTGCAACAGGTCCGCTGGCAGAGGCTGGTCCCAGGTGCGGGCAACCACGGCCCCTTGGGCCGCGAGTGTTGAAAGCTGATCAAGAAAGGTGTGGCCATCGAAGCGTTCGCCGACGAGTGGCACAAAAAAGTCACCGCTGCGCAGATGCCGACTGTCGGTGCAAACGGTTCCAAGGGCCTCATCCGCCTTTGGCTCACCCCCTGCGGGGGACCCCCAGAGATCGATCAGCTGCTGGATCACCAGGGTCATCAGGACGCCTCGACATCGAACAGGATCATGCCGTCACCCACCCGGGCCGAGCGAGCAAGGGGACGATCCTGATCATCGACCAACCAGAGGGCTCCATAACCCAGATCTTCAGCAGTGGACAGCCAGGTTTCGGCCTGCTGCTTCCGCGCAGCGGCCGTCAGGCCGATCCAGGCCGATGGGGTGACACGCAACAACAGGCGATTGGCCTGCAGATCGGGCTCCGCCGCCTGCAGAAGATCGGCTGAGGAATCGCCTTCGATCATCAGGGCTAAGAGGGGGTCCAGCTGCAACGCGCGTGGAGCCGGCAGTTCGAGTTCGCGTTGGTGTTCCGGCTCGGGTGCAGGAGAGACGGTCTGGTCTGCAAGGGAGCTCAGCGCGTCATCCATGGGCAGAGCCGTGACGCGAGCCCCCTCAACAGCGGGCTGTTGCGGCGAAGACGCCGTGGCTGGCACGGCGGTGGAACCGAGGAACCAGCGAAGACCGGCAGCCGGCAACGCCAACAGCAGCACGAGCAACAGGGGCCAGAACAATGGGGCCAGGTCGCGGGGCCAGAAGGCTGGAACCGAGAGGTCCCCTTCACGGTTGCGTCGCCAGAGCTCGCGGATGCGCAAGCCAAGATCGGCCCCCAAAGCCCTGAGGTTGCGGCCGAATTCCCGCCAGGGACTGACGTAGGGGGCCGGCAGATTGGGCAAGGTCAGCCGCTGCGTCGTCCGAACAGTCTGTTGAGGGGATTGCGCAGGCTGGCGCTTGCAGGGGCAGGGATCGGATCGGCGGCCACGGCGGTCTGGGCGTCATCAGGGCGAGAGGGGTCGGCCTCCTGCCCCTGTGAGAACTGCTCCACCGCGGCAGCATCGGGGGTGGGTTCCTTGAGTCCACAGACATCCCGATACATCAGGTCGTAGTCCGCAGCGGAGCGATTCCAGCTGTAGTCCTGCGTCATGCCCCGCTTCTGCAGCTCGATCCAACTGCTCTGATGGCGATAGGCCTCCCAGGCCCGCACCAGTGCGGTGTAGAAGTCCACCGGCTCAAAGCGATCGAAGCAGAAACCAGTCCCGGTCTCCGCCACCGGCACGTGGGGTGGCACGGTGTCGACAAGACCACCCACCTTGCGCACCACCGGCACCGAGCCGTAGCGCATGGCGTACAGCTGACTGATGCCACAGGGTTCGAAACGACTCGGCATCAGGAAGGCGTCACTGCCGGCGTAAATCAATCGGGACAGGTCGTCGTCGTAGGTGAGAAACACGGCGCAACGGCCGGGATGGCGGGAGGCCAGCTGCCAGAGGCCCGACTCCAGACCACGGTCACCGGTGCCGAGCACCACGATCTGGGTGTCGGTGTAAGCGAACAGGCGATCGGCGACCTGGAGCAGAAGATCCACACCCTTCTGGTCGACAAGACGGCTCACCATGCCGAGCACAAAGGCGTCCTCCCGAACAGCCAACCCCATGCGTTCCTGAAGCACCCGCTTACAGGTGGCCTTCCCGGAGAGGTCGTCAACGCTGAAGCGAGCCGGCAGGGATGCATCTGTGGAGGGATCCCAAGCCTTGAGATCGATGCCGTTGAGGATGCCGCGCAGCTTGCCGGACACGAAATTGAGCAAGCCCTCCAGCTTTTCGCCGTATTCCGCCGTGCGGATCTCCTGGGCGTAGGTGGGAGAGACGGCATTGACCCGGTCGGCATAGAGCAGGGCCGCCGCCATGGTGTGATCGCCCTGCATGTACCAGGGGCACCAGGTGATCCGGTCCAGCTTCCAGCGCCAGGGACCCTGATATTTCAGGTTGTGGATCGTGAACACCGTGCTGATGTCCGGGTCCTGATGCATCCACACCGGGATCATCCCCGTATGCCAGTCATGGCAGTGCAGCACCTGAGGTTTCCAGACATTCCAGGCGAACTCGGCCGCCGCCAGGGCAAAAAAGGTGAAACGCCAATCCTCGTCTTCGCCGCCGTAGATCCGCTCAGGATCGAAGACGGGATGTCCCACCAGATAAATGGTTAAACCACTGGTGGGATGGCTGGTTTCATACACGGCAAATTCCGTGCCCATGGCCTGGGCGCGCCAGATCGGCTCATCGGGAATCTGCAGCTGGCTCCAGAGCTTGCCGTAGCCCGGCATGATCAGGCGCACGTCATGACCGAGCTGGGCCAAGGCAGGAGGCAGCGAACCCACCACATCGCCCATGCCACCGACCTTGATCATCGGGGCGCATTCGGCAGCAGCAAACAGGATGCGCATCGAACGATCTCCGAATCGGCGCGACTTTAAAGGCAATCCAGCTGATCGCTGCCAGCGAGAAGGGTCAGGGCAACACCTTCAGGGCAACACCGTCACGGGGGTCCCCAGGTTCACCTGCCGGTAGAGCGACTTCACATCCTCGTTGTAGAGGCGCACACAGCCGTGGGAGATGGCCCGACCCACGGTCCAGCGGTGGGGGGTGCCATGAAAGCCCGTGGTAGTGCAGCCCTTGATCGTGATCCAGGCCTCTCCGTCGTGGGCATCGCGACCGAGACAGTCGCGATGGAAGGCGATCCAGTGGCTGCCGAGGGGATTGTCAGGACCCTGTTCTTCCACCCGTTCACCGGTCACCGGATGCACCCAGATGGGTTGATCGATTTTTTCGATCACCCGGAATCGACCGGTGGGCGTTTCCCAGCCAGGCATTCCAACGGCCACCGGAAAGGCACTTCTGAGGCTGCCGCTGTCCAACAGCAGCAGACGGCGGCGGGCGCGAAGCATCACGATGTGGCGTCCCTGCTTCTGGCGCAGCTCGCTGGGCACACTCGCCAAAGCCATCATCAGCGACTCCATCGAAGCCGCCTGAATCAGCGGAGCCGGCTCGGGGAGGGTGAACGGAAGCATGGCGTCACGGTAACCAGCCTGTTGAAGAGAAGTCAGGGGGGCGTTTTTCGAGGAAGGCATCACGGCCTTCCAACGCCTCATCGGTTCTGTAGAAGAGATGGGTGGCCTGACCAGCCAACTCCTGAAGACCCGCCAAGCCATCGGTTTCGGCGTTGAAGCTGGCCTTGAGGCAGCGAATGGCCGTTGGACTGTGCTGCAGCACCTCCCGCGCCCAGCGGACTCCTTCAGCCTCGAGCTGCTCGAGCGGAACCACCGCATTCACCAGTCCCATTTGAAGAGCCTCCTCGGCCCCATAGCGGCGACAGAGAAACCAGATCTCACGCGCCTTGCGTTGACCGACCACGCGAGCCAGAAAACCAGCCCCAAATCCCCCGTCAAAGCTGCCCACCTTCGGACCCGTCTGGCCGAACACGGCATTCTCGGCGGCCAGGCTGAGGTCGCAGAGGAGATGCAGCACCTGGCCACCTCCCATGGCGTAACCAGCCACCAGGGCGATCACCACCTTGGGCAGGCTGCGGATGATCCGCTGCAGATCGAGCACATTCAGCCGCGGCAGGCCGTCCTCACCCACATAGCCGCCCTCGCCGCGAACGCTTTGATCACCCCCGGAACAGAAGGCATAGCCGCCATCGTCAGCGGGGCCCACACCGGTGAACAGCACCACCCCGATCTGCCGGTCATCGCGGATGCGGGTGAAGGCATCACAGAGTTCCACGACGGTCTGGGGACGGAAGGCGTTGCGCTTGGACGGGCGGTTGATCGCCACGCGGGCGATGCCCTCCTCGCATCGATCCACAAGGATGTCGGAGTAGTCGCCCCAGGGCTGCCACGCCACGGTCCCTGGACCGGGAAGAACCTGCCGTGACTGGGACATCGGCTTTAAGGCGTTAACACCTCATTTTGAGCAGCGGCGCGCAGGCGCTGGCGCAACGCAGCATCATCGCGGCGATTCGTGCAAACGCGCAGCAGTGATGGGCCCTGATGGGCCATACCCCATGCCAAGGCATCGGGGAGATCGTCCAGACAAGCCAGCTGACGCGTCGGCACCCCGTGGGCGGAGGCCAGAGCGAGCTGATCCACGCGCTGGGGCATGGCGAACAGGCGATCAAATTGCTCCGCCGATCCGCTGTCGATCGACAGTTGCTCAAAAATGCCGCCTCCGGCGTTGTCGATCAGCACAACCATCAGGGGAGGGCCATCGCGGCCGCCATGCAGCCAACCATTGCTGTCGTGGAGCAAGGCCAGATCGCCCGTGATCAACACCGTCCGGCCCTGCTCCAGGGCGAGTCCCATCGCCAACGACAGGGTGCCGTCGATACCGGAGGCGCCGCGAAAGCTGAAGCAGCGCCTGTTGCTGCCACCGGAACCACCCCACAGCATCCAATCGCGAACGGGGGAACTGGCGGCGAGCATCACCGGGATCGCCTCTGGCAGAAGCCGTCCCAAAGCTCGCGCCAACGCTGGTTCACTGGCTTGGCCTTGGCAGGGGAGCAGCGCATCGAGCCGACTGCCAACCCGCGCGTCCAAGTGCTTCAAGGCAGCTGAAGCCAAGCCTGATCCTCCAGCTTGCTGGGCAACCCAGGCCGCCATCCCGCCGTGCCACTGGCTCGCGCGAACGATCGGATCCAACGGACGTGCATCGGCTTCGCTGATCAACACCTGAGGGCCGCCCAGCTGCGTCAGCCACTGTTCAAGCCTGCGACTGGCTGGCAGCGGCCCGAGCCGCAGCACCTGAACGGTGTCATCGGCGGGCAACGCCTCGAGCAGCAAGTCCCAGTGATCCAGCCGACCTGGCAGGTCGATCGGGAGGGCGGAGAGGGGATCGGCGAGCAACGGCCAACCACTGCGCTGCTGCCAAGCGCGCACGGCCTGCTGATAGGGCTTCAACCCCGCTGCAAGGCCTCTCC
>MDSW01153092.1_pt1 | contig 10410 bp, 11 predicted proteins | sample 811171 | NCBI WGS metagenome assembly MDSW01 (sample SAMN05326641, study PRJNA326480) | marine metagenome | isolation source: seawater | place: Atlantic Ocean: North West | collected 2012 | reverse complement strand
TTCAAGTGATAGAAATTATCCAACTAAAAATCTCGTAAAAGTTCCAGATGGTATCGATCTTGAAATTGCAGCAACTCTTATGACAAAAGGTTTAACAACTTTTTATCTATTGCATAAGACATATCCTGTTAAATCTGGTGAAACAATTTTATTTCATGCGGCTGCTGGAGGAGTTGGTCAAATATTTGGACAGTGGGCAAAAAGTTTGGGGTGTAATGTAATTGGAACTGTTGGATCTGACGAAAAAATTGAGAAAGCAAAAAGTTATGGTTATGATCATGTCATTAATTATAATAAGGAAAACTTCTCTGAAAAAGTTTTAGAAATTACAAAAAAAAAAGGTGTTCCTGTTGTTTATGATGGTGTGGGAAAAAGTACTCTTCAAGGTTCACTGGATTCTTTAAGTATAAGAGGTATGATGGTATCTTTTGGAAATGCTTCAGGACCACTATCTGAAATAAATGTTCCAAAATTACTTCAACCAAAAAACTTATATTTTGTAAGACCGTCTATGCAACACTACCTTGGTTCTAAAGAGGAAATTGATGAAGGAGCAAAACTATTATTTGATAAAGTTAAATCTGGAAAAATAAAAATACAAATATTTAAAAAGTACAATCTTGATGATGCAATTCAAGCTCATAAAGATCTCGAATCTCGAAAAATACTCGGGCCCGCAATAATTGTTCCAAATTAATCTATTTTAACATCCATATCTGACATATGTAAATTTAGTGCGTTTGTAGAAATTTGAATTTCCCTAATAAAAAAAATTATTGAAATAATCATAGATAAACAACATGATCCAAAAATTACCCTAGCAATAAAAACTTCGTCTAAGTAAAGTGCAAATACAGTCAACATATTAAACAAAAAGCCAAATGCAGCAAACATAATGGTCCATCTAAGTATAGAAATCCTACCACTTAAGTTTATAAACTGTTTTTTCCACTCAGGAGGAATATGCTTTTCGTAAACATGTTCGTCATGAAGTTCTCTTATTAATTTGCTTAGTGTATGAAATCTATTGCTATACACGCTCATTAATAATGGTATAGCAGGGAACATTAATGCCGTTACTGTATAATCTACATTCATACGAATCAAATTGATTATGAAACGTGCCTTTGTTATTTACAAGTAAATTATTATGAAACAAATTAATCTTTTCATTGAATTAATTAGATTAAAAAAACCTATTGGGTATATGCTATTATTTTGGCCATGCGCTTGGGGTTTAACTATTGCCTACGATTTTTCAAAAGATTTAAGTGATTATTATTTTTATTTATTATTATTTTTTTTGGGGTCATTATTGATGAGATCCGCTGGTTGTATAGTAAATGACATTACTGACAGAAAATTTGATATTAAAGTCTTAAGGACTAGAGAAAGGCCGATAGCTTCTGGTAAAATTTCAATAAAAATTGCAATCTTTTATTCATTAATATTGTGCTTTATAGCTTTTTTAGTTTTATTAAATTTCAACAAAATAACAATTTTGCTTGCAATAGGATCTATGCCTTTAGCATTTACATATCCACTAATGAAAAGAGTAACTTATTGGCCTCAATTGTTCTTAGGTATTACTTTTAACTATGGGTTAATACTAGGTTGGACCTCTATAAGTCAACAATTAGATATTATTCCGATCATATTCTATTTAGGTGCCATATTTTGGACACTAGGCTACGACACAATTTACGGATTTCAAGATATAAAAGATGATGAAATTATAGGCGTAAAATCAACTTCAATTAAATTTAAAAAAAAACCAACTTTGTTTCTGTTATTATGTTACCTATTTTTTTTTGTTATGTTAGTAAGTGTTGGAGTTTTAATGAATTTTAAATTTTTATTTTACTTTTTCATTTTAATACCATTCTTTCATCTATTTTTTTATCAAATTTACCAGTTCAAAAAAAACAATCCTTCAATTTGTTTAAGAATTTTTAAAAGCAATAACTTTTTAGGTTTTTTAGTTTATATAAATCTTATTATTGGAAAGTTATATTAATGAACATTCAGCACTTAAGTATTATTAAAAGATTATTTAAAGATTATACTATTAAACATGTTAATAAAATTTTAACAGCAATCATTTTTTCAATTCTTATAGCGGCAAGCACTTCCGCAATTGCTTATTTACTTGATCCAGCTATTGAAAAAATTTTTATTAATCAAGATGAAACATTGATGTATTTAATACCTCTTGCAATTATTATTGTTTTTTTTACAAAAGGTATGTCTATGTATTTTGCAAAAGCAATCATGACAAGAGTCGCTCATGAATTAAAAGCTGATGTTCAAAAAGATATGATGAGATCATTTGTTTCTTCAGATACAAAATTTATAAATAAAGCTCATACTGGAAAATTTATTTCAAATCTCACTGTAGATGTTAGTCTTATAGTAAATTTAATTAGTACCGCTTTACTAAATTTAATTAAAGATAGTTTAACTTTAATTGGATTGATATTTGTTATGTTTTATCAAAATTGGAAACTTTCATTGGTTGCGATAATTATGATTCCGCTAGCAACGATTGTTGCAAGATCACTTGGTAAAAGAATGACTAAAGCAACCAGACAAACAATGGAATCCTCAGCTACTTTTACAACTAGATTAGTAGAAATTTTTAAAAATCATAAATTAATAAAAAGTTTTCAAAATGAAAAATTTGAAAATGAAAGATCTTCAAAAGATATCCAAAGTCTAAAGGAAAAAGGTATAAAAATGGCAATTATATTTATTCGAAATACTCCAATAATGGAAACTTTAACGGGAATTATGATAGCTGCCCTTATATTTTATTCTGGAATTTTAATAAAAAATAATGAATTAGAAATAAATAATTTCTTCTCATTTTTAGCTGCAATGATGTTGGCTTATCAGCCAGTAAGGGCACTAGCAGGTTTAAATATTGCAATAAATCAGGGTATTAGCGCTGCTGGTAGAATTTTACCGATTATTGATAAAGAAAATGAGATAAAAGAAAATCTAAACCTTCCAAATCTAAATATTAAAGAAGCTAATATAATATTTGAAAATGTTAATTTTTCTTACGAAAAAAATGAAAAAAAAGTTCTAAGCGAAACTAATCTGGATATAAAAGGCGGAAAAATGACTGCTCTAGTTGGCCTTAGTGGTGCTGGAAAATCTACAATACTAAATTTGATACCAAGATTTTATGACGCACAAACTGGTGAGATTATGGTTGATGACCAATCAATTTATAAAGTAAATTTATTTTCTCTTAGGAAAAATATCTCATTAGTAAGCCAAGAAACTACTCTTTTTGATGACACAATTAGAAATAATATAACCTATGCAAAGCTTAATGCTACTGATGAAGAGATTTCTTCTGCTGCAAAAGATTCTTTTGCAGATGATTTTATTCAAAAGTTACCAAATAAGTACGATACTGTAATTGGTGAAAATGGTGTGAGATTATCAGGTGGCGAAAAACAAAGATTGTCTATAGCAAGAGCAATGTTAAAAAAAAGCCCTATAATATTGCTAGACGAAGCTACATCCTCTTTGGACTCAGACACTGAAACTAAAATCCAAAACGCAGTCAAATTATTAACTAAAAACAAAACGACAATAGTTATTGCTCATAGATTATCTACAATTTTAAATGCTCATAAAATTTATGTAGTAGATAATGGAAAAATACTAGAAAATGGTACTCATGAAGATTTATTAATAAAATCAAAAATTTATAAGAATTTTTACGAAAAACAACTCAAAGAAAATTAATGATTTTTATTTATAGATTATTAATCAATTTAATTTTAATTCTCTCCCCGCTAATTATCTTATTTAGATTAATTAAAAAAAAAGAAAGTTTGATTAGATTTAAGGAAAAATTTTGTTTTTTTTCTCAAAAGAAAAAAAATGGAAAATTAATTTGGTTTCATGGAGCTAGTGTTGGTGAAATTAAAAGCATTGCTTCTTTAATTGAAAAATTAGAAAAAAATAATAAAATCAGTCAAATATTGGTTACCTCATCAACACTAAGTTCATCAAAAATTTTTGAAAAATTTAAGTTTAAAAAAACTATTCATCAATTTTTCCCTATTGATACAAGTGTTCACACAAATATATTTTTAAATTATTGGAAACCAGATTTAGCAGTTTTTGTTGACTCGGAAATTTGGCCAAATATGTTATTAAATTTAAAAAAAAAAAATACTCCTGTAGTTTTATTAAACGCAAGAATTACAAAAAAATCTTTTAAAAGATGGAATTACTTAAGATCTTTTTCAAAAAAAATATTTAAATGTTTTGACGTAACTTTTCCTCAAAATAAAGAAACTACAAAATATCTTAAAATTTTAGAAGTAAAAAAAATTAAAATTTTAGGAAATATTAAATTCTCAGAAAATGAAAACTGGTCAAAAGGTAAAATTGATTCAAAAATAAATAAATTTTTAAAAAATAAAAATTATTGGTGTGCTGCAAGTACACATTATAATGAAGAAACTATATGCGCAAATGTGCATAATAAAATCAAAAAAAAAATTAAGAAACTTGTAACTATTATAATTCCACGTCATATACATAGAACATCTAAAATTGAAGATGATTTAAATAATCTTGGCCTTAAAATTCATTGCCATAGCTCACGAAAAAAGATTAAACAAAATACTGATATTTATATAGTAGACACATATGGTGAGACTAATTCTTTCTTTAAAGCTTGTAATGTTGTTTTTTTAGGTGGTTCACTTATTAATCATGGAGGACAAAATCCATTAGAGGCCGCAAGAAACAACTGCAAAATTATCAATGGACCATACGTGCAAAATTTTAAAGAAATTTATGAGCTCCTAGACAAAAACAAGGTTTCAAATAAAGTAAAAAACTCATTAGAACTAGAAAAAAAAGTTAATTTTTTATTAAAAGAAAATAAGCGATCAAGTAATGTAAGTCTTAAAATTAATAGATTAGGTAAAAAAATTTTAGAAAAAACAATTTATGAACTTAATTTTTTTTTAAATAAAATATGAAATATAAAAAACCTAAATTTTGGGATTGTCCAAAAACATCTTTTTGGTCAATAATATTATATCCATTTTCAATTATTTATTTGTTGCTTTTTAATCTTGTTAAAATTTTAAAAATCCAAGAAAAATTTCAAATACCAATCATATGCATAGGAAATATTTATTTAGGAGGCACAGGTAAAACACCTTTAGTTCTAGAGGTATTTAATATTGTAAAATCAAGTGGAAAAAATCCGGGCATTGTAAAAAAGAGTTATGATTATTTATATGATGAAATTACAATGCTTCAAAAGACTGGAAAAATATTTTTAGATAAAGATAGAAAAAAAAGTATTAATTCATTAATTTCGTCAGACTATAACGTTGCGATCCTCGATGATGGATTTCAAGACTACTCAATTGATAAAAGTTTTTCAATTCTCTGTTTTAATGGAAATCAACTTATTGGTAATGGTTTTTTAATTCCTGCCGGACCTCTCAGAGAAAATTTTAATTCTATAAAACGAGCTGACTGTATAATTATAAATGGTGATAAGAATTATAAATTTGAAGATAAAGTAAAAAAAATAAGTAAGGAAATAAAAATATTTTACTCAAAATATAAAATTGCTAACCTAAATAGCTTTAAAAATAAAAAAATTATTGCTTTCACAGGAATTGGAAATCCTTCAAACTTTTTTAAATTATTAAAAGATAATAATATTAAACTATTAAAATCGTTTGCATTTCCAGATCATCATAATTATTCAGATCAAGAACTTAAAAAATTACAAAAAATCTCTACCGAAAATCAAGCAATAATAATTACAACAGAAAAAGATTATTGTAGATTAAACGAAAATTTTAAATCAAATTGTGAATTTGTAAAAGTAAATTTAGATATAGAAAACAAAAAAGATTTTATTAATTTAATTAAAAGCAAGATATGAAAAAAATAAAATATTTTTTAGAATTTATTTTTGTTTATAGTTTGCTATTTATTTTTAAAGTTATTGGATATCGTAATGCATCAAACCTTGGTGAAAAAATCGGTATTTTACTTGGTCCTTTATTTAGATCTAAAATTAAAATAATTAATAATCTTAAAAATTCTAATATTGGAAATAGTGATTCAGATAGAGAGATATTAATAAGAAGAATGTGGGGTAATTACGGAAGAATTCTTGCGGAATATCCTTTCTTAGAAAAATTTAAAAAAAAAATATTTAAAAAATATATAAAAATTGAAGGAACTGAATATTTAGAAGAAATTAAAAAAAATAAACAAAAAGTTGTTTTTGTATCAGGTCATTTTAATAATTTTGAACTTATGGCCATGCATATAGAAAATTCTGGTTTGGAAGTTGCGGCCATTTATAGGCCCTTAAATAATATTTTTCTTAACACTATTATGGAAAATATAAGGTTAAATCATATTTGTAAAAAACAAATAAAAAAAGGTAAAGCAGGAACAAAAGAATTGCTTAAACTTTTTAAAAACGGTTACTCAATTGCTCTAATGATTGATCAAAGAGTAAGTGAGGGTATTAAATCAAATTTTTTTAATAGACCTGCTCTAACTACAACTATCCCTGCTCAATTGGTTAAAAAATACAATATTCAGGTGGTACCTATATATATTGAAAGAAAAGATAAAATTTACTTTAAAATGTATATCAATAAGCCAATCATTTTTGACAAAAATAAGTCTTTAGATGAAATCACAAGTGACTTAAATAAAAATTTAGAAAAAATGATATTAAAAAACCCTGATCAATGGATTTGGTCACACGATAGATGGAAATAAAAGGCTATTTTCCTTTTAACTCTTCATTTTTTATTTGAGCTTCAATATGCGAGAAATAAGCCTCTTGTAAATTAACATTCCAGTAGTTTAGTTCTTTTAAATTAATCTTTTTTCCAGAAACTGCACAAACAACATGATCTCCTTCCTCAAGAATCTCAAAATTGTTGGCCAAATATCTCAATTTTGCTAATTTTTTATGCATTTTTAGTTTATATATCATTACATGAAAGTCGGAATAATTGGAAGCGGTGGAAGAGAACATGCCCTATGTGAAACTTTAAGTAAATCAAAAAAAATTAGTAAAATTTATTGTTTTCCTGGTAATGCAGGAACAGAAAAAATAGCTAGGAATATCTCTCTAGACGTTGATAATTTTAACACACTCAAAAACTTTGTTATATCAGAAAAAATTGAGCTAATTATTGTAGGTCCTGAAAAACCTCTTGTAGACGGTATAGTTGATTTTTTTGAAAGTATTAATATTCCAATATTTGGTCCTAATAAATTTGCATCACAGCTTGAGGGATCCAAGATATTTACTAAAAAAATTTGTGAAAAATATAAAATACCTACTGCAAAATTTGGAATTTTTGAAAGTAAGAATGAAGCTAAATTATTTATAAAAGAAACAAAATTTCCTCTGGTTGTCAAAGCTGATGGTTTAGCTGCTGGAAAAGGAGTATATATATGTGAGAGCCAGAAAAATGCTTCGGATGCAATAGAGGATATTTTCAACGGAAAATTTGGTAAAGCAAAAAATATATTAATTGAGGAATTTCTAAATGGAGAAGAAATGAGTTACTTTGTTATAAGTGACGGAAAAGATATTAAAAAATTTCAAACGGCCCAAGATCATAAAAGAGTTGGAGAAAGAGATACTGGCAAAAATACAGGGGGGATGGGTGCATATTCTCCATCAAGACTTATAAGTGAAAGTTTGGATAAAAAAATATTAGATAGAATAATTTATCCAACTTTAAGCGCATTAAAAGAGATGAATTGTGAGTATAAGGGTTTTTTATATGCAGGCTTAATGATAATTAAAGATGAACCATTTCTAATAGAGTATAACGTAAGAATGGGAGATCCAGAATGTCAGACTATTCTTCCAAAGCTAAAATCTGATTTTTTAGAAATAATTTTATCATGTATTAATAAACAGTTAAAAACAATTAAGATTGAATGGTATGATATAAATAGTTTATGTATTGTTTTATGCTCTAAAGGTTACCCAGATCAATATAAAAAAAATATTATAATAAATAATCTTGATCAAATTAATTTGGATCAAAATCAAAAAATTTACCATGCTGGTACAAAAAAAGAAAAAAACGGTATTATTTCAAATGGTGGTAGAGTTTTAAATTTTGTGAATTTATCAAATACCTTTCAACAAGCGAGAGATAAAAATATAGAAACAATTAAAAAAATAAATTGGACAGAAGGTTTTTATCGTAATGACATTGGATATAAAGTAATTGATTAATGAGAATTATTGCTGGAAATTATAGAGGAAAAAAAATTTTACAACCAAAAGATAAATTTACAAGACCACTTAAAGATTTAACTAAAGAGTCTATATTTAATATTATTAACCATTCAAATTTAATTAATATAGATTTAAAAAAATCAAATATTTTAGATTTATTCTCTGGAGTTGGTTCTTTCGGGCTTGAATGTTTATCAAGAGGAGCATTAAGTGTAACTTTTTTTGAAAACTATCCTAGTGCATTAAAAATATTAAAATTTAATATTTTGAATATGAAGGTCCAAAAAAAAGTAGCTTTATATGAAAAAGACTTATTTATGAATAACAGTTTAAATGTTTTAAACCGAAAATTCAAAATTATTTTTATTGACCCGCCATTTAAAGAAAAAAGATTAAACTATTTAGTAAAAAAAATTTACAAATTAAACCTATTAGAAAAAAATGGTTTAATCATCATCCATAGACATAAAAAAGATAAAGATATATTTCCTGATGAATTTAAAGAAATTAAAAATAAAACTTATGGTGTTTCTAAAATTTTATTCTTGACTATCTCTTAAATAAAATTTTTTTGGTTTCTTTTTTTATAAGCTCAACTGATGGCTGATCAAAAGGATTTACATTTAAAGATCTACCTAATAATATTGTTTCTAGAATAAAAAAACTAAAAAGTTCTCCTAAAGTTTTTTCATCTTTTTTTAATACCTCAAAACTTCTGAAAGGTATTTTCTTTTTCAAGAATATTCTTTCTGATGCTAACTTTTGTGAATACAGAATATTTTCAATATTTTTATTTCTTAGGTATTTATGGCTATTTAAAATTTTACTATTATTTATTTTTGGCGAAATTTTATTAAATACGTAGAAAAAAGTATAAAAACTTTTTTTAGTACCATCTAAATATAATTGCATTAAGCTATGATTGTCTTTTGGCATAGATGAGATTGTTGGCAAAATTCCTTTAGACTTTTTCCCTAGACTTTCGGCTACCAATTGTTGATACCACAAAAATAAATTTTCTGAATTTTTATCGTAGTTAAGTATTATTGAATTGTATTTTTGTTTTTTAATTAAATTAATTATATTTGCAACATTAGTTATTAAATTATTTAAAAACTTTTTATTTTTTATAAGAGAATTTAATTGTTTAAACTTTTGAGGATTTAGTCCAATAAGTTCTGCTGGAAGCATACCTACTTCAGATAAAACTGAATACCTGCCTCCAATAAAATTATTATGATGAACAATATCCGCCTTAAGTTTATATGCTAAATTTTTTAAATAACTATTTTTGTTTTCAGTTATAAAAACATTCTTGTCATTATTGCTGATTAGTATATTAGAATTTAAAATTGTTTCTAAGGTATTGCCAGATTTTGAAATTACTAAATTTAAAATTTTTTTTTCTTTCTTTTTACTTATATCTCTAGTTAAGTTATTTATAAAATGTACCTTTTTTTTTATTTTATTTTTCATGAAACTATAAATTGCTTGTGAGCCTAATATAGAGCCGCCCATTCCTATTATACGTATTTCTTGAAAATTTTTATATTTTTGAATTATTTTTTTTGAAAATGAAAATATATAATTTGAGGTTAGGGAATTAATTACTTCGCTATTGGAGTTCATTAATTTTAAAAGATCCTTTTTTACTTTAGATTTATTAGACTTTAAAAGAAAATTTTTAAATTTAATGTTTTCAGTTAACATTAATCATTTCCAATTTTTTTTCTTATTGATTCTTCTAATGATTTATTTATATCTGTTTTATTTTTTGAGTTAGTTTGTTCTGGGTTCTCAAAAACTTTACTTAAATCAATTTCGTTTTCTTGCTGTTTTTTTAAACTTTTTTCATTAATTGGTTTTGGTAGTTTTTCATAGTCTGGTGGTAAAACTAATGGGTTTTTTTTCTGTACTAAAAATTCATCTGTGGTTTGTTTCTTTTTTAAACTTAAATTTTCTCTAAGACTTTGACAACCACTTAAAAATATGAGTGCTAAACTAAAAAAAAATATTATTAATTTATTTGTTTTTCTCATGTATTTTCTTTTTTAAAAAAAATTTCAACAAAAATAAGGCATATCACACCTAAAGATATAAATATATCTGCAACATTAAAAATA
>MDSW01099377.1_pt1 | contig 10410 bp, 12 predicted proteins | sample 811171 | NCBI WGS metagenome assembly MDSW01 (sample SAMN05326641, study PRJNA326480) | marine metagenome | isolation source: seawater | place: Atlantic Ocean: North West | collected 2012 | reverse complement strand
TATTAAATATTTTTTAAGGTTTTTATGATACCTTGAATAAATAGTAAAAGGCTATTATATAAATGATATGGAATTTAATAAAGAAAGCATATTGAACAAAGTAAAAGCTGCTCAGCAAACTACCGTTGTAATGGATGAAGGCTTAAGAGCCTACATGCTAAAAGTTTATAATTTTATGGCTTCGGGAATATTCTTGACAGGTATTATTGCTCTTCTTTCATTTAAATTATCGGTCGTAACAGACTCAAGCGGATCAATAACTGGATTTACAAGCTTAGGAAACGCTTTATTTTTCTCAGGATTAAAGTGGCTAGTGATGTTGGCTCCTCTTGGAATAGTATTTTATATGAGTTTTGGAATAAAAAAAATGAGTGCTGCTAAAGCTCAAACAGTATTTTGGGTATTTGCTGCTCTTATGGGATTATCCTTGTCATGGATATTACTAGTTTATACAGGCGCTAGTGTGGCAAGAGTATTTTTTATAACATCAGCAACTTTTGGCGCAATGAGCATATATGGATACACAACTAAAAGAGATTTAACCAAATTAGGATCATTCTTAATGATGGGATTAATCGGAATTATTATAGCATCTGTAGTTAATATATTTATGAAATCAACCATGATGTATTTTGTTATTTCAATTCTCGGTGTTTTAATTTTTGTTGGCCTTACAGCATATGACACACAAAAAATTAAAAATATGTACCTAGTTAGTGACTCGGGTGAAATTATGGGAAAAAAAGCTGTAATGGGAGCACTTACACTTTACTTAGATTTTATAAACTTGTTTATAATGTTGTTAAGATTGTTTGGTCAAAGAAGATAGTTTTAATTAACCAATTTAAATTTTTTCCAAATTATTTTTGTTATTAGTTTTTCTAAACTTTCAGAATTTTTAATCGTTTTATTTTGCGAGTCTTTAATAAGATATTTTTCATTTTCATTTTTTGGATTTAAGTTCTTGGTAATTTTATATGCAGGGTTTTCCGAAGCTCTATGGTATACATTAAAACTAACTTCTTTTTTTGAAATACTTAATCCATAATCTTTCCAATCTCCCGCAGAAACCATTTTAGCATATAAATTTAATATTAATTTTAATTCTTTTTTATTGAAAAAAATATCAAACTTTTTATTTTGATTATCTATTACAAGTTTTAAATGTTTCATTTCTATTTTATTTTATATTTATTTATTAATGATACTTGGCTTGCTGCAAAAATGAAACTAATAGGTAATAAACCCCAAACTTTAAAATTAACCCAAAAAGCTTCACTCTGAGTTCTCCAAACTATTTCATTTAATATAGCGACAAATATAAAAAAATAAATCCATCGATAATTTAGTTTCTGCCAACCTTCATTTTCTAAATTAAACGCATTTTCAAAAAAAATTTTTAATAAGGGTTTTTGCGTAAAAAATTTTCCAAAATATAATATGATTGCAAAAAGCAAGTTAATAATGGTTGGCTTCATATAAAAAAAAATTTTATTATCAAAGTACAAGGTTAGGCCACCAAATAAAGTGATTATAATACCACTAGTCAATGGAACCATTGGTATTCTTTTCTCTAAAAAATAAACTACGATTAAAGAAACTAGTGTTGCTACTATAAAAGGTGTAATTGCCAATTTTAAATCGTTTTCGTTATAAAAGTATACCGTGAAAAAAATAAGCAAAGGGCCAAAATCTGTGGCTAATTTAATTAAAGGTTTATTCATAAAATCTTAACATATGCGACTTAGTAGATATATTTTTCTGTTGATTTTTTTCCAAATTTAAATATCTTAACAATATCTAATGGCAGAATACACGGCTAAATTTTCAATTGGCGATGTTGTAAAACATAAACACTTCGATTTTAGAGGTGTCATTTACGATGTGGATTTTGAATTTAATAATTCCGAAGAATGGTATGAATCAATACCAAAAGATGTGAGACCAAGAAAAGATCAGCCTTTTTATCATCTACTTGCAGAAAATAATGATCTTACTTACGAAGCTTATGTTTCAGAACAAAACCTTGTATTTGATGATTCTGATGAACCCATCAAACATCCATTAATAGAAGAAATTTTTACAGGGAAAAAAGGCTCTGGCTACTTTAGGCCGTCCAATTAATTTGCCCAAAATTGAACAATATTATTTCAAAAGTTTGACAAACTGTTTATTTACAAAGGCATAGTGCCTAGTTAAGATTAATTAAAGATCTCATCTCCCTCGTTGTGTCTTAATTAGGCATAAACTCTAATCTAATCGCTATTTTTCAAACAACAAAATGTATTTATTTTTCATATTTAAGGTTATATGTTTAATTTATGAGAAAAATTGCATTAAATTTTCTAGTTTTTCTACTAAGCTTTTTTTGCATTAGCTTTGCAAATAGCGAGGAAGATAAGAAAATGGCAGAGCCACAAACAGAATTAAATCTTTTTACTGGAATGTTTGACTTTAGTGATGGCAAGCAATCATCAGCACTGATTGGATTGCAGCATCAAAATGATGATTTATTTAGAGATAGTTTTTTGGGCAAGATATCTCCAATAACAGGAGGTTTTATTACCGAGAAAAGTGCATTTTACGTTTATACTGGAGCACAAGCAGAATACAATCTAGGTTTAATAAAAATTACTCCAAGTTTTGCACCAGGATATTACAATTCTGGTGATGGAAAAGATTTAGGTTCTGTTTTAGAGTTTAAAAGCGAAGTTCAAGTATCTTTAAATTTATCTGATAGTACAGAATTTGGAATGTCTTATAATCATATATCTAATGCAAGCCTAGGAGATAAAAATCCTGGGGCAAATAGCTATATGTTTAACTTTCTTAAACAATTTTAATTTAATTTAATCGAAGTATATTTAATAAAAAAAGATTAAAAAATGAATCTCAAAGATTGTCATAATGTAGAAGATTTTAGAAAATTAGCAAAAAAGAAATTACCATCACCTATTTTCAACTATATAGATGGTGGTGCAGATGATGAATTAACTTTAAAAAGAAACACTGAATCTTTCAATAATTGCGACTTGATACCTGATATTCTTAAAAATATGACTAACGTAGATTTATCTACGACGGTTTTAGGTGAAAAAATTGATTTTCCACTTTTTCTTTCAGCTACTGCTATGCATCGTCTTTATTATCATGAGGGCGAAAAAGCTACAGCAAAAGCTGCCGAAAAAATGGGAACAATGTTTGGAATATCAACAATGTCTACAACTAGCATTGAGGAAATTGGGATGTTAACAAAAGGTCCAAAATTATTTCAACTTTACATACATAAAGACAAAGGACTTACCGATAATTTAATTGAGAGATGCCATAAAGCAGGATTTAATAGTATGTGTTTAACTGTAGATGCTATCGTAGCTGGTAATAGGGAAAGAGATCATAGAACAGGTTTTTCAACGCCACCAAGATTAACGTTAAAAAGTTTATTAAGTTTTCTTCTACATCCAGAATGGAGCTTAAACTATTTATTTAGAAAAAAATTTGAGTTAGCAAATGTAATTCACACAACAAAGGAAGGTAGTAAAATTGATATATCAGTTATGAATTATATGAATGAACAATTTGAAACTGCTATGAGTTGGAAAGATGCAGAATACTGCGTAAAAAAATGGAATGGACCATTTGCTCTTAAAGGAGTCATGTCCATAGAGGATGCAAAAAAAGCAGCAGATATTGGATGTACGGCAATAATTCTTTCAAATCACGGAGGGAGACAGCTTGATGGTTCAAGAACACCTTTTGATCAATTGGCTGAAATTGTTGATGCAGTTGGAGATAAAGTTGAAATAATTTTGGATGGAGGTATTAGGAGAGGTACGCACGTTTTAAAAGCTTTAGCCTTAGGAGCCAAAGCTTGTAGTTTGGGAAAAGGGTATTTATACGCATTAGGAGCCGGCGGCCAAAAAGGCATTGAGGCGTTACTTCAAAAAATGAAGGCTGAACTGAATCGTGATATGATGTTATTGGGATGTAAATCAGTGAAAGAACTTAATAGATCTAAAATAGTATTTAGAAAAAATTAAAATGAAAGTTGCTAAGAGTGTAAATAGGCTTGGTAGTGAAGCTGTATATAATATATTTGCAAAAACAAAACAATTAATCAAGCAAGGAAAAGAGATTATTGATTTAAGTTTAGGCCAATCAGATTTCAAATCGCCACAACATGCTGTAGATGCTGCAATTAAGGCTTTAAGGGATGGTCATCACGGCTATACTTTACCAAATGGAATAATTGAATGTAGGGAAGCTGTAAGTAGAAAGATTAAAACTTTATATAAAGCAAATGTAGATCCTGAAAGAATAATAATTATGCCAGGTGGAAAACCTACAATGCACTACGCAATTTCTTTTTTTGGCGAACCAGGAGCTGAAATTATATATCCTGATCCAGGATTTCCTATTTATGAATCGATGATTAATTTTACTGGCGCAAAAGCAATTCCCTACGATATGACAAAAAATAAGGATTTTTCAATTAATCCTGATGAAATTTTATCTTTGATAAATGAAAAGACTCGTTTATTGATTATAAATAACCCTCATAATCCAACGGGTGGTTTTACCGAAAAAAGTGTGATTGATAAACTTGCTAATAGTTTAAAAAATTTTCCAAATGTAGCAATTCTAAGCGATGAAGTTTATGATAGGCTAATATATTCAAGTAAAGAAATTCCAACTTTTCTTAATTATCCAGATCTATACGACCGGCTTATTGTTTTAAATGGATGGAGCAAAACATATGCAATGACCGGTTGGAGACTAGGTTGGGGTGTATGGCCCAAGGATTTAGTTGAACATGTATTTAAATTTTGTGTAAACACTCACTCGTGTGTAAATACCCCAGCTCAATTTGGTGCTATTGCAGCTTTAGATGGACCCGAACTTCACCTTAAGAATATGATGGAAGAATTTTCTATAAGAAGAAAACTTGTTGTTGACGGCTTAAGAAGTTTGAAAGATGTTGAATGCAATTTACCCGGTGGAACTTTTTTTGCTTTTCCCAACATTAAAAATACTGGAATGAATGGAGAAGAATTTACTAATAAATGCTTAGAAAAAGGTGGAGTAGCTGTAATACCTGGTACAGCATTTGGAAAATTTGCCACACATAACGTTAGAATAAATTTTGCTACTTCAAGACAAAATATAAGCAAAGCCATCGAAAAAATAGACAAAATACTTAAATAATTCATTTTTCCAATTTTGACCACCAAGCTTTTTGGCTGTAATATAATTTTATGAGTAAATTAAGCATGCCAAAAGTAGATAGAAAACTTGTGGCAAAAAAAACGGAAATTGTAAAAAATCTAAAAAAAATTATTAATCCTGAAAATGTTTTAGATCATGAAGATCAAATTACACCTTTTGAAACAGACGCATTAACTGCATATAAACAAAAACCTTTAATAGTAGTTTTTCCAGAAAATACGCAAGAGGTAAGCAGTATACTTGCGTATTGTAATAAAGAAAAAATTAAAGTAGTGCCAAGAGGAGCTGGAACTGGACTGTCAGGAGGAGCCTTGCCTTTATCAGATTGTGTTCTTTTATGTTTAGGAAAATTTAATAAAATTATTAACATCGATTATCGAAATAGATGTGTTACTGCTCAACCTGGAGTCACAAATTTATCAATAACCGAAGCAGTTCAAGAAAAAGGTTTTTATTATGCACCAGATCCTTCAAGCCAAATTGCTTGTTCAATTGGAGGCAATGTAGCAGAAAATTCTGGAGGTGTTCATTCATTAAAATATGGAACAACAACAAATAATCTTATGGGTGCAGAAGTAGTTTTTATGGACGGAACAATAAGCAGGATAGGGGGCAAAACTTATGACTCCGAAGGATATGATTTACTTGGTTTAATAACTGGATCAGAAGGTTTGTTATGTGTAATCACTGAAGTTACTGTTAAAATTTTAAAAAAACCTCAAGCAGTTAAAGCAGCACTTATTGGATTTCCTACGATCGTGGACGGAGGCCGCTGCGTATCAGATATTATTGCAAGCGGAATCATACCAGCAGGTATGGAAATGATGGATAAAGCTTTGATTCATGCTACAGATAATTTTGTAAAAGCTGGCTATCCAAGAAACGCAGAGTCTATGTTGATTGTAGAATTAGATGGTACTGAAGCTGAAGTAGATGAATTAATAGAAAAAGTTGGAGAAATAGCAAAGAAAAATAAATCTTCAAGTATCAAAATTAGCAAGAGTGAAAAACAAAGATTAAAATTTTGGGCTGGACGAAAAGCAGCGTTTCCAGCATGTGGAGATATGGCTCCTGATTATTATTGTATGGATGGTACAATACCAAGAGGAAAACTAGCAGAAGTATTAAATGAAATATTAAGGCTATCTAAAAAATATAATTTACCGGTTGCTAATGCATTTCACGCAGGCGATGGAAATTTGCATCCGTTAATTATGTATGATGCAAATGAAAAAAATTCATTAGAGAAAACTGAAAAATTTGGTGCAGAGATATTAAAATATTGCGTCAAGGTTGGTGGAGTTTTAACTGGGGAGCATGGAGTTGGGGTAGAAAAAAGAGAGCTGATGTGTGAAATGTTTAATAATAATGACATTCAACAACAAATTAAGATTAAAAAAGCTTTAGACGCAAGCTCATTACTGAATCCGGGAAAAGTTTATCCAATATTAAGAAAATGTGCAGAAGAAGGGAGAGTCCATGTCCATAGAGGAAAAACAAAATTCCCCGACATACCAAGATTCTAATTCTGTAGAATATCCAAAAAACGAAAAAGAAGTATCAAACTTTATAAAAAAATTTTATAAAGAAAATATTCCAGTAGAATTGGTTGGGACAGCTACCAAAAAAAAATTAGGAAAACCGCTCCAGTGCGCAAAAACTCTTAATCTTTCTAATCTAAATGGAATTTTAAAATATTTGCCTGAAGAACTTTATATCACTGTAAAAGCTAACACTCCTGTAAAATTAATTGAAGAAGAATTAAAAAAAAATAATCAACAATTAGCTTTTGAAACAATAGACTTTGGCATTTTGTTTAACGGAAAAAGTAATTATGGAACTGCAGCTGGTTTAGTTTCATGTAATATTTCAGGGCCGCGAAGATTTAAAGTTGGAAGTGTAAGAGACCATGTTTTAGGTTTTAGAGGAGTTAATGGCAAAGGCGAAATTATAAAATCGGGAGGAACGGTAGTTAAAAATGTTACTGGTTACGATTTGAGCAAATTAGTTTGTGGTTCATATGGAACCCTAGTTGCATTGACTGAGATAACTTTTAAAGTTTTACCTACTCCCAAGGAAAGTCAAACGTTAGTCATACATAATCAAAAATTAGAGGTTGCGCTGGATTTTTTAAATAGTTCTATCAATTCTTCAAATGATATTTCAGGAGCAATTTTTTTACCTAACGAACCAGAGTTGCCGAACTGCAAAATGGATATTTATAAAACTTTTAAGTTAAACGATCTTAAACAAGATGGTTCTATTACGGCTATAAGAATTGAAGGTTCAAAAAATTCGGTTGATCAAAGAAGTAAAAATTTAATTGATGAACTTAAAATTAAAAATCAAAATATTTCTATTTTAGAAACGTACCAATCAGAAATTTTTTGGAACAAAGTTAGAAGCTTAGAATTTTTTTCTCTTTCAAATAATAGTATTATTAGGATAGTAATTCCGCCCTCAGAATGTATTAAGTTAATTTATCAATTTTCTAATAAATACAAATATTATTTAGATTGGGGCGGGGCTTTAATTTGGATGGAAGCTTTTGAATTATCAGAAGAAATGTTTGAATCAATAAGAAAAAAAGTAGTTAAATTTGGTGGTTATGTTACCATGATTAAAAATTCTGACTATCTTCCATATGTGGAAGATGTATTTACCGTTGATAAAGATCGATTTAATATTTCGCAAAATATTAAAAAAAGTTTTGATCCTAGAAGGATACTTAATCCAGGCAAAATGTATACTGGTATATAAATGGAAACAAATTTTTCAAAAGAACAGCTAAAAGATAAAGATAATAAGTCTAGTGAAAAAATTTTCAGGAAATGCGTCCATTGTGGTTTTTGCAATACTACTTGCCCAACATATAAACTTTTGGGACATGAGTTAGACGGTCCTAGAGGTAGAATTTACTTAATTAAAGATATGCTAGAAAATAAAAAACCTGCAAATGAGAAAATAGTAAAACATATAGACAGATGTTTATCCTGTTATAGCTGCATGACGACCTGCCCTTCGGGAGTAAACTATATGCATCTTATTGATCACGGAAGAAAACATATAGAAGAAACATACCAAAGACCCCTCAAAGATAAAATTATAAGGAGTTTTTTATCAAACACGTTGTCTAAGTCTTTCAATTTTAGACTTATAATGATTTTGACTCAATTTTTAAAACCATTTCAGTTTTTCTTTCCAACAAAAATAAGAAAGATGATTAGTTTTATGCCAGTTAAATTTCCAACGAGAAAACTACCGAATAAAAAGATATATCCTGCTGATAAAAGGAAAAAACCAGTTGCTAGAGTTGCCCTCTTAACCGGATGTGTACAAAAAGTTATTTCACCACAAATAAATGAAGCTACAATAAGACTTTTGAATCGGCATGGTATTGAAGTGGTTGTTTCCAAAGGTATTGATTGTTGTGGCTCTTTGAATCATCATTTAGGTAAAACTGAAATTGCTAGCGAAACTTTTAAAAATAATATTTCAATTTGGTATGAAGAATATTTAAAAAATGGGCTTGATGCTATAATTTCCAATACATCTGGATGCGGAACTACCTTAAAAGACTATGGTTTTATTTTTAGGGCAGATCAAGATCTTAAAAAAAAAGCAAAAAAAATATCTGAACTGACTAAAGATATCTCTGAGTTTTTAGATGAAAATGTTAAGTTAAATTATATAAAAAATAAAGAAACTAGTAAAAATTACAGAATAGCATATCACTCTGCTTGTTCCATGCAACATGGACAAAAAATTCATGATATTCCAATTAGTTTAATAAAAAAAACAGGCAATGAAGTATTTGATATTCCAGATGGTCATATCTGTTGTGGTTCTGCCGGCACTTATAACTTGCTCCAAAGTGATATTGCAGAAAAATTGTTAGAAAATAAAATTTTAAATATTAAAAAAATAAATCCTCAATTTATTTCTACTGGTAACATTGGCTGTATTATGCAAATAGCCAAAGGTACAAAAATACCCATATTACATACAGTTGAAGTCATAGATTGGTATACAGGAGGACCTAGACCAGAGGCTTTAAAAAATTTATGAAAAAAATACTAATAACAAGAAAACTTATTGAATCGAGTGAGCAATATGCAGCCAAAATTTTTGAAGTTAAAATAAATGAAAAGGATAAGTTATTAACAAATAATGAAATAATAAATGAGAGTAGTGATTGCGATGGAATATTATCATCAATTACTGATCAACTTGATTCTGATACAATTTCTAAACTTTCAGACAAAATTAAAATTATTTCAAATTTTGCTGTTGGATTCGGAAATATTGATGTGACTGCGGCAAAAAAAAAAATATTATAGTTACAAATACACCTGACGTATTGACTGATGCCACAGCGGAAATTGCTATTTTGGTTCTTTTAGGAGCCGCAAGGAGAGCAAAAGAAGGAATAGATTGGGTCAATAAAAAAAATTGGAAATGGACTGCTAATTTTTTAATGGGAAAACAATTATCCGATTCCAGATTAGGAATACTGGGAATGGGAAGAATTGGTAGAGCTGTTGCAGAAAGAGCAAGATCTTTTGGAATGAAAATTCATTATCATAATAGAACAAGATTAAATAAAGATTTAGAAAAAGGTGCTATTTATCACGATTCGTTAAAAAGCTTGTTATCTGTTTCTGATTTCTTTTCAATTAATTGCCCAGCTACTAAAGAGACAAAAAATATTCTTAACGATGAAACTATAAATTTTTTCCCTGACGGAGCAGTAATTTCAAATAGTGCTCGAGGAGATATGATCAATGACGATGCAATGGTTAAAGCTTTAAAAAGTGGAAAAATTTTTTCTTTGGGCTTAGATGTTTATAATGGTGAGCCAGATATACATCCAGATTATTTGAAATTGCCTAATGTTTTTATCCTACCTCATCTTGGAAGTTCTACGATAAAAACAAGAACAGCAATGGCTGATTTAGCCATTAAAAACATGGAAGAGTTTTTTAAAACTGGTAAATGCCATAATAAAGTTAATTAGATTCAATTGAAAATTGTATTTTTTTTAAAAATTTAGAAAGACTCTAAAATGTTATTATGGTTAAATTCTATTAAGTTAATTAACTTATGACAATTAAGGGGGAACTTATGTCAAAAAAAGATAAAACGTTAAAAGGAATTAAAACTCCTTCAAGACGTAAATTCTTT
>MDSW01211650.1_pt1 | contig 10411 bp, 6 predicted proteins | sample 811171 | NCBI WGS metagenome assembly MDSW01 (sample SAMN05326641, study PRJNA326480) | marine metagenome | isolation source: seawater | place: Atlantic Ocean: North West | collected 2012 | reverse complement strand
CATGGCGAGCTGCCAGTAGCCCCTGGAGGTTTCAGGTGAAGGAAAGTTCAGGTTGTTCGTGATCGCCAGTGGCTCTGCACCGACGCAACTGAGGTTGCGTGCGGCTTCTGCCACAGCGGCCATGGCACCTCTTTCGGGATCGAGGGCGACCCAACGATTGGGGCAATCCACGGTGGCCGCCACACCACGGATCTCGTCGGCCATGGAGTTCTGGGGGCGCAGGCGCACCACGGCAGCGTCTCCGGCTCCCGAAGACATCACCGTGTTGGCCAGAACCTGCTGGTCGTACTGCCGATACACCCAGCGCTTGCTGGCGATAGTGGGATCATCCAGCAAGCGCATCAAAGCGTCTTGAGGATCAGCCACATCGGTTAACTCCTCCTCCTGCCAGGACCAAAGCGCCTGAAGATCCTCCGGCGGCTGATCCAGCAGGTCGTGCTCTTCGATCGGAGTGTCATCGGCCAATGCGGTTGCAGGCACCTCGGCTGCGACGACGCCGTGATGCAGCACGCGAACCAGGGGTTCGTCCAGCACTCGGCCCACCACAGCAGCCTGAAGGCCCCATCGGCGGAACCGCTGCATCAACGGTTCCTCGCGGCCAGCCTTGACCACGAACAGCATGCGCTCCTGCGATTCAGAGAGGAGGAACTCATAGGGAGTCATCCCCTCCTCTCTGGCCGGCACCCGATCGAGATCCAACTCAACACCGATCCCACCCTTGGCAGCCATCTCTGAACAGCTGCAGGTCAGTCCTGCCGCGCCCATGTCCTGAGCCGCCACCACATCACCACTGGCAAACGCTTCCAAGCAAGCCTCAATCAAACCTTTCTCCAGAAAGGGATCACCCACCTGAACCGCCGGTCGGTCATCGAGGGAATCAGCACTGAGTTCAGCACTGGCAAAACTGGCTCCTCCCATGCCGTCCCGGCCGGTGGTGCTGCCGACGTAAACGACAGGATTCGCAACCCCAGCCGCACCCGAGCGAACGATCTCCTCGGTTTCCATCAGGCCGAGAGCCATGGCATTGACCAAGGGATTGCCGGAATACGACGGATCGAAGACCACCTCGCCACCGACCGTTGGAACGCCCACGCAGTTGCCGTAGTGGGCAATGCCCGCAACCACCCCTTCCATCAAGCCGACATTGGTCGGATCCTCCAGAGGCCCAAAGCGCAGGGCATTCAGCAAGGCCATCGGTCTTGCGCCCATGGTGAAGATGTCCCGAAGGATTCCCCCCACTCCCGTGGCAGCACCCTGAAACGGCTCCACGGCCGACGGGTGATTGTGGCTTTCGATCTTGAACGCCAGGCGATGACCACCGCCAAGATCCACCACCCCGGCGTTTTCCCCAGGTCCAACCAAGATGCGGGGCCCCTCCGTGGGGAAGCCCCTCAGCAGCGGTCTGGAGTTGCGATAGCAGCAATGCTCAGACCACATCACGCCGAACATGCCGAGTTCAACCCGATTCGGCGGACGTCCCAGGCGTCGGCAGATCTCCTCCCAATCCCGGGATTTCAGCCCTTCCTGTTTGAGAGCCGCTTCATGGTCATATCCAGGGGAATCAGAAGGGGAGACCAAAGCTGAAACAACGCTTGCATCCAGTGTTGCCGACCAGCGGAGCCCTGTCCTTCAAACCCAGGGGTCGTCCTCTCGGGTTCGTGGATGACGGGATGGAGGCCAGTTGGCATCATCCCAGTCCTCCAGGGGGTCGTTGCCCTCATGGGTCTCCGATGGCTGCCGTCCCCGTTGTTCCCCCTCCTGCCAGGGGGGCTCCTCCAACCAACCTTCGAGGCGATCCCCAGCCCGATCACCCATCTGACGCAACTGATCCCGCCAGCGTTGGGTTCGCTGCAACAGATCCTGGCGAACGCTGGCTCGCGACAAAGGCAGATCCTCAAGGCTGATCAATCCAGTCGACACAACACCGGGCTGTTGATCAACGATGCGATCGGGAGCCAACCGCCAGCGTGAACTGCCCGGCAAGCGCGGATCACTGCGGGCGACCAGATAGTGCTGGATCACACCGGAGGAGGGCTCAAACACCAGATCCACCAACGTCCCCAGCCGTTCTCCATCCCGATCGAGCACGTCGGCATCCATCAGGGTGGGCAAGCGCTCCAGGGTGACCTGATCGGTCAAGGCCGGCTCACCCCGCACGAAGATCTGCTGATCCGTGAAACCGCAGCACTGATCCAAACGCCACACCTCCCGCGACATCCGCAAGGCCGATGGGCGACTGACCCAACCGAGCAGACGATGCACCGGAGGATGCATCCAAGCCTTCACACCTGGACCGTGGTCCAGGCCGAGATCGCAACGCACGGTGTGATGCAACAGATCACTGAGCAGCAGCTGATCCGGCAACGTCACGTCAGGAACGAATTTGGACGGGCATCACGAGATAGGTGAAGCCATCCGCGGCATCTTCAGGCTTCAGAACGGCAGGCGTGGTGGGCGCATTGCAGTGAAGAACCACTTTGTCTGCGGTCATGGCCTTCAAACCATCCAGGAGGTAGCGGACGTTGAAGGCAATCTGCAAGGCCTCACCACTGAGGGTGGCTGGCAGGGACTCGGAACCACTGCCGACGTCCTGTGCATCGGCACTGATCTGCACGGTGCCCTGATCGGGTTCCGTGACGAATTTGACAACGTTGTTGTGCTGATCAGCCAGCACAGCGATGCGCTCCAGCGAGGCGATCAGAGCACGCCGATCCAACCCCAGGCTGCGGGTGAAACCATCGGGGATGAGCTGGCGGTAGTTGGGATATGTGCCTTCCAACGTGCGACTGGTGACCATTTGATCGGCCGCCAGAAACACCACTTGGCCACGATCACAGAACAGGCTGACGGGCTCACCGGAACGCCAGCCCGCCATCATCCGCTCCACTTCCCGCAGGGAGCGTGCCGGCAGGGTGACGGCAAAACCATCCTCTTCGGAATCGCTCTCAGGACGCTCCGATGCGTCGTTCTGATCGTCCAGAACGTTCTCCACGTGCAGAACCGCCAAGCGATGGCCATCCGTGGCAGCGGCTTCAAGAGCCTGTTCACGGAATTGCAGATGCACGCCGGTGAGCAACTGCTTGGCCTCATCGCCACTACTGGCGAACAGGGTTCCCTTCAACGCTTCGACCAACACGGAAGCCTGAAGCTTCAGTGTTCTGCCGCTTTCCACCATCGGCAGTTCGGGGTAGTCGTCTGCGGGCATGCCACGCATCTGATAGCTACCGCTGAGGCTGTTGAGCTGGATTTGTTCCCCAGACTCCTCGGTCGCCAGGGTGATGGGTGAATCACTGGACAGGCGATTCACGATTTCGCCCAGCAACCGGGCCGGCAGGGTGATGGCACCGCTTGTTTCCACCTCCGCTGCCAGGGAGGTCTGAATCCCCAGGTTCAGATCAAAACCGGTCAGGCTCACCCGTCCGGTGCCTGCATCTGCCGTGAGCAGAACATTGGCCAGCACGGGATGGGTTGGACGGGTCGCCACAGCACGGCTGACGAGCTGAAGGGCTGCGTTGAGTTCCGCCTGGGAGCAGACCACTTTCATCGTGCTGGGGACGGATGCGGATCGGGTGCCCCACCGTTTCACAGGGATGCCCTGAGCGCAATGCCGGTGGCGTAACTCAGTTCGATTCGGCTGTTTTGTTCTTTGTATTCAAGAAAATAATTAAAACAACAACCGTCGTAGAAGGGGCGGTGGAAAAGGGGAAAACGCCCAGACCTGTCAGTGATGGCCAAGGCTGAGCACAAGTGATGCGCGTGGAGAACCAACAAGCAATTGTGCGGAACAGCGCTGAATTCCCCTTTTCCACGGTCTGTGAAAGCCGCTGTGATGTCGCAGCGCGTCGATCGTGAGTTGATTTCCCCAGCGCCCGACCGTGGTTGTTTCTCGTTTTCCTCAGGCTGTTTGCGGATTGTCTGAGTGGTTTTTCGGGATTTGCTTCAGAAGCCCATCACGCCGGCCACCGTGCTGAGGTCCGGATTGAGATCGGTATGGAAGGAGGCGTCGTTGTTCTGGATGGCGCAATCCGGATCTTTCAAGCCGTTTCCGGTGAGAACGCAGACCACGGTGGATCCTGCAGGCACTTCGTCCTTGCGTTTCAGCAGGCCAGCAACGGAGGCAGCACTCGCCGGTTCACAGAAGATTCCTTCCTGGCCGCCCAGCAGTTTGTAGGCCTCGATGATGTCCGCATCGCTGACATCCAAGAAAGCGCCGTTGCTGGCTTGTCGTGCGGCGATTGCCTTTTCACGGTTCACCGGATTTCCGATGCGGATCGCTGTTGCGATTGTTTCTGGATCGCTCACGGTGGTGCCCTTAACCAGGGGGGCCGAACCGCTGGCCTGGAACCCCATCATTCGCGGCAGTTTGCGGCTGTGGCCTGCCTGTTGGTACTCCTGGAACCCCATCCAGTAGGCCGTGATGTTGCCCGCATTCCCCATCGGGATGCACAGCCAGTCCGGGGCCTCTCCAAGGGCGTCAACAATCTCGAAGGCTGCTGTTTTTTGACCTTGAAGCCGGAAGGGATTCACGGAATTCACCAGGGTCACGGGGTATTTCTCTGCTGCTTCTCGGACGATGTCGAGCGCTCGATCGAAGTTGCCCCGAATCGCCAGAACCTCAGCCCCGTACACCAGGGCCTGCGCCAGCTTGCCCTGGGCGACATAACCATCGGGAATCAGCACGAACGCACGCATTCCGCCGCGTCGTGCATAGGCCGCGGCCGCGGCGCTGGTGTTGCCAGTGCTGGCGCAGATCACGGCTTCACAGCCAGCCTCCTTGGCTTTGCTGATCGCCATCGTCATGCCGCGATCCTTGAAGGATCCTGTGGGGTTGAGGCCGTCGTACTTCACGTACACCGACACCCCTTTGCCGATCCGCTCAGCAATCGATGGAACCGGGATCAGTGGCGTGGCCCCTTCTCGAAGCGTGACCACAGGGGTTGTGCTCGTGACTGGAAGCCAACTGCGATAGGCCTCGATCAAGCCCGGCCAGTCCTGCATGACAGGGGTGGCTGCGAAACGCCGACGAAGGTTTTCAAACACGACTGCGGCTGTTCAGGGGGACCTGCCGGAATCTAGGCGTCAGGGTTTTGAGCCATCCTTGAGGCCGTCAAGCGGTGAATCGGAGAAGAATTTCACCAGGCCTGCGATCGACTGCGCCTTGTCGATCACGGCAAACAGGGCGGGAAGGTTCACCGCCATCACGTCATTCGGGTAGGCCTTGAGGAAGGTCACGGCGGTCAGGCCCCCGTCCTCGAGTTGCAGACCGTTCACCACCCCGGCACGGATCGCAGGAACGCTCACGGAGGCCTGCGGCGTGTAAATCGGATAGATGATCTTGGCCACTCTCTTGATGATGGCGTCTCCGATCCGAGTGCTGACCAGTCGACTGGTCAGCACCAGGGGCAAATCGATTTTTTGATTCAGGAGTTTGGAGACTTCCGCCGGGTCCTGCCCGGACAGCTCGAGCAGATTCTTCAGCAACCCAACCGGTTCACCGGTCTTGGCGAGATGTTCAATGTCCTTGACCGGAATCGAACGACGGAAAGCGCCACTCACCAGAGCCACGTCCTTCGCGGCTTGGACCGGCGGAATCGAAACGGTCTGGGTGACGATGCCAATGCCCGCTGCCAGGGCCAGAGCGGTGGAACGGTGACCTCGGCGTCGAAACATCACGGGGCAGGGAGTTAAGAAAATTTAGGGCTGAACGCCTGCGGCAACTTTCACCAGACGGACAACTCCTCGTTCGGCCAAACCTTGAGCCACTTGAACTCCCATGCGCCTGGAGGCCGGGTCGTTCACAACACGCGGCAACCGCCGCATCAACAGGTCTGGACTGAAGCCGGGAAGGGACTGAAGCACATCGATCAACTGACGAATCGGCTCAAGCTGCAGCATTGGATCTGCTGAGGTCACGCCATGACTGGACAAGGCCTGAGGAAGCAGTCGCTTGGGCAGTCGTCGACCCAGACGCTGCATCGTGGACCAACCGATGGCATCCAGGCGTTCCACCGTGGTTTCCACAAGCTGATCGCGCAGCAGACCGCCGTTGGCTGAGAACAGGAAGTCCAGCAGTTGATCCAGCAGTGTGTTCAGATCCAGTTGCGCTTCGCTGGCAGCTGACGACACCAGGTTTTCCAGTCGCGTCCAGCGGAAGGCATCGCCGTCGAACAGCATTTCTTTGAGGCTCTGCCGCAACTGCGGATCCGGGTCTTCCATCAGACGCCTAGCGAAGTAGGGGTAGGCGGCCCCAAGAATTTTGAAGTCTGGATCCACGCTCAAGGCGATCCCCTCCAGGGTCACCAAGGAGCGAATGATCAAGGCGTAGTAAGGCGGAACGCGAAACGGGAATTTGTACATCACGCCGGACATGTCATCCGTGACGGCTTTGAAGTCCATCCGGCTGACGCCCATGTCCAAGGCCTGACTGAACACTTGTTCAAAGGCGGGAACAATCGGTTCCAGGTTCACGTCTTCCGCCAGGAACCCAAGGGTGACGAAATCCTTGGAGAGCTTTCCAAAATTGCGGTTCACCAAATGAACCACCGCTTGAATCAGTCCTGTTCGAGATTCCCGCGAGACCTCGCTCATCATCCCGAAATCCAGGTAGCAAAGCCGCCCATCGGCCATCGCTAACAGGTTGCCGGGATGGGGATCGGCGTGGAAGAAGCCGTGTTCCAGCAGCTGCTGCAAGCTGCAGTTCACGCCAACCTGCACCATGTCGTCCGGATCGATGCCGAGTTCGCGAACGGCTTGCAGATTGGTGAGTTTCACCCCATCAACCCATTCCATGGTCAACACCCGTCGACTCGTCGCCTCGCGATGAATGGCCGGGACGGCAATTCTGGAGTTGTGGCGATGCAGCTCTTGGAAGCGTTCGGCGTTGGCGGCTTCATTGAGGTAATCCATCTCCTCGAACACCCGTTTGCCCAATTCATCGATCAGGGCGACGAGATCGCTTCTGATCAGGCCGATATTGCTGTTCAGCCAGGCGGCGATGTTGCGCACGATGTACAGATCCAGGGTGATCTGTTCGCGTAATCCAGGCCGCTGCACCTTCACAGCGACGCGCTGGCCGGTCTTCAGGACGCCTCGATGCACCTGGCCGAGTGACGCTGCCGAGATCGGATCTCGCTCCAGGTCGTCGAACAGCTCATCCACCGGAGCACCAAGGTCCTCTTCGATGCAGGCCATGGCCAGATCACTGTCGAACCCAGGCAGTTGGTCCTGAAGTTGCGCCAGCTCCTCCAGCAGCACTGGCGGCACGATGTCTGGGCGCGTTGACAGGGCTTGTCCCGCTTTGATGAAGGCCGGACCAAGCTCCACAAGAAGCTCAGCGCATTCCTTGGCACGGGCGCGGCTGCGCTCGGCGTTCTTCAGCAGTCCGAGCAGCCAGTCGACGCCAACCCCCATCAGAAACAGCCCGATCGGTACGAGGGTCTGCCAGAGACGTCGGATCAGGCGTTGGGGATGCCCGGCGTAGATGCGGGTGATGGCAGCCGGGTCGTAGCTGAGCAACCCTGCGGCTTCGATGAAATCCCCGAGCTCCTCGGCCATCGGTGTGGGGTTGCGGAAGTGACCCCCCTTCTAAACGAAGTGAACCGTCGCTACGGTCAGCCCGACCACCGGTTCTGCTTGTGCTCACCGGTCTGCAGCTGCAGAACATTGCCCTGATTGATGGTCTTGAACTCCAGTTCGAGGCCGGGTTCACTGTGCTCACCGGTGAAACAGGAGCCGGCAAGTCGATCCTTCTGGATGCTCTCGATGCTGTTCTGGGGGGAGCGCAAGGGGCCGCTGGCGTACGGCTGCTGCGCAGTGGATGTGATCGAGCCAGGATCGAGGCTTGCTTCTGCCTGACGCCCACTGTTCTGAGCTGGTTGGAGCAGGCGGGTTTCGACAGTGACGAGGAGGATCTCCTGCTGAGCCGTGAGTGGCGACGTCAGGACGGTCGCTACACCAGTCGTTCTCGACTCAATGGCGTTGCCGTTAATCGCCAGCAGTTGTTGGCGTTGCGTCCACTGTTGATCGATCTCACGGTTCAGGGCCAGACGCAGCAGTTATCCCGGCCTGGATTGCAGCGTTGCTGGCTGGATCAGCTTGGTGGACCAGCCCTTGAACAGGAACTGAAGACGGCCCGTGAGGCTTGGTCTGTGTGGCATCAGGCCGCTGCTGCACTGGAACGACACCAGGCAGAGGCGAACCATCTCGCGCAGCAGCGGCAGGAGGATCAGGAGCTTCTGGAACAACTTGAGCAAGCCGATCTGCATGCTCCAGACGAGCAGCAGAGGCTTGAACAGGAGCAGGACCGGCTGGTGCACGGTGTAAGGCTTCAGGAGGGATTGGCTGCACTGTTCTCCCGGCTGCGGGATGGCGAGGATCAGGCGCCATCGGTGTTGGATCACCTCACGGCTTCCGTCCAGGACCTGCAAGCCATGGTGGTGATGGATGGATCACTGGGTTCTCTTCGGGATCAGTTGCTGGATGTGGAAGGCGCTGTTGAGAACCTGATGCGTTGTCTCGATCAGTACGGAATGACGCTTGAGAGTGATCCCGAACGTCTTGATCGTTTGCAGGACCGGCTGGCGGATCTCAAACGGCTGCAGCGGCGTCACGGTCTTGATCTGCCGGGTCTGATCGAGCGCCGGGATGCTTTGCGTGCCCAATTCTTCGGCGCTGAGTCTGCCGATGCACTGCCGTCGCTGCTTCAACGTGAGCTTGAGACCCGCTCTCGCAGGGATGCGATCCATCAGCGACTGCATCAGCTCCGGCTTGAGACCGCGCGTCGGATGGAGTCATCGCTGATGGAGCTGTTGCGACCGATGGGGTTGTTGCATCTGCGCTTCGAGGTTCGGCTCCGCGATGCGGAACCGGCGGAGCATGGATCAGATCAGGTGACCTTCCTGTTTTCGGCCAATCCGGGCCAGGCGCTGGCACCGCTTGCTGAGGTGGCGTCCGGAGGGGAGATGTCGCGCTTTTTGCTTGCGCTGAAAACCACTCTTGCGGGTGTCGATGGATCGGGAACCCTGTTGTTCGATGAAATCGATGCCGGCGTGAGCGGACGGGTCAGCGGCGCCATCGGTGAGCTTTTGCACGCCATGGCCCGTCACCGCCAGGTGTTCTGTGTGACCCATCAACCGCTCGTGGCAGCCAAGGCCGATCATCATTTCCGCGTCAGCAAGCAGGTCAGCGACGGCATGACCCGCTCGCGAGTGTCCCGACTGCGGGACACTCAGCAACGACAGCAGGAATTGGCTGAACTGGCCGGTGGAGATCAGGCCAGTGCTTATGCAGCCAGTCTTCTGGAACGCAAAGCAGCCTGAGGCCGAAGGTTCTTCTTAAGATTCAGCGCTTTCGACCGAGGCGTCATGGGGCGAGCTGCTGCCAATCGCGCTGATCGTCCGGTTCCGATCCATGTCAGCAACAACGATCCGGACGATGTGATCCGCGTTCGTGGCGCTCGGCAGCACAACCTCAAGGATGTCGACGTCACCATTCCTCGCAACCGCCTGGTGGTGTTTACGGGGGTCAGCGGCAGCGGCAAGAGTTCTCTGGCGTTCGACACGATTTTTGCTGAGGGTCAGCGCCGTTACGTCGAGAGTCTTTCGGCCTATGCCCGTCAATTCCTCGGTCAGGTCGACAAGCCCGATGTCGACGCGATCGAAGGTCTCTCTCCGGCCATTTCGATCGATCAGAAATCAACCAGCCATAACCCGCGTTCCACCGTCGGCACCGTCACCGAAATTCAGGACTACCTGCGGCTTCTGTTCGGCCGGGCCGGGGAACCCCATTGCCCCAAGTGCGACCGCTCGATCAAGCCCCAGAGCATCGACGAGATGGTCGATCAGATCCTGTTGCTTCCCGAGGGAACGCGTTACCAGTTGCTGTCCCCCGTGGTCCGCGGCAAGAAGGGAACCCACAGCAAGTTGATCAGTGGTCTGGCGGCAGAGGGATTCGCTCGCGTCCGCATCAACGGGGATGTGCGGGAACTGGCGGACAACATTGAACTGGACAAGAACCACATCCACAACATCGAAGTGGTGGTGGATCGATTGGTGGCTCGAGAGGGGATCCAGGAACGACTCACCGATTCGCTTCGAACCGCGTTGAAGCGCGGCGATGGCCTGGCGCTTGTGGAGGTTGTTCCCAAAACAGGCGAAGAGCTGCCCGAGGGCATCGAGCGGGAGCGCCTCTATTCCGAGAACTTTGCATGCCCGGAACATGGCGCCGTGATGGAGGAGTTATCTCCTCGCTTGTTCTCGTTCAACAGTCCCTACGGCGCCTGCCAGGCCTGCCACGGCATTGGCCATCTGCGCAAATTCACCAAAGAGCGGGTGATTCCAGACCCCACCCAGCCGGTGTATGCCGCGGTGGCTCCCTGGAGTGACAAGGACAACAGCTACTACTTCTCGCTGCT
>MDSW01115572.1_pt1 | contig 10413 bp, 5 predicted proteins | sample 811171 | NCBI WGS metagenome assembly MDSW01 (sample SAMN05326641, study PRJNA326480) | marine metagenome | isolation source: seawater | place: Atlantic Ocean: North West | collected 2012 | reverse complement strand
CGCGTCGCGCGCCGCGCGTCGAGCCGACGCCCGCGCCGCGGCGATCGCGTCGTCGCACTGGTGGAGGAGCGAGGGAGGAGGGGGGGACGAGGGGGAGGGGGGAGGGGGGATGGATGGAGATGAGACGGGCGGAGAGGATGGGATCGAGGGCGAGGCGGCGGCGAACGAACGCGACGGGAGGCGCCGATCGCGCGACGCGCGTACCGTCTTCATCTTCGCGCCGAGGGCGTCGATGGCCTTCTCCGCGGTCGTGAGCGCGGACTCCGCCTGATACACGCTCCACGCCGCGGGGGCGTAATACGCGCCCGCGGCCTTTCATGAAGGGAGGGAGGAGGAGGGGAAGCTCGCGTCAGGCGGACGGGAAAAACGCGCGTCGCGGTCGTTGATGAGAGATCATCACGCTCATAGTGATGACAGGTGGACGTTCCGACCGGCGGTCGCGCGAGGAGACGACGCCGCGACCGGGGCGGGCGCGGCCGCCGCGGTCGAGGGAGACGCACCGCCGCCGTGCCCGCGGCGAGGTAACGAAGCGCCGCCATGCCTCGGGTTCGGAAGGGCGCGGGGTGAGACTGTACGGCCCCGGTCGTGGCTTGGCGCGAAAACGCGAGGCGCGACGCCGAGATTCGCCTCGACGAGGCCACGGCGCCGCGAAGTGGCGCCTGCGCCGCGCCTCGTCAGCGCGTCACAGAATCCCCGCGCTCTCGGGTCGGCGATGCGCGCGGCCTCGGCGGCGGCCCCGAGCCGCGCCGGTCGCGGTCGCTCGCCTCCGCCCCCCCGCGCGGGGCGTCGCGGTCGCCCGCCTCGCCCCCCGCCCGCGGCGCGTCGGCGCCGCCCCGTCGCGCCGCGCGCGGTGCGTCCCCCGGCGGACTCGGACGAGACGTCGTTCGCGCTCCCGGAGGATGACGACGACTACGCGGTCGTCGCCCCCCCGGACGAGACGCTCGACATGGACGAGGCGGAGGACCGCGCGCGCGGGGGAAGCTGGTCGTTTCGCCACCTCGAGAGCGTCATGGTGGGCGCCGCGCGCCCCACGCTCGAGGCGTACGCGGACGCCGTCGCGCGCCTCGGCGCGTCCGTGGACGACGACGAGCTCTACATGTCCGCCATGACGCCCGAGAAGCGCCGCGCGAACCTCAGCGACGATCCCTCCTCCGATCCCTCCTCCGATCCCTCCTCCTCCTACGACGACGTCCTGGGCTCGCTCCTCGGCCTTCGGACCCGGCGCGGGTGGGCGCGCGGGCGAGCGCCGCCGCCGAAGTCGCCGCCGCGCGCTCGTCGTCGCCCCGGCGCCTCCTCCTCCTCCTCGGCGGCGGCGGCGTGGGAGACGTGGGTTTCCTCGGACGACGTCGAGACGCTCCCCGAGACGGACGCGTTCGCGGACCCCGTCGCGGGCCTCGTCGCGGGCGTCCAGACCTGGGTCGCGGACCGGCGCGAGCGAAGCGCCGCCGCGCGCGCCGCCGCGGAGGAGCCGCCGCCTCTGGAGATCGTCGAGCTCGACGACGCGATGAGAGACGCGCTCGGGCTCGGCGCCGACGAGATGCACTTCCTTCCCATCCCCGAAGCCGGGTGGAGCGTCGCGCTGCTCAGGTACCGACCGACTTCGGCGGCACAACCTGAGACGGTCACGAAACAGAAGGAGGGGGAGGAGGAGGGCGACGACGCCGAGGTTCTACCGGTGATGACGCGCCGAAAAACGACGGGCGGCGTCGTCTCGTTCGACGCCGCGTGGGACGACTCTCTGCCGAGCCCGGATCTCCCGACGGACGAAGCGCTCTCGTCCTCCGCGGAGCGCGCGCCGCACTCGCGCTCGCGCGCGCCGCTTCCGGTGCTTTTGGTTCCCGGGTGCGCGAGTAACGCGTACACGCTGGACGCGTCGCCTCGGTACTCGCTCGCGCGGCACCTCGCGGCTCGGGGCCGCGACGCGTGGATCGTCGAGTCGCGGGGCGTGGGTTTCTCCCGCCCCTGGGCGCGCCGGCGCGACTGGACGGACGCCGAGACGGGCGCGCCGCGGCAGCACGCGCCCGCGTGGGGCGACTTCGACTTCGACACGTACGCGCGCGAGGACCTCCCGGCGGCGGCGGCGTACGTGAGCGCGGTGACCGGATCCGAGGCGCTCGACGCCGTCGGGCACAGCATGGGCGGGATGCTTCTCGCCGCCATGGCCGCGAGCGGGCCGGAAATCACCCGCGACGGGGAGGAGAAAAATAAGGCGAGAGGAGAGGAGGAGGAAGAAGACGAGGTCCCGGCCGAGACCCAAGCCGAGGCGGTGGAGCGGGAAGAAGCGCCCGACGCCGCGGTCCGAAGCGCCGCCGCCTCGGAGGGAGGCGTCGTCTCCCCCTCCGCCCCGCTCCCCTCCGCGCCCTGGCGGTTGGCGCGCACGGCGATGGTGGCGTCGTGCCTGGAGTGCAGCGATCGCAGCGAGGGCGACGGGCGCGGGCACACGTCGGCGTACGCGAAGCTCGCGGGGCTCGCGGGCGTCGTCCCCGCGTACCTCTACGGCGGCGATCGCACCAACGTGCAGCTCCCCCTCGGCCCGCTCTCGGTCGGCCAGGCCGCCGCCATCGAGGCCGTCAAGGGCGCGCCCGCGAAGGAGGAGCGAACGACTAGGAGCGCCGCCGAGGAGAAGCACACCGCCGCCGCGGGGAACACGAACCAGTCGGAGAAAAAGTCGAACCAAAGTTCGGACGAGGAGGACGAGGAGAAGAATGAGAAGCCTTCCTCGCCTTCCTCGCCTTCCGAGCCTTCCAAGCCTTCCTCCTCCTCCTCCTCCGACGCGGATCGGTTTTGGGAGACCTCCGCGGTGAGTTTGTCGACGTGTTACCCCGGCGCGACGGACCCCGAGGTGGTTCGCGCTTTGCTCTATAAGGGTTTCGGGAACGTCCCGCTCAGGCTCGTGCTTCAGATGGCGACGCTGTTCGCGCCGGGGGGCATGGCGACGCGCGAGGAGGCGGCGAGAAGGCGGGAGCTCGCGGTGGAGGAAGCGGCGCGGAGGAGGGCGAGGTGGTTGACCTTCCGGGGGTGGGGGGACGACGACGACGGGGACGGCGACGGAAAAACGCGCGCGGAGCCCAGCGGCGTCGCCACCGTCGCCGACGTCGTCGACTCGACGATGGCGAACCGAACGTCGAACGACGGTTCGGCGTCGTCCGACGACGGGTCTTTCTCGTCCGACAGAGGTCGTCGGTCCGCGCTGTACCTGGAGCGCGTCGCCGCCGCGGGCCCGAGGATGAAACTCTTCGCGGCGGACTGCGACCCGATTTTCCCGCCGGAGCACGTCCGCGCCACCGCGGAGGCGGTCGGGGCCGAGTTCCAACTGTTCGGGGACGGGCCGCGGTCGAGGAAGCATCGCCGAGAGGAGGAGGAGGAAGTGTCGGCGAACGAACCGGAGGACCGCGACGCGGCGCTCCGCGAGATGCTGGCGGACGGCGGCGAACACTACAGCCACTACGATTTGCTCGTGGGGAGAAACGCGCCGGCGAAGGTGTTCCCGGCGATAAGCGCATTCCTCGAGGGGGAGGAGGAGGACGCGGCGGAGGACGCGGAGGAGGGCGAGGCGAGCGAGCCTTCCGCGATGAGACGGCTGTTGGTCGGGACGCTCAGGACGCTCTTCGCGTGGGAGCCGTGACGCGTACTCCTTCGTCGATAGAATACTATAGGTTTCCGGAATCGAACGCCCCGCGCGCGTTCGTCTTCATCTTCATCCCTCCCCGAGATGGCTCCCGCGACTCGACCACCCCGCGTTCGATAAGAACACCCCCGCGGCGGGCCTTCCCCCTCCGTCCGCCTCCTCGGCCTCCGCGTCTCCGCTCCTCGCGCCGTCTCTCTCCGCGACGGCGGCTTCGACGAGCGCTTCGAACTCGTCCTCGGGCGCGGCGAGCGCGGCGGAGAGATCCGCCGTCGCCGCGCGGCTCATCGTGGAGAGGTTCGTGAACTGGCGGCGCCACGTGATGCACACGTGGCGCTCCCTGAGCGTCGCGCGCCGCGACTCGAACCTGCGCTTGAGCTCCGCGGCGAGCGTTCGGGCGACGCGCTCCGGATCGGCGCGCCTGCTCGGGTCCGCGACGCCGGCGCCGTCGCGGAGGACGCGCCGGAGGAATCCCGCGGGGGTGATGCCGTGACGACGCGGGGAGGCGCCGGCGCGATGCTCCCGCTCGTCCTCGAGGAGGTTCTCCCCGAGCTCGGAGGCGAGCCAGCGCTCCAGGGACTCCGCGCGGCCGGTCTCGTCGTACGCCTGCACGCACCGCTCCACGCTGAGCTCGAGCGCGGCGGTCAGGGCGCGGCGCGTCCCGGGCTCGGCGAGCAACGCGCGAAGATCCTCGCGCGCGTCGTGAGAGGGCGTCTCCTTCCACCACCGCGCGTGGGTCCTGTGCAGGGCGCGGGCGGGGGCCGCGCGAGCGCGCCGGGGAGGGCGCGCGCGGAGAAGAGGCGCGGGACGCGCGCGGAGGAGCGCGCCGAAAACCGAGGGGAGACGCGGCATCGCGCGCGCGCGCCGCGCGCGCGGGTGTCACCGGCGAGGACGTGTCCAGGCGTGATCTGCCGCGGCGGATGGACTACGACGGACCGACGCGTGATCAGTGTACTGCGGCGCGCGAGCGTTTCGCCCCGCTTGCAAGAACGAGGGCACACTTGTCGGCGGCGCGGGGGCCACGGCTCAGATATGGCGTCCATCCCGGACGCCACCGCCGTTTTGGGCGAGCCTCCCTGGCTGTTCGTCGGGGCTCAGGAGAGTGTCGCGCGCGAACGTCGCGACCTCCTCGTCGAGCGCGGGGTGACGCACATCGCAAGCATCTTGCGCGATGCCCCGCCTTGGCTCGTCCACGGAAGAACGAGCGACCCGCCTCCACAGTTCGAACACCTGCACATCAAGGTGGAGGATACGCGCGCGGCGGACCTATCGAAGCACTTCGAGGCGGTGAATACCTTTCTGACGCGCGCAAAGGCGGCCGGCGGACGCGCGGTCGTGCACTGCGCCTTCGGCAAGTCGCGTTCGGTCGCGGTTGTCGCGGCATACCTCGTCGAACGCGAACATTTCAGCCTGGGCGAGGCGCTCGAGCGCATCCGCAGCCGCCGTCCGGTCGCGTGCCCGAATCCCTCTTTCCTCGCGCAGCTGATCCGTCTCGAGCTCGCGATACGCCCGCGAGCACTTTCGGACCTACGCCAGTTTCCCTCACTGCCGACCCATTGGGCGTTCGTGTCGTGGAAAGTCAGTCCGCACGTCACGTGCGTCGCGTGCCACGCGCGCGTCATGACCGTGCGACGAATCAGCGCGCATCCGAGGGTCGCGTCGGTGTCCAACTTCCTCACCCGCGAAGAGGCCGCCGCCATCGTCGAGACCGCCGCCTCGGACCTCCACCCGAGCCTCGTCGTCCGCCACGCCCCGCCCGAACCGCTCCTAGCTGGAGACGAGGACGCGGCGCCGCCTGCGCGGGGTGGGGAGCGCTCGCCGGGTCGAACCAGCTGGAACTGCCGCGTGTCCGCGACGCACCCCGCGGTACGCGGGGCGATTCAGCGCGCGGCGTACCTCTCCGGCCTCCTCCCTTCGCACGCTGAGCCCGCTCAGGTGGTGCGATCCCTCCCGGGTCAGCGGTACGAGCCGCACTTCGACTGGTTCGATCCAACCTCCGAGAAGACGTTCGCGGTCAAGACGGCGTCCGGGGGGCAGCGGGTCACGACGACGCTGGTTTACCTCGTCGAGCCAGAACTCGGCGGGCACACGGTGTTCCCTCGTTTACGGCGTGGGTTCGAACCGGTCGTTGGCGACGCGTTGATATGGTGGAATGTCGGAAAGGACGGTCGGGAGGATGCAATGACGCTGCACGCGGGAGAGCCGGTGATTCGAGGAGAGAAATGGGCGCTCAACTTGTGGCTGCGAGAGAAACCTCGCGCGCGAGGGGGGGAAGGAACGCAATAATTAGAAGGGCGGATAATTAGTAGTCTATATATATAGATAGATATAGACAAGAAATACTGGTAATATTATACAAGTTACGCATACAAGTATCCATAATATTTTTCATCCGCCGCGCCCGGACGACTTCGTCGGCGCGTTCGCGACTTCCTTTCCTCGTGCCCTCCTCGCGTTCGTTCCGCGTGTTCTCCGCCCCGACTCGCACTCCACTCCGCGCGGTTTCGTTCGTTCGCCCTCTCGAGCGTTCGCTCGCGGCGGCCCGCTCGCGCCCTCCCGTGCATGCCCTCCGTCGCGGCCGCTCACGTCCCTCGCGTCCCTCCTCCGATGGCTCGCGGGAAATCCTTCCACGCGGCGTCCGCCGCCGCCGCCGCCTCCTCCTCGGTCGGTTCCTCCCCCTCCGCCCCTCCTCCCCCCCCCTCGCCCGGCGCGCCCTCGCCGCTGCACCCCACCTCCCTCGACCCCTCCCCCGTGAACCCGACGGCGGAGGCGATCGTGGACGTGTACGGCCCGTCCATCCCCGGCGAGCACAAGTGGCTCGGCGCGGCGGTGGCCGCCGACGGGTGCATCTACGGCGTCCCCTCCCACAACCGCCGCGTCGTCCGAGTCGACCCCTCCCGCGGCTCGGTCACCGAGCTCGGCACCGACGACGTCCTGACCGACCGCGCGTTCAAGTACCTGCGCGGGATCCGCACGAGGGCGGGGACGGTCCTCGGCATCCCCGCGTGGGCGGATTCCGTGTTGGAGATTTCCCCGGCGACGGGCGCGGTGCGCGTCATCGGAAAACTCTCCACCAAAGACTCGCCCGTGAACAAGAACTGGAAGTGGATGTGGCACGGCGCCGCGGAGGGCGAAGACGGGATCATCTACGGCATCCCGAGCAACGCGGACGCGGTCCTGCGCGTGGACCCGGTGACGAGGGAGGTGACCACGTTCGGCGCCGAGGACATCCCGCCGGGGCGGAACAAGTGGTACGGCGGCATCCGGGGACCGGACGGATGCGTCTACGGCGTGCCGTACACCGCGAACCACGTCCTGAAGATCGACCCGAAGAAGCAGAGCGTGGAGATGCTGGGTGACTTCTCGGACGTCCCGGGCGGGTGGCGGTGGCACGGCGGCGTTCGCTCGGGCGATTTCATCTACGCGTTTCCGTCGCACGCGCCGAGGGTGTTGAAAATCGACTGCCTGGCGGGCCGCGCGTACGAGATCGGGCCCTCGTTCGAGGGGCGGTACAAGTGGGGCGGGGGCGCGGTGGATCTGGACGGGAACGTGTACGGGATGCCGAGCGACACCGACGGGGTGTTACGGATCAGGGTCGCGACGGACGAGGTGGACGTGATCGGTCGCGGGAAGCTCCCCGCGATCAAGAATAAGTGGCAGGGCGGGGTGCTCTCCCCGTGCGGCGCCATCTTCGCCATCCCCGCGGACGCGAGCTCGGTGCTGAAGATCGAACCGAGCACGGGGGAGGTGAGCCTGGTGGGGGACCTCGGGGACGCGCCGGATAAGTGGCAGGGCGGGTTCCTGGGGTCGGACGGGATCATCTACGGGATCCCGGAGAACCACGACAGAATCCTGCGCGTCGTCCCCGCGGGAAGGGGGGTCGAACTCGAGGAAGGAGGCGAGGAGAATGCGGGCGCGAAGAAAACCGGGGCGCCCGGAATGGCCGCCGTCGTCAGGGCCGCCGCCGCGTCCGGAGCCGCCGCGGTGGGGCCCGCGGAGGAGGCCGCCGGAGCGCCGAAAGCGAAGGAGGGCGCGAAGGAGGGCGATCCGGAGGCCGCCGGAGCGCCGAAAGCGAAGGAGGGCGCCGGAGCGCCAAAAGCGAAGGAGGGCGCCGGAGCGCCAAAAGCGAAACATTTCGTTCCAGAGGATGCGCGCGACCCCGCGGCGCTCGGGTCACTCGACAAGGCGGCGCTCGCCGTTGCCGCGTCGGTCGCCGTCGCCGGCGTCGGCCTCGCGGCCTTCGCGGCGCTCCGGACGCGCCCGGCGTGATGGGACGGCGACGTTTATCATACACTCCGATAGCGCGACGACGGTATATATCATATTTCGAGCGCGCCGCCGTTTGTCATAGATAAAAAATAAAAATAGAGCAGTCCCCGCGCGCGAACGCTTCATCCCCTCCTCTCCTCTCGCGTCCTCCGCCCTCGCCTCGTCTCGCGTCTTCGTTTTGTCCCTAGAAGACGCCCGCGGCTGCTGCGTTCGAGAGCCCCTCGTCCGAGTCCTCGTCCGAGTCCTCGTCCTTGGCCTTCTTTTCCCTCGCCTCCCTCTCCGCGGTTTCCTTCCTCCCCACGAACCCCTCCGGCGCGAGCGCCCTCGTCCCGTCCGCCATCATGATCTCCCCCGGCGCGCTGGGCGTCCTCCGTATGATCTCCCCCACGCACCAGTGGCTGCACTGCCAGTCCTTCCCCCACGCGCCGCAGTCTCGCCTGAGCTTCCCGAGCCCGCCGCCGCTGACCCACCCGCTCAGCAGCCCTCCCTGTTGGTCCTCCTCGTCCCCTTCCTCCGGGTCGGCGACGACGGCCACCTTGATGAGTCCCGCGCTGTACGCCGCGACGGTTCCCGAGAGGCGGCCGAGCTGGCGCACGGTGAGGTTGTTGATGCGCTCCTCGATGGCGCCGCGGAGCTGCTGGGTGAGGACCAGGGCGATCATGTTGTACAGCCACGCCGCGGAGGTGCCGCCGATCTCGACGTCGAGCTCGCCGACGGTGATGGAGGTGGCGTGGACGCGGAGCTCGAGGACGGGCTGCTCGACGACGAAATCGTCGCCGAGCAAGTCGCGAAGGAGCGCCCTGTGCCGCTCGAGCTTCTCCTTCTGAACGGACGTCAGGTGGATGGACTCCGCGGCGTCGTTCGTCGAGCCTCCGTTGGAAGTCACCTCCTTCTCGGAACCCTCCGAGAGCGTCTCGTCCGCCTCCTTGCTCGCGCCGAACGGGTTGAACGCGTCGAAACCCAAACCCCAACCGGAACCGGACGCCGACGCCGAAGGGTCCGACGACGACGGCGCCCCCGACGATCCCTCCGCGTCGCTTCCCGACGCCTCGCCATCCTCCTCCTCGCTTCCCGACGCCTCGCCATCCCCACCTCCGCCGCCGCCGAAGATGCCGCCGCCGAAGGCGCGGTCGAGCGCCGCGTCCGCGGCGGCGTGGTTCGGCGTCTTCTTCTTCTTCTTCTTCTTCGACGCCGGCGACGAAAACTCCGGAGACGTCGCCGGAGAAGTTTTCGTCGCCGGAGACGCGTCCGCGCCCGCGCCCGCGCCCGCGCTCCTTCGTTCCCCCTCGTCGGCGGAGTGGAAGGAATCGATCGACGCCCTCCGACTCCCCTCGTTCGCTCCCTCCGCGCCGGGGCCCTCCCCCCGCGCGTTCGCGAACTTGGCCTTGACCTTTTCCTTGAGCTCTGCGATCTTTTCTTCGTTTTTGCTCAGCTCCACGCCGCGGTTCACCAGTCGCATGAGCTCCGGGGTGTTGACGATGATGTCGTACGAGATGCCCACCTTGGCGCCGTCCACCTTCACCGTGCACAGCCCCTCCGAGTCCACCACCCCCCAGTTCTTCGGGAACTCGCAGTACGCGAACCGGATGTCGTTCATCACCGTTCGGATCCCCTCGATGGACACCGTCGACCCGAACCCCGCGCTGTCCGCGTTCTCCCCCGTCTGGTTCGCCACCCGCAGCCCGTCCTCCGCGACGACGAACTCGCTGAAGGCCAAGTCGTCGACGTGGTAACACACGCTCCCGAGCGGCGAATCGTACACCCCGTCCACGCGCGGGAGCTCCAGCGTGGCCATCAGGTCGCAGATCACCTCCACGGACGCGCGTATGAGCGACTCGAAGCCCGGCGCGATCTCCTCGCGCACCAGGCGTCGGATGCGCTCGTCCGCGCGCACGTCGTCGAGGACGCCCCGGCCCTCGCGCGCGAGCGTCGCCAGTCGCGCCTCCTCGGGGGTGTCGTAAAACGCGCCGTCGCCGCCGTGCATCTCCAGCTTCCCGCCCGGGCCGGTCGTGAACGTGACGTGGCCGCTCATCTCGCGCGCGGCGGCGGCCGCGGCGCGCGCGGAGCGGTCGTCCGCGCCCGCCCGCTTCGCGCGGTCAAACGCCTCCGCCTCGGCGCGATCGGCGACGGCTTCCTTCTCCGCGCTCCGGCGATCCGCCTCCACCTTCTCCTCCTTCAGCGCCCGAAGCGTCTCCTTCAGGCGCTCGGTGATGCGCCGCACCGTGGCCTTGACGTCGTCGATCGCGCCGGACGCGCCCGCCTGGCCCTTGAGCTGCTCCCAGACCTCCCGCGCCACCTCCTTCCCGTCGCTCAGGACGGCGCGCGAATCCCGCGCCTCGTCCGAGACGAGGCCGCGAAGGCGAGACGCCGCCGCGCCGAACGTGGACGCCACCGTGCCCTTGCCCTTGCTCGCGAGGCGCTCGACGACGGAGAAGACCTTGGAAGAGACGCCGCGGGCCTGATCGAAAAGACGGGGGGGAAGGGGGGATCCCAAGGGGTGAGTGGGAGGGTGGGGGAGG
>MDSW01027203.1_pt1 | contig 10413 bp, 12 predicted proteins | sample 811171 | NCBI WGS metagenome assembly MDSW01 (sample SAMN05326641, study PRJNA326480) | marine metagenome | isolation source: seawater | place: Atlantic Ocean: North West | collected 2012 | reverse complement strand
TTGGTTTTCGTGCACTATTGTAACCCTCGAAGCTCATATTTCATATTACAAACAGTGACTTAGATTATTTGAGCAGGCTCTACTTAAAGCTCAATCCCAACGGCCGCATCCCCACCATTGTCGACGCCGATAATGACCACTTTCCAGTGTTCGAATCCGGCGCCATTCTGGTGTACCTGGCGGAAAAAACCGGACAACTGATGCCCACGGACGTCAAAGGCCGTTCCCGGGTAATGCAATGGCTGATGTTTCAGATGGGTGGAGTGGGCCCCATGATGGGGCAGGCCAATGTGTTCTACCGCTATATGCCGGAGAAGATCGAACTGGCCATCAAGCGTTACCAGGGTGAAGGCCGCCGCCTGCTGGAAGTGCTGGATCACCAATTAGGGCAACAGGAATATCTGGCGGGGGATTACAGCATCGCCGACATCGCCAACTTCTGCTGGGTGCGGATCTATCAATGGTCCGGCATCGATGTGGAAGGATTGGATCACCTGATGCGCTGGCTGGGGGACATCTACGCCCGCCCGGCGGTACAAAAGGGATTACAGGTACCGGACCCTAATCACGACCAGGACCGGGAACAGAACGCGGAGCGACTGATTAAAAGCGCCCGATCCATGGTGAGTGGGATTGAGCCGGACGCCAAGGATTGACTGATAACTTGTTCTCTATCCCATCCCTCAAGCTATTGATGGGATGAGTGTCACCATTCTGTGCTTCCTTTCACCCCTGCTCAAAACTTTCTTTCGCTAACAGCCACTGCAGTTGGTGACCATGCCGCTGCTCCTAAGTCTCGCTTGCATTGCAATTTTAATATATCCTGCGGCCAGCCACCCCTTCATGCCTAGTGGACACCACCCAATCTATCACATAACTTTTTGTTTATTTTGGGTTTTCTGAAACCCAGGACCTTAAAGATCTTTGACTTTCTTCTCAGCTCCCTGATCAGTGTACAGGCCTTTGTTCTCAGGCATTTGCTGAAAGCGCTTGACTGCAATCCCGATATGGCCCTCATCTCGAAGTCTACGAATATCAGATAACGTCGTTCTCGATGCTCTTGGAAACTTCCCACGCTTAACCTGCACATAATCGTATAATTGAGCTGACCCCCAAATTGCGAACGTTGCAAAAGCAACCGTAGCCAAAAATTCACCAACCGTCATAGCTACCTACCCTCCAAAAAATGAGGGTTTCTAATGAACTCTGCTTCTAACCAGGCTCCGGAGACTGAAAATTGCTCTCTAGCCACCCACAAAGCATCAGCTATCGCAGTACCACACGCCAATGACCGACCCAATGCAACCGCCGCACTACCTATTGCAGCACCAGCCCAGCCTGCCGCACTCAATGCCAAAACATTCGTACCGATGACCGATATTTTTGCCCTTACCAATGCCTGCATAAGTGATGCTCCAGGATTGGTTTCAACAACGGTGGCTACAGCAGTAATCAATCCCGTTATCCCGCCCGCGGTCTCATAGGTGGAAACTGGGACCCACATGCCCAGTTGTCGCATGTTTTGTTCCCAGTATTCGACAAAATCCCCGCTTTCATAACAGGCCATACGTCCTCCCTGAACCTACTTGATGAGCTGAAACCGTGGACAATAGCCCCTGCGGGATCAAATAACAACTTCGTATCTATAGCTTGCGATATATCGCACAAGCGAGCTCCATGGCGGTGTTGATATGATAACCCAGTACCTTCTCTTGATTAAAAGCGCCCATTGTATGGTGAGCGGCATTGATCCGGATGGCAATAATTGACCGGTGGCTTGCAGAAAAAATATGGGGGTATGAACGAACCCCGCTCTCATGCAGCTTGGACCACTCTCTGTGATAGTTGGCCTCAGAGCTCTTTGGCTTATTTTCCAAATTTTGGATCAGTCTACCTGTCTTGGCTTCCCGGCATCAGCATAGTTTTTGCATGAATTTTACTGGGGAAATTTAAAAGCTCAGATCAATTTAAGCCCGCATACTCACGTATGCGGGCCTAAAACTGTGTCTACTCTTTGGGGGAACACCAAAATGAAAAAAGTTGCATATCTAATTTTGGCACACTCAGACCCTCTTCAACTTGACAAGCTGTGTACAGCGTTGGATTGTGAATACAATGATCTGTACATACACATTGACGCGAAGCAAACCAGTTTGGACGTCTTCAGGGAAGCTGCCGGAGCCAGCGTTTGTTTTCTTGAACAGCGTGTTTCCGTCAGCTGGGGTGGAATCACCATGATTGATGCTCTCAATTTACTGATCAAGCAGGCGCTCTTAAAAAAAAATGAGTATACACATCTGGTTTTTATATCAGGAAGCTGTTATCCGATTAAAAACGTAAAATCAATTCATGAAACCCTGGTGCAGAGCCCCACTTATGAGTTTGTGAAATATATCGATATGAGAGAGTCTCCAGAACACTATCTGAAACAAATAACAAAAAAGTGGTTTAACGAGCCTGTTATTAAATTTTCTCAACCAGGTTCATCCCACTTGCTGTCGCCCTACTTTCTGGAAAAAGCCGCCAGAGCACTTCTCAACAAACTCAAACTTAAAAATCAGTGGAACGAAAACATGGTGCCATACTACGGTAGTACGTGGTGCGCACTAACGACTGACTGCTGCCAGTACATTATGGATTTCCAGGATGAAAACCCATGGTATCGGGAAATGAATAAATACACCTTTGCACCTGACGAGCATTTCTATCATACCATCATCGGCAATTCCGAGTTTGCGGCAAGTTCCACGGGCGCGCAGCCATTTGCAGGTCGAGGCTTATGGCGCTTGGCAAATTTCCATATTATCGATGAATCGCTTTCTAAATGGTTTACTGTTGATGACTGGGAAGCGGTGGCCAGTTCAGACAAGTTCTTTGTCCGCAAGGTCCGTTCTTTGGATGGCACTGAATTAGTTGACCAGATAAACAGGGAGCTATTGATCTGATGTGATGGGCCCGGTCGCCAGGGCCCACCGAGTCAATGGACCGAGCATCAGTCAGGAATAATCAGTCAGGCGTAGTACCGTTGCCGCAGCTCACTGATTTTTTTACCACGAATCTCTGTGCTATCGCTGCCACGGGTTAAGGCATATTCGCTGCCGTCATACACAATGGCTTCACCACTTTCGGCAAAAGCAACGATGTTGTTGTCAGGCTTCAGCTCACGCTTATAGCTTCCGCCAATATACTTATTGAAGTCCGCGACTACACCACCATGTGGCGGATGACCAACCACCATCCACCAGGGAGCAGCACTACCGTCGTGATTCCAGCTATCGCCTTGGGTTTCCGGTGGCAGATAGCGTTCAACCAGAACGTCTTCCACCACCGCGTATTGCGTGCGACACGACTGGGCCGCGGTCAGGCTGTTTTTGGGTTCACGGAGCTCAAGAACTTCCGGTTTCAAAAAAGCCTGGGCGGCATTGACGACGCGGCATCTTTCCCCGTCAAGTGAAGCGTGTTCAAACATGGGTGTATCTCCTGTCAGAGCTGTATCGATATCCCGAATTTATTTTTTGCAACCAGGTTACAGACAGAGCCATCGGCAATCTGTGTTGTGGTGAAATCGGCAAGTGCAATTTCCGGTCCCACTGGCTCAAACCCTCTTCCAGAAGCGCAAATTCAAGCCGTCAGTTTGATTCCGGTTCCAGTTCAGTGCGTCCGATGACATTGCCCGCCCGATCAAACTGCAGACGCATTCCTTCGTCATCGACGCCATAGATGTCCGCTTCCCTCAACCAGCCGTCATTATGGTATCGATAGTGATGGGCGAGCTCGATATCCCCGTAAACCCGCTTGTGGATCAGGCAGATACGGCCGTTCTGATCGACTTTCGCGCCGAAATAGGTATTCCGATTGTGCACCTCCTCCGCCGCAATGGGGCTCACCAGCCGCAGAGGCAAACTGGCGCCACTGTAACTCAGAAAGTAGTTGTCGTAGTCTGTCGTGTTCTCAATCATCTGTTTTTTTATCCTATGGTTTAAACGCCGCCCGTCAAAACACGCAGGCTTTTCTGTTACTCCAGTAACAGGTTTTAGTCTGTCGCAAATAAAACCAAAGCCTGTCGATTGTTGTCGGCTTAGTGACAACAACTGCAGCCGAATTCGCTCACCTTCATATAAGTTATTGATTACCAAGCATGTCGATACTGAGGCCAAAGGTAATGTTCGCGGTCCGGGAATTGCTTTTGCAATTTCCGGGCATCCGGTGTTGCCGTATGCCGGGTGATAACAAGGGAAAGACAGATAACGAGAGAAGATTATGTCGGTTGATCAAATTTCGGCGTTTTCCAATAAAGCCAAAGCGAATGCAGAACTTGGTGCTCAGCTAAAAGCCTGCCAGAAAATGAAAGAGATGTTTGCGCTGGCCCGAGAACACGGATACACCTTTGATGAGGATAGCCTGTATCCACCCAATGAGCCTCAGTTTACTGAAGATCAGCTGTCTGAGCGATTAGCTAAAGCCCTATTGCGAGCTTGAGGTGTAGTAGGCCAGACTTGGCCAGACAGTTACCGGTATTCCCAAAATGGGTCTGCCGGGGAACCGCTGGTCAAGCCTGCATTCGATTTATCACTCAACCACCGCCACCCCGAACTAACCGCAACGCTCCATGATCCCGGCACACCTCTTCGGCGAATTCAAATTCGATGGTGGTATGGGTCAGTTCGAAACCGGACAGGCGAGCCGCGATGTCCGTTTTCAATTGCATCTGCTGCGCCGGGTCGAAATCCTCGGTCAGCACCAGGTGCACTGTCAGCACATGATGTTCCCCATCCAGGGACCATAAATGCAGATGATGGGCGCTTTCCACGCCCTCGGTTTCCAGCAGAGTGTGGCGCACGTCCCGCAGCAGGGCCGCGTCCGGTACCCCCTGGAAAAACAGTTTGCCGGTGGACCACAGCAACCGCGCCACATTCAACAGGATAAAACCGGTGAAGGCGATGGACAGCAGGGGATCGAGAATGGGCCAGTGCACAAACTGCATGATCAACGCCACCACCAGCACCGCCACCCAACCCAGCACGTCTTCCAGCAGGTGCCAGTTGAGCACTTTTTCGTTGAGACTGGTGCCGGCGCTTAAGCGGTAAGCGGCGAAGCCATTGACTGTGACCCCGAGCACGGCGAGCCCCAGCATGCCTTCGGTTACCGGCATCACCGGATCCGCCAGCCGGGGGATTACCTGGCTCAACACCCAGACCGAGCCGGCCACCAGCACCACGCCATTGATCAACGCCCCGAACAGCGACAGGCGCTGATAACCATAGGTGAAATCCGAGTTTGCCGAGCGTCGTCCCAAACGATTGAGTATCCAGGCGCTGCCGATGGAAAGGCTGTCACCCAGATCGTGCACCGCGTCGGCCATGATGGCGGTACTGTTGGTGAGCACACCCCCAATAAACTCAATAATGGCAAAGCTCAGGTTGAGAAAAAATGCCTGCCCAATTCGGCGGCCACTGGCGTCGGGGGTATGATGATGGTGGTGCTGGTGAGAATGCATGGGACCCTCAGCAAAAAACCCTGAGAAGCCCATTGAAACACCTTCAGGCTGGCCCGGCAACAGAGCTGGAATCGACGGTCAGGGTTATGCCTTGTCCCCGACTTCCTCCCGGGCCTCCTCCTGGGCCTCATTGAGCTGATACCCCGCCAGCACCGCCAGCCCACTCATCATGGCAAAAATGATCAGCACCACCTGTTCACCGTAGGCGTTGGCCACCACACTGAACAAGCCACCCAGCACCAGTAACAGGCCGATGACGGTGTTGGACAAAGCGGTGTACGCCGCCCGCCTTTCCGCGTTCGCCATATCCACCAAATGAGTCGAGCGACCCAGGCGTACACCCTCATACGCAATCATCAGGCCGAACAACAAGAGCGGCAGTACCCCGGGCAGATTCACCACTCCCGACTGACGGGCCAGGGCTGTCAACAACAACGCCACCCCGGCACAAGCGCCACAGAGCATCAATACCTTGCGGCTGGAACGGTCCGCCAGCCGCCCCCAGAAGCGGCTGCTGAGCAGGGCCGCCAGGGACGACGCCAGCACCAGCCAGCCCAGGCCGGCAAATCCCGACTCAGTGTCCGTGGCGGCAAGGGCCACCATGTAGGGCGGGGCCAGGGCGGTGGCCATCAACAGACCCCGGGTGACGATAAACCAGAACAATTGCCGGTCCGTTACCAGGTAGCTCAGATGCTCCCGGGCCACAGTAAAGGGATTGGCACCACCCTCGGTGGCCCCCGCTTCCTCCGCCAGGGTCAGAAACAGCCAGGTAGCCAGCAGCCACAACAGCCCCGCCAGCGCCAGCCCCAGGGTCACCAGCGTGAGCTTATCCACCCACCCCGACGCCAACAGCAGGGCAAACAGAATCACCAGTCCCGAGGCCAGGGAACTGGCGGTGCCGGTGGCAGTGCCCCGGCGGGATTTGCTCACGGTCTTGCCCAGCACGTCCTTATAGGATACCGAACACAGACTGCGGGCCAGAGCCAGCAGCGCCAGCAATGATACCAGGGCCAGCCCCAGGGCTTTGCCCTCCAGCGTGAACGCCGCCAGTGCCATGCCCAAAGCGCTCAGACCCTGGATCAGACTGCCCAGGGCCCAGGCGAACTTACGTCTTGGCAGTGACCGCAGAAAACCGGCAATAAACAGTTGCGGCAACAAAGCACCGGCCTCGCGGATGGGCACCAGCAGCCCCACGAAATAGGCCGGCGCCCCCAGATGGGTCAGAATCCAGCTTAACACCAGTTTGGGATTGATCAGGCCGTCGGCGCTCTTGGTCATGGCCAAGGACACCACATGGGTGACGAAGTTGGTGGTCTGGTGATTACAGGCGCTCTCGGGAATGTCTTTGCAAACCCGGCCCTCATCCTCGGCGGCCAGTAACTGATAGGCAATGCGGGCCGGACTGAACTCCTCGCTGTCGGACTTATTCTGAGAGTGTTCCTGATTCCGCTGCATACCCATTCCTGTCACCAACTGCCGGTGGACTGATCTGTCCGTCACGACCCGTATTGTGCCTGAATCCAGCGCGCTGCCGCACGGCACCTGGATGAGTTCCTAGACAAATGCAACCCCGCGCCAGGTTGCCGGTCATAACTCTAACTGCAGATACATACCAGCAAGCGCTTGCAAGTTCAAATGACCAAGCCATCATTCACCACCAGGCCCCCGCCACCAAGGAATTTACCATGAGCAAAGCCGATGCCCCCCTGCAACGCGTGATTGAACAGACCCCGGGTGAACCCCAATACCATCAGGCCCTGGAAGACGTCATGGACACTGTGCTTCCCTATGCGGATGAGCATCCGGATTACAAACGCCAGAATTTGATCGAGCGACTGCTGGTGCCGGATCGCAGTATCCAGTTTCGCGTCACCTGGATGGACGATGAAGGAGAGGTGCAGATCAACAATGGCTGGCGGGTTCAGCACAATAACGCCATTGGCCCCTATAAAGGAGGACTGCGATTTCATCCCGCGGTCAACCTGGACACCTTCAAATTCCTGGCCTTTGAGCAGACCTTCAAGAACGCGCTCACCGGCCTGCCCATGGGGGGCGGCAAGGGCGGTGCCGACTTCAATCCCAAAGGCAAGAGTGACGCGGAGATTATGCGCTTTTGCCAGGCGTTTATGACTGAGCTGCATCATTATATCGGACCGGACCAGGACATACCGGCGGGAGATATCGGCGTGGGCTCCACCGAAATCGGTTACCTGTTTGGTACTTACAAAAAAATCACCCAGCTGCATCAGGGCGCGTTGACCGGCAAAAATCCCGCCTTTGGCGGCAGTTGCGTGCGCACCGAAGCCACTGGACACGGCTGCGTTTATTTTCTGCAGGCGGTGCTGGAGCATCAGGGTGTACAACTGGAGGATCAGCGCTGCGCGCTATCCGGCGCCGGCAATGTTGCGCTGCATACCGCGGAAAAGCTGCTCCAGTGTGGCGCCCGGGTCATCAGCTTTTCCGACAGCGGCGGTTGCCTGATTAACGCTGACGGTTTCAGCCAAAAACAACTACAGCAAATCCAGCAGACCAAGACCCGGCATGGGGGCTCCCTCGGTGATCTTAAGCTGGAAGGCACGGAATACCGGGAAGACGCCAAACCCTGGGAGGCGGAGTACGACATTGCCATTCCCGCCGCCACCCAAAATGAGATCGAGGAAGTGGACGCCCGCCACATTATTGATTCCGGCGCACGGTTTTTGTGTGAAGCCGCCAATATGCCCACCACCCAGCAGGCCATGTCTCAGTTACGTGAGAAAAATCTGTGCGTCATTCCGGCCAAGGCGGCCAACGCCGGCGGAGTGGCGGTATCCGGTTTGGAGCGGGCCCAGAATGCCCAACGCTTGTCCTGGAGCTACAAGAAAGTGGACCAGTGCCTGCAGGAAATCATGGGAGACATCCACCGCATTTGCGTGGACTACGGCGGCGGGGGTGACCAGGTGGATTACATCAAGGGCGCCAACCTGGGCGCCTTTGTGCGGGTGGCCGACGCCACCCTGGCCCACGGCTGCTACTGACCGCCCACCAGCAGTGCCACACTGAGCACCACCGGGGTAATCAGCGCCGTGGCCACATTTAATGCCAGCCAATGGTGGTGGTGGGCCAGCGCCTGGCCGTGACGATAGGCCCCCCAGCCCGCGGCCAGCCCCGGTAACAGGGCCACCATGGCCCACAGTGCCGAACGCGGCAGCAGGCCCACCGCCACATAGATCAGTAACAGCGCCAGCGCCGCCAGCCACATCAACAGATAAGCCCGGTTACTGGCGCGGAAGCCGTAGGCGATGGGGAAGTGGTAGCGGCCGCTGGCGGCGTCCGCCTCCGCATCGGGATACTGATTCAACAGCAACAGGTTATTCACCAGCATAAAAGGTATCAGCCCCAGCAGCCAGGCGGACCACCAGTAACTGCCGGTGAGCACAAACTGGGTGCCCGCCACCATTAGCAGGCCAAAGCCCAGCCCCGGGGCCACCAGACACAGCCAGGGCCGGCGGTTAATCCAGCGGGTGTATACCAGAATCAACAGCACGCCCACCAGCCCCAAAGGCGCGATGGCCGGACCATGGCGCTGAATGAAGTACAGCCCGATGAGAATCACCAGGCCCAGACTCACCAGCGCCGCCGCCAGCACCCAATAGCGTTGTTCCGGATGCTGGGGCAAAGCTCCGCTGCCGCCGCTGAAGGGCGTGCGTTGGGTGCGCAAATCCAGACCGCTGGTGAAGTCCTGGTATTCGTTCAGAGTATTCACCGCCACATGGGCCAGTACCGCCCCCAGCAGGGCCAGAATCAGGGGAATGACCGGCACCGGCTGCCCGGAGGCCCACACCAGCGCCGCCCCCAGAGCCACGCAAGCGGGGGGCAACAGCAGAAATGGCAGCCGCGCGGACTGCAGGATTACGGCAGCACTCATGATGTCAGTTCCCCCCGTTGCCAGCGCTGTATCTGTTGAATGATCCAGGGGCCGTCGTCCAGGGGCAGATCGTGGCCGGCCCGGGGATGGGTGACCAGAGGCCACCCCCACTTCTCCGCCAGCCGCTGTGAGCACACCGGATTCACCAGCCGGTCGTGGGCACTGCTCAGTAACAGGACCCGGTCATGGGGGCGATGTTGAGGGGCCCGATAACGGGCCGCGGCCACCATCTGGCGTATGGCGTTACGGCTGCTGGTGGGGTGGGTGTGCGCATAGGTGGCCCACTTGGCCGCCAGTTCCCGCTTGTGGGGGTACAGATTGCTGCTGATATCCAGAATCAGTTGCTCCCGTTCCTCGGCGCTGTTATTGGTGACCAGAGCCTTCAGAATGGCAGGGTAATTCTGTGGTCGCAAGCGCTCCAGGGGATTGCCCACATTGCGCAGCGACGAATTGATGATCACCGCTGACCGCACTTCCCGCCCATGGCGGTGCAACCATTCTATGGCCACCATGCCCCCCAGGGAAATAGCCAGCAAATTCAGCGGCGCTGACACGCCTTTTCGCTGCAGCTGACTGCGGGCCGATTCCATCATCCCCCCGACGCTCAAGGGGCTGGAGCGATCGCACAGAGTGCCGTTGCCGGGCAGGTCCAGCGGTTCCACCCGGGTCCGGGGAAAAGCCTCCTGAAACAGTTGGGGAAAGCGTTCCCAGTGTTTCTGCTGGCGCACCAGCCCCCGCAAAAATACCCAGGTGCCAGCCACTTCGCTCACAGCGGTTCGAGCCCCAGCTTGACGGCGGTTTGGCCCAGATCCTCGCGCCGGGCCTGGGCCATGGTCACCCGGGTGTGATCCAGCTGCAGCTGATCCACCAGATGTTGCTTGATGGCCAGTGCCCGCCGGTCTGCCAGGGCCAGCAGATCCTCATCACTGACGCTCAGGCGGGACAGCAAATCCTCGACCATAAGCGCCTGCACCCGCTGATCGATGGCCTCGCTGTCCAGTTCCGGCCG
>MDSW01175931.1_pt1 | contig 10415 bp, 11 predicted proteins | sample 811171 | NCBI WGS metagenome assembly MDSW01 (sample SAMN05326641, study PRJNA326480) | marine metagenome | isolation source: seawater | place: Atlantic Ocean: North West | collected 2012 | reverse complement strand
ATAAAATATTAAATATTTTAGATAATAATCCAAATATAAAAGACATTAATTTTTTTAGACAAGAACAATGGAAAAGAAATCAAGAAAATAATACTAGATTGATTGTTAAAAATAGAAAAAAATTTATAGGTAATGAAAATAAATATGTAAATGAAATATTAAATTCTGCTAAATTATCATGTACGTCTGGAAGTTGGACTAATAGTCTAGAACAAGATTTTGCTAAAAAATTTGATTGTAAATATGGAGTAGCCTTTAATTCGGGAACATCAACTATGCATGCTGCACTTTTGGCCGTAGGAGTACAGCCCGGTGATGAAGTAATATCTCCAGCATTAACTGTTATAATGAACACATCTACAACTATTCATGCAAATGCAATACCAGTATATGTAGATATTGATCCAGAAACATTTTGCATAGATGCAAAAAAAATAGAAGAAAAAATTACACAAAAAACAAAAGCTATATTTATAGTAAATGTTTATGGTCTACCGTGTGATATGGATGAGATAATGGAAATTTCAAGAAAATATAATATTCCAGTAATTGAAGATAATGCAGAATGTTTTTTAAGTACATATAAAGGAAAAATTGTTGGTTCACATTGTCATATATCAAGCTTTAGTTTTGAAAATTCTAAACATATATCATGTGGAGAAGGCGGTATGATTATAACAAATGATGAAAAATATGCAAAAGGTTGCAGAAAAGCGGGTGGTCATGGATTTAAAAGTTTAGAAGCAGATAATGGAGCTGTAAAAAAAGATAAAAATTTATTACAAAATCCAAATTATGAAAGACATGATGAAATTGGTTGGAATTATAGATTGCCTGAAATAAATTCAGCATTAGCATATGCTCAATTAGAACGACTTGAAGATATTGTTCAATTACGTATAGATTCTGCTAATATATTTTTGGAAGTAATTAAAGATTGCAAATACTTAGTGCCCCAAAAAACCCCAGAAGACCGAACTAATTCTTATTGGGCGCTGGGAGTAATTTATAATGGAGAAAAAGAAATTGGTATTTCATGGTATGATTTTAGACAAAAATATATTGAAATGGGTGGAGATGGAATATATGGTGCTTGGCAAGTTCCATATAATGAACCCGTAATGAGAGAAAGAAATTTTGTTAAAAATAATCCAGAAATTTATAAAGATATTTATTACGAAAAAGGATTATGTCCTGTTGCAGAAGAGATACAAAAGAAATTAATGGTTTTCAAAACAAATTATAGAAATTTGGATTTGGCAAAATATAAGGCTTATTGTTTAAAAAAAACAATTAATTACTATTTAGATTTAAAAAAAATACGTAGTTATTAATATAATAAATGGATGATTCTGATAAAGTTTGGTTAAAAACAAATGATTATTTATTAAAAAATTATTATTTAAAACAATATAATGAAGAGTATGAAAGTATTAAATTTATAAAAAATTATTTAAAATCTTTAACTTTTAATAATTTAATAGATTTTGGTTGCGGTAGCGGATCATTAATATATTATTTAAAACAAATAATAAACTCAAAATATATAGGTATAGATATCAATGAACAATTAATTAATATTGCAAAAGAAAAAAATAATGATTGTAATTTTTTTGTAAATAATTTTCAAGATATAATAGAAAAATATAATTTAACTATTAGTAATCAAGTATTATTAATTGTATCTCCTGAATTACAAAAACTTTTAATAAATAAACAATTTGAATGTTCAAACAAATATGTTGTATTTTTTTCCTTATTTACAGAATCAGAATTAGATATTAATATAAAGATAAATGACCCATATAATGATGAAATTGTTTATTATAATATTATTCCAGTAAATAAAATTAATAAAATTGCTGAGAATTATGGCTTTAAATTAAAAGTATGTGATAATTTTGAAATAAAAAAACAATTATCAAAACCAGAAACACCAGGTAGAGGCACATATACAATAGAAACCATAGATAATAAATTACTACAGTTTTCTGATGTAATTTTCATGCCGTGGAAAATATTAATATATGAAAAAAATAATATATTATAATGTAATATAATATAAATAATACTTGTTATATTATTTATATTATGTCTATATTACTAACTGGTTCCTCTGGATTAATTGGAAATTATTTAAAAGAACATTTATCAAATACTTATGATATTATAGAGTTAGATTTTAATAACGAGCCATCAATAGATGCTACTAATGAAGATTCTGTAAAATCATTTTTTGATTCATTAGAAAATAAAAAAATAAAATATATTATTAATTGTATAGGTATTCCAGACGCTGTACCATTAAAAGCAGAAAATATACTAGAGATTGATATAGATTATTTTAAAAAAATGGTAGATATTAATTTAAATGCTGTATTTATAATTATTAAAGAATGTTATAGAAAATTTAAACATGACTTGGTGCATATAGTAAATATTTCAAGTTTATATTCAGTGGTAGCACCACGAAACGATTTATATAATGGAAAAATAAAAAATCCAGCATACACTGCAAGTAAACATGGACTTATAGGATTGAGCAAGCATTTAGCAGTAATTTTGGCCCAAGATAATATAAAAGTAAATTGTATAGCCCCTGGTGGTGTTCAAGAAACAATAAAGGATGAAACTTTTCTTGAAAAATATAATAATCAAGTTCCTTTAAAAACTACTATACCATTGAATGAAGTATTTAAAACTGTTAGATATTTATTTGATATGAATACTATAACTGGACAAAATATAGTTATTGATGGTGGTTATTCAATTATTTAATAATAATTAAAATATAAATATAATTATTTAATTAAATTATTAAATAATTATGGAAAATCTATTACTTAATTTAAATTTAATAGATAAAGATTCTATTATAATTGAACACAAAGGAACACGTGATGACCCGAATATTGATGTTAAAATGTGTACTAAATCAAAAATAAGATGGTTAAATTTACATAATTCAAAAAACTACTCCGAGGAATCATTGGAAGAATATTATGTTGGGACCGACATCAAAAATTTATCATTGGATGAAATAAGAAAAGAAACATTTAAAGATGATAAAAGAAGAGTAGGATATATAGAAAATATATTAAATGGTGATAATTCTAAAAATATATTAGATTTTGGTTGTGGGACAGGTGGATTCTTAAAATTATTACAAAATAAATATAATATTTATGGAGTAGAAATGTCAGATATATACAGAAATATATTAATTAATGATAATTTAGAAGTTTATAAATCGATAGATGAATTTATTATTAAATTTGATATAATATGTTTATGGCATGTATTTGAGCATTTAGATGATCCTATTGGACTATTAACTCATATAAAAAATTATTTAAAACCAGATGGTATTATTTTAATTGAAGTTCCGCATGCTGGAGATATTTTAATGACAAGATATAATAATTTAGAATTTAAGAAATTTAATTATTGGTCTGAACATTTAATTTTACACACAAAAGAAAGCTTGCAAAAGTTTATTGAAAGTTCTTGTTTAAAAATAGATTATATTAGAGGAATACAACGATATAATCTATCAAATCATTTATATTGGTTATCAAATAATAAACCAGGTGGACATAGAAAATGGGCAGATTTATCAACGCGAATATTAGATAAAGAATATGAAAATATTCTTATTAATATAAATTCTACTGATACATTAATAGCTCATTGTAAATTATAATTTTCTTAAACTATCTCGTTTGCTATTTTCACCTTCAAATTGTATTCTTTTTTGTGGTTCATATTTACAAGCTTTTTCTACTGCTTTTATATCATTTATTAATGAAAATAACCCTGTAGGTTCAATTGATGACTTTTGATCACTCCCCCACATATGTCTATCTAAAGTAATATGTCTTTCTATCCAAGTTGCTCCTAATGCAACGCTAGCTGTTGTTGTTTGTAATCGATATTCATGTCCACTATAACCTATTTCTTTATTTGGATATTTTTCTTTTAACCAAGTAATATATCTAAGATTTAATTCTTCTTCGGGGCACGGATATGTAGAATTTGTATGCATAATAACATCAGGATTACATGCTTCTATACATGCTTCTATTTCTTCTTCACTGCTCATCCCCGTACTAATAATTAGTGTATCAAATGCTTCTCTAGCTGCTTTACATAATTCTAAATCATTAATTGATGCACTACCAATTTTTCCAATTTTACTATATCTAGCCATTATGGCTACGCTATCTAAATCCCAAACACTTGCAAAAAAAACAATACCAATTAATTTGCTAAAATCAACTAATTCTTTTATTTGTTCTTCATTAAATTCTAATTTATATTTATATTCCAAATATGACATTTCTCCCCACGGAGTATCACGACGCCTACTTTTCTGATGTTCAGGAACACATAAATCTGGGTTTCTTTTTTGAATTTTTACATAATCACAACCACTAACTTTTGCTAACATAATCATTTTCTTACAATCTTTTATTGAACCATTATGATTAATACCAATTTCAGCAATAAATTTCACCATGTATAAATTAATTAATAATATTATTATTAATTAATTTTTAATATATTTTTACACAAATTAATAAAAAATAAAACACAAAAAAGGCATGTAAATTATTTTATGTGGTTATTTGCCTATTTTTCTCACTTGTTATAATTTATTATCTCATATAATAATGTTAAATTTTAGAAAACCACATAAAGATATAGTATATATATTTATATATATGGTTAAATTTACTGATATAGTATTAAATGATAAAATTTATTTGTATGCAGGTATAATGCCGCGTGATAGATGTACTAAAATACCATTTATTGGGGTTTGTCCTGAATTTGAAAATGATAAACATATACAACATGATTTATGTAATGAAATTTCATTACTAGATGGAACAGTTGATATTTTTCAATCAGAAGATGTATTTGAACATATTTATAAAGATAAATTACCTTCAATACTTAATGATATTTATCGAATATTAAAGCCAGGTGGATTATTAAGAATAAGTATGCCAGATTATAATTGTGATATTTTGAATGATAGAGCATTTAAAGATGATAATAATGAGATATTTTTTGATCCGGGTGGTGGGGGATATTATGATTATTTAAATAATAAAGTAGAAAATAACGGTCATGTATGGTTTCCAACATATAACTCAACATATGATATACTATCAAAAAGTGATTTTGATATGGATAAAGTTCAATTTTTACATTATTATGATAATAGTAATAACCCTATAATGAAAGATATAGATTATAATTTTGGATATATTTCTCGTACACCAGATAATGATGAAAGAGTTAAAAATCCACGTCGTCCAATGTCAATTGTAATAGATTGTTATAAATAATATATAAAAGTAGATGATTATTTTGATGATAATATGAATGAAACATTGTAAAATAATAAAGAAATTTTACCACCAAACTATAATGATGTACGTAAAACATAACATGATAGATTGTTATATAAAAAAAATTGAATTAAATATAAAAATATATTCAATATATTGTAAAGAAATATATATACAAAAACAGAAAATGTCTGATAACAATTTACAAGAATATGTTCAATTGATCATAGCAAAAAGAGAAAGAGATATTCTAGAAGAAATGCTAGAAGAAGGAGCATCAAATGCAGAATATACAGAAATGGAAGACAAATTGGCAGCTTTGTATGCTAAAATATCAGAAATAAGAAAATATTTACACAATGTATCACCTAGTTACAGAGAAAAGTTCGCAGAAAATCATGAAATAGATTCAGTAATATCAGTATTTTAAAAACAAAAATAAAAACAAAAAATTATTATAAAAAATATTTAAAAATTGATTTAAATATTTTTTTATATAATTAAATAAAAATAATGTCATCGTTTATTGAAAGAATGCAGATTATTGCAAATGATAAGGATGAAGTTCAAAAATATATTCATGCTGCACGAGTTAAAAAGATCGAACTTCGGAAAGAACAATTATTCAAAAAACTGACATATAAATATTATGATAAAATTAGAACTACTATTCAGAATGCATCTAAAATTGGTCGGCAATATGCTTATATTAATTTTGATTATAATGATTTTAAGGCAAATATTAATGGGCTTGGTAATCCATCACAAGTTCAAAGAATGTGGTTAAAAGAATTATGTAATCCAGATTCAATGTATTTAAATTGTTATACGCCATTTAATGAATCAAATGGAAAAATTGTATTGGGCGATTATAATGATCCTGAAAATAGATGGCGTTTTGAAGCTGGTCATTATGTATTCCCAAGTAATCCATCAATCTTTCCAAATTCTAATCCAAAACGTCGTGAGTCTTTTAAAGGTCTAAATTTTGATGTATGGAATAATGCGAAATTTACAACTGTATTTTCCTGGGATAATAACATAGGTAGTGATATGAAATATTATTATACATCAGCAAAACAGTCAAGAGACAATGATTTAGATACTATAGGATATGCATAAACATTTTAAGAAATAGTAAGTATGTATAAAAATACATTTTTTTTTATATAGAATTTATAAGGTTTAATATGAATACTATGTGTATATTACAAAATAATTTTGTTGAGATAGAAAAATTAAATGAATCATGTCAAATTATATTAAATAGACTACAAGATGATTGTAATTTGTTGGATAATATTTATAAAGATATGATATCTACAAATTTAAATGAATTACCTAGTAGTTTGGATTCTTTTTATTTTCAAAATAAATTAATAAAAACAGAATTATCAAACAATTATCATATGTTAAATTTAATTAACAATAGAATTTATGGTGATTATTACAAATTGCTTAGAAGAATATTAAGTTATTCTAATAAAATAATAAAAAATAAAAATTTAATTTCTAATTATTCAATAAAAAATTATAAAATATATAAAGATTTAGATATATCTTGTAATTTTAATTTTAATAATAGTGTAGATATTTTTAATGATATAACATCTATTATTGAAATTTTAAAAAAAGAGTTAATAGATAGAAGAGCTTTTCTATCTGTTCAAAAAAATGATAAAAAATCAGGATTAAATATAGAAACACTTATAAGTAGTGTAAAAAATAATAATACTAAACTATCAAATAATATTTCAATGTTTTGTGAACATATTCAATCTTTTAATGAATATCATAAAAAATATATTTCTAGATTTTTTATAAAAATTAAATTATTTTATGGAGAAGTTAATAATGAAATAAATTTTGTTACATTAAAAGAACCTAAAACCTATTATAATAATAACATAAATAATAATAATATATGTATTCTTAATAATGATGAAGAAAAATATACTAGAAATTTATTGGAAAATAATATAGATATTGATTTATCTAATATTACCATTTCTAATAATATAGAAAGAGATATATACAATGTATTTAATAATATGATTTTGGATAAAGATGATTTAAAAAGTGATTCGTCATCAAGTAATAAAACTATAACTAATGACTCTAGACCATCAACACCATTATCATCAACATTTACCGCTAACGATTTATCTAATACAAAATTAAAAAAAAATATTAATGAAGATAATATATCAAGACAGCAACAAATACTTAAGATATCAAAAGAAATAGATAGTATAATGGAAAAGGATGAACGTGAAAATATTCAAATGGAAAAAAACCAATTAAATAATATTAAAAATGGTTTTGGTTTATCAAAACCAAAAAAATTAGCATTGGCTTTTAATATAAAAAAATCTTTTATTTAAAATAATATTAAAAATTGATTTAAATATTATATTTTTTTATAAATGTATATGGAAAAACGACTTATATTAAAAATTAATGAATATCAGGATCAATTTAAATCTGATATTAAAACGTGGATAGAGTCTAATCCTGATATGCAATTTAATACTAAAAGTGATTTTTTGAAATTTATATATGACTATGATTCAATTTTAATTGGAAAAGAAGATTTTATAAAACGTAAAAGAATTAAATCATTTGTACCACATTATTTACGATGTAACGCTAAAAGAGCTAACGGTGAACAATGTACTAGGAAAAAAAAAGATGATTCAAGTTACTGTGGTACACATGATAAAAATCGACCACATGGTATAATTGATAGTATTGATAATGATGAAAAAAAATTAAAAAAAGTTTCTGTATGGCCACAAGAAATTAGTGGTATTATCTACTATATTGATGCAGATTATAATGTTTACAAATCACAAGATATTATTGCAAATGTAATAAATCCTAAAATTATAGCAAAATATAAAGTTCAAGATGATAAATATACAATTATTGAATAAATATAATATAAAAATTAAAATTTATATAATATAATGTTTTTTTATTTTTATATTGTATCTTTTATTTCAAAAGCTATTTTGTATAATTTTAAACCTGCCACAAATAATAATCATATAAGTAATAAAATAGATGTTGATAATTATGATAATTATTATAATTTAATAAATGATAAAATGAATTATAAAAAAACTATAACCATGTCTAAATTCTTTACAAATACAAAAAAATTAGAAATATTTAATTATAATAACAATAATAACAATAATAACCATCCTATTATTTACAATACTAATAAAAATAAAAAATATATTTTAACTTCAATTAATATAGAAAATATTGCTAGTTTTGTTAAAAAAAATATTAATATATTAAATTTAAAAAATGAAAGTTTATATTTAATTAATAAAAAAATTAAAGTTTTTATACATTTGGAACAATTATTTACTGATACTAATATTTACCATATAGGAATAACTTTTAATTCTATATATTCTAGTATTAGATATGATATGCATGGAATTAATTATGATTTATTATTAAATTTTTTTCCAACAAAAAAAAATGGGCTATATATAAAAAAAATATTTTGGGGTTATTCTGATAAAAAAATAAGCGAAATTATAGATTATGAAAAAAAATTAGAACATAATTATATACTAGGTATTAATGATTGTAGACATTATGTAAGAAATTTAACAAATTGGGCATGTAATAAACCAACTCCAATATGGAAATTGGTAAGAAATTTAATAAATTGAATTTATAATTATTATAAAACTATTAAACTATTTAAATATCTATCGAAACTAGATGTGTTTAAATAGTGGATATTAATAAAACTTTTACAAATTTTATTAATATTATTTGAAATATCAGTAAATTCACAAAATGCTGATATATATGATTGTATTTCATTATCGTAAATAGATGTGCATTTACGATCTGGTTTTTTATTTACATTTTTATATATTGGTTTTTCTTTTTTTATCAAAATATAATTTTCATTAAACTCATAGTTTTTAATTATGTAAGTTCTACAAATATTAGAGCAAAAATTTTTATCATATCCTTTATATACATTACTATGATTAAATATTGTATTTTTACATTTAAAACATACGAAGTTATTTTGAATCATAATACAATATCTATGTATATTATATATATAATATAACAATATATATTATATATATCAATTTTTTTTATATATTATGGTCGTTTATAATGGTTTATTTAATTCCTTAAATTTGTTATTTAAATTTATCATTGCTGTTTTTATTTTATCTTTAATTTCTTCTAATTCTTTTTTATCTTTTTTATCTTTATTTAATATTTCTAACAGTGTCATATGTATATATATATTTATTAGGTTTTTATAGCTTTGAAAATCTTTTAAAATATCTTCTTGTTTTTCTTTATCTTTTATATTTACTATATTATTATTTATACCATCTAGAGATGCCATTATTTTTTTTTCCGTAAGTACCATCGTTGTATTAGTATCATAATATCTACGACTCTTATTATTTCCTCGTCTAAGTTGGTTTATTAATTCTTCTCTTAATAATTCGTGATGTGTAACGAGTTCATTTATTGCTTTAATGTATTCTTCTGGATCACTGTTTGCTACCGGTACATCTGGTATTTTATTATCAGATGCAGGCCCTCTGGCTTTTTTATTTTTTTTAGATTTATGCATTTTTTTTTTATTCTTAGTATATTTGTGTTTCTTTTGTGTAAATTTTTTACGACTATCAATTTTATTGGGTTTACGTTTATTTTGTGTTTTTTTTTTCTTTATTCGTCTTAATTTTTTTGATTTTCCTGCACCTGTCTTAGGTTCAGGTTCAAATCCCCTCACGCTTGTAAAATTATCCGTTTTCTTAATTGGACGTGAGCTTTCTTTTGAGGATTCCTTTCCCGATATCGGAGTTTTTTTTTCGTGCTCAGCTAGCAACTTCGCCGAGGGATTCTCTGTTATGGAATATATTGACTCCGTTTTATCTAGTTTTGATTTTTCCATACCTGTTTTAGGTTCATATGGTTTTGATTTTTCCGTACCTGTTTTAGGTTCATATGGTTTTGATTTTTCCGTACCTGTTTTAGGTTCATATGGTT
>MDSW01123821.1_pt1 | contig 10415 bp, 10 predicted proteins | sample 811171 | NCBI WGS metagenome assembly MDSW01 (sample SAMN05326641, study PRJNA326480) | marine metagenome | isolation source: seawater | place: Atlantic Ocean: North West | collected 2012 | reverse complement strand
TTTTAAATTAGCCTTTTTACAATCCATTAATGTATCAAAACCAATGGTAGGTAAATCAGCTCTTAAATCTTGTTTTTTTTTGGGAAATTTAATAAGTATTCCATTTTTTTGTTCATTTCTGATTGTTTTTTCAATCATTTTTTTTGTTCCTCTAGATGTTTCTTTTTTAATTACTTTATTGTTTCTAACAATTACAGCTTGTGTATGATTATAAGGGCTTAATTTTTTTAAATATTTTAAACCTAGACCTATTTCTTTAAAATCATTTATAGTTGGTTTAAATTTTGTATATGTGCCTTTATTTAAAGTTAATTCTGGATTAAAAAAATTAGATTTTATAACTTTAATTTTATTTTCATTTAAAATGTTAATAAGCTCTTTAAGAATAGCCGCATCTCCTAGTTTAAATGCTTTAATAATTCTAGGTAAATAATAAAAACCTTTAAAGTCTAATTTAAGATTTGATATTTTTGGTTTTTCTATTTTTCCAGCAAAAAGAACTTTTTTGCATTTTTTATCATGGATTAATTTTAAAATTTGTCCAAATTTACCAATACTTATAAAATAACTATTTTTATATTTTTTAAACAAATTTTTTTTGGTCAAATCTATAATAAAATATTTTTTTCTTTTTTTCTTAAGTTTTTTTAAAATTAATGATGGAAAATCTGTATCACCAAAAAAAAGTCCAATCATTTTATTTTAATTCTGGAGTACAAATAGGTCTTTTTTTATCTTTATTTATAAATTCAACAACCTCATCAACCAATTTGTTCTCTTGAAATTCGTTTTCTAAATTTTTCAAATTCTCAGTTAAATTTTCTGATTTAAAAATTTGTTTATATGCTTCAGTTAGTGATATTATATCTTTATTTGGTATATTTTTTCTTCTCAATCCAATTATATTAATACCATTTAATATATTTCTATTACCTGTTGAAAGTCCATAAGGTATAATATCTCTTGATACTCCAGTCATGCCACCCACCATGGCCATTTTGCCTATTCTTGTAAATTGATGAACACCACAATTTCCTCCTAGAATTACATTGTCACCTATTTCAGCATGGCCAGCTATGGCAGCGTTATTTGCAATAACAATTTCATCACCTAATATACAATCATGCGCAATATGAGCACCAATCATAATTAAATTATTATTCCCTATTTTGGTTACACCTCCACCCTGTATAGTTCCTGGATTAATTGTGGAGTATTCTCTAATTGAGTTATTATCTCCAATAATTAATTTTGTTTTTTCACCTTTGTATTTCATGTCTTGGGGATCGTTACCTATTGATGCAAATGGATAAATTTTATTATTATTTCCAACAATAGTTTGACCCACTATACTGACGTGTGATTGTATTTCTGTGTTTTCTCCTATTTTTACATTTGGACCTATTATTGAGTAAGGACCAATTTTTACATTTTTAGAAATACTTGCTTTTGGATTTATTATAGCCGTTTTATGTATCATTTATTTTCTTTAATAAAATTTCTAATACTTTTTGCTGGATAACCCATCACTTTTGAACTCTCTGGAATATTTTTTATAACACCACTTCCACCTCCAATCTCAACATTGTCTCCAATTTTTAAATGTCCTGAAATACCTGCTTGTCCCCCAACTTTAACATTATTTCCAATAACAGAGCTGCCAGCAATACCAACTTGTCCTGCAATAATTGAATTTTCGCCAATTTTAACATTATGTGCTACATGAATTTGGTTGTCTAAATATGTGTTTTTTCCTATTACAGTATTTGACATAGACCCTCTGTCTATAGTTGAATTACAACCAATTTCACAATTATCCTCAATTATCACAATTCCAATATGAGGATAACGTTGATTATTATTTTTTAAGGGAAAAAAGCCAAACCCATGTTTTCCTATGATGCAATTATCAAGAATTTTAACATTACTTTTAATTATCGTATTTTTAATAATAACATTAGATCCAATTAGACAATTGTCTCCAATTGATACATTTTTTTCAATTATAGAATTATGTCCAATATAACAATCTGATCCAATTGAAACATTTTTTCCTATTAATACATTTTTACCAAAAATTACCTTCTTTTTAAATTTAGTATCCTCTATTTGTAATACGGTTTGATCAAACTTATCATTAATTGAAGATGGATAAAATTTTTCAGTGACTTTTGAAATTGATAATAAAACATTTTTTACTACTAAAGGAGTACAGGTTTTTGGTAAAATATGTTTTAAATTGTTTGATGTGATACAAAATGATGCTTTTGTATCCTTTGCTATATTTTCATAATTTTTTGTATGAAAAAATGAAATATCATTTTCTCCTGCAGACAGTAAATCTTTAACATCAAAAATTTTTATATTTTTTTTTTTAACTTTTAAATTTTTTAAATTTAAAATATGAAGAATTTCAGAAATATTATATGGGCCATTATTTTGAAAGAATTGATTTGCCATAATTACTTGTAGCAAAGCAATATAAAAAAAGTTATCAATAATTATTGCTATTTATTTCTTATCAACAATTGTAGCAGACCAAATTGCATCAGCCATTTTCTTATTATCTACGAAAGCTTCGCCTTTGTACTTCCATACCCTACCGTGTGATCTTATTGCTTCAATTTTTAACTCAAGTCTACAATCTGGTATAACTGGGTTCCTAAACCTTGCTTTTTCAACACCCATTAAAAAAACCAATTTATCTTCATAAGTTGATCTATCTAAACCATGAGCTGTTAAGGCTGCAGCAGCTTGTCCAAATGACTCAACTATCAAAACTCCAGGCATTACAGGATTTTCAGGAAAATGACCTTGAACAAAAAAACTATCTTTTTTAACATTAACAACTGCAGTAGCAGAAAATAGTTTTTTAATATCATACAATTCATCAATTAAAAGCATAGGCTCTCTATGCGGTAATAGTGTTTGAATTTGATTTTTATTAAGTTTAGTCATTATTTAATTTTTTATTAACTAATTCTAAAATATCTTGAGTTATATCATAACTTTTTTTGCCTATTAATATATTATTTTTATCTATTACTAAATTAATAGAATTTTTTTCTACATAATCTGAAATAATTGGATTTATTAATTGCATAAGAGCTGCTATTTCTTTATTTTTAAACTTGTTAAATTCATCTGTAAGTATTTTTTTTTCTTTTCTAAAATTTATAATTTTATTTTTTAAATCATTTATTTGATCTTCTAATTCATTTTCTGAAAGTATATTTTTTTTTTTTTCTAGATCAATTTCTAGATTTTTTAAAATGTCTTCTTTTAACTTAAGTTGAGATAAGTTAGCTTTGTTTTTTTCTTCTAATTTTTTTAATATTAGTTTACCTTTGTTAGATTTAGATAAAACAAGATTTATATCTAAAAAAACAACTTTTTCTTGTGATGATGCTGAAGATGGAACAATTATTATTAAATAAAAAAAAATGATGATAAGAAATTTCACTATAATTTAAAAAGTTGTTCCCAAATTAAATCTAAAAGACTCGGTGATATCATTACTACTTTTGCTTAATGGATGTGCTAAGGAAAAAGTAAAAGGACCGACAGGTGTAAACCAATCAACAGCTACTCCAATAGAACTTCTTATTTTGTCGTCGTCTAATGAACTATCATAATCAACTCCCCAAAGGTTTGCTATATCCATAAATATTAAAAAATCTGCATTTTGAGAGTTCGGTAAAACTTGTGGAAGTGTAGTTGTTAAATTAATTGATGACATTAAATTTCCACCAATGTAGTCATTTCCATCTTTTGGACCTACTTTACCAAGCTCAAAACCCCGGAGTGAACTGGAGGGAATATAAAGTCTTTCAGACAATTTAACGTCATCATTTTTAATAGAGTTTACAGCTTTAAATAAAAAAGAAAATGTTGAAATATTATCATTATATAATTCAGTAAAATATTTGTATCTAAAAGTATTTGAAAGCGTATAGCTCTCACTTATTAAAGGTAAATCAATTCCATAATTAGTTCTAAATCCTTTATCAGTTTGGAACTTTTGATTTCTCTTATCATAGTCAAAATTTAAATTAAGAAACGTATCAAAATAATCTCCTTCTTGAGTTTTTTGTTTTGCTGAAGCTGTGCTATCGGTTTCTAATTTTTCATAAAAATTAGATGTCCCAATATTTAAAAAAAAATCATCATAATATTCAAATCTGGTTCCAACTGAAAAACCAGTTTTATTAGTTTTATATCCAAAATCAGTCAATTTATCTGTCTCTATAGCTAAAACATCAAAGTTAATACTTTTGTTTGAATTTCTAAAATTGGGATTTTTTACTGAAAATTTTCCCTTCACAGAATCTGTTCCCAAATTTAGATTAGCATCTAAACCAATACCTTTTCCAAGAAAATTATTCTCTTTTACCCCAAATAGAAGAGAGGTTCCTGAAGTTCCAACACCAGCACCAGCCATTATTTCTCCAGTAGGCTTTTCCTCAACTGAAATATTGATTATTTTTGAATTATTTTTTTTACCAGGCACAACCTCACTTTTGACAGTTCTAAAAAAATTTAGGCTTTTAATGTTATTGATAGATTTTGTTGCAAGAATCTTATTATAAGGGTCTCCCTCATCAATTAACAATTTATTCCTTATAACATTCTCAGATGTAACATTGTTTCCTAGTATATTTATTCTTTCTATAAAAAGTTTTTCACTTTCATCTATACTAAAAGTTAAATTTAACTTGTTACCAACCTGTTCCTCATTGACACTTGCATGTAAGCTTTCAAATTGCTCAGATAAAACAACGTCATCTATTTCTTCTAATATTTCTTCAATTTTATTTATTGAATAGGGAGTTCCACTTAATTTATTCAAAATTTTATTTATTACCAAAAAATTATCCTGATTATAATCTTTTGGTAATATCAGTTTTAGTTGGCCAAAATATATTTTTTCATTAGCATTTATGTTGTAAATTAACTCGAATTCATTATTTCCTATAAGCTTTGCAAAAGACGAGTTTATTTCAACATTATAATATCCTTTACTAAGATAGAAATTTCTTAAAAGTTTTTTATCAAAATTAATTAAAGATTCGTTTAAATATTTTTTACCAGAAATAAATTTCCAAAATTTATATTCTTCACTTATAATAATACTAGATAATTTTTTGTTTTTATAAATTTTGTTTCCAATAAATGAGATTTTTTTAATTTTTGATTTTTCACCTAAATCAACTTCTATTCTTATATTTACCTTATCATCTTCAAGTTGTTCCTTATATATGTCTACTTTTGAAAAAAAGTATCCCTCTCTTCTTAATTGTGAAATTATCAGGTTTTTATCATTACGTAAAAGAATTTCATTATAAGATGATCTTTCTCTTAATTTTAAATTTTTTGATATTTTTTTTTTTAAAGTATCTGACTTAATTCCATTAAATTTAACTTGGTAAATTATTGGATTTTCTAAAACTTTAATAAGTAATAGGTTATTTTTGAATATAACACTAACGTTACTAAAATAATTAGTTTCATACAGTTTCTTTGTAATACTGTTAATATCATTTTCATTTAAACTCTTTTCTAAATCTACCTCAGAAAACATTAAAATAGTTTCGCTGGGTACTCTTTTATTACCTTCGACATTTATTTCTTTAACTAATTGATCGGCAAAACTACTAGAAATATTTATTAAAAAAATAAGTAAAATTATTCTTTTAATTAAAAATAAAAACATAAGGCCTTATATACTTAAAGAACTTATTTTTAAACGCACATATTTACTTAATTCTACTATTTCGTGGATATTTTTAGGCCTAATTCTCTTATACTTTTGGAATTCTTTATTTTTAATAAATTTCATTATGTGGTCACTTATTTGATTAAATTTAATTTTTTTTTTAAGAAAAAGATCTACAAATTCATCATTTGACGTAACCAGTATAGTTTCAAATAGTGATGAGGATTTTGGTAAGCTTTTTAGAATTTTTACTATTGGAAACTTTTTTTTATTAATTAATGCTAAATTTAATTCATTTAATTTTTTTAAATCCATAGTTTTTGAATTGATACTTTTATTTAAACCATAATATAGAGTATTAAAAATTGGAAATTTCATTGAAGTTTCATGTACAAGTATTTTTACAATACCGTTCTTAAATTTTACAATTGCATGGATATAAGATTTTGGATGAGTCAAAATTACAATCTTATTATAAGATATGTTAAAAATATTTTTTGTCTCAATTACTTCAAAAACTTTATTCATCATTGTTGCTGAGTCGATTGAAATTTTTTTCCCCATTTTCCAATTTGGATGCTTTAGTGCTTCCTTCACATTAGTTTTATCAATTTGTTTTTTATTTTTTCTTAAAAAAGGACCTCCAGATGCAGTAATATAAATTTTCTCAATGTCATTTTTATATTTGGTGTTTAAAATTTCCCATATAGAAAAATGCTCAGAGTCAACTGGTAAGAAAATTGTTTTATTTTTTTTTAATTCTTTTTTTATTAGATTCCATCCACATATAATTGCCTCTTTATTAGCAATAGCTATTTTTTTAGTATGCTTAATAATTTTGATTGTTGGTAATAATCCATTTAACCCCACAATTGCACTCATAGTATAATCTAATTTTCTTGGAGATATTTTCTTTATGTTGTTAAAATTATTTTCAATATTTAAAGTTTTATTTTTATTATTCTTTTTAGCTTTAGAAAACTGTCTAGCGTTAGTAATTATTAAGTTTTTAACGTTAAATTTTTTAGCTTGTTTTAATAATAAATTATAATTTTTATTACAAGTTAGTAATTGAATTTTGAAATTTTTTTTATCCTTTTCAATTATATTTAATAAAGTTTTTCCTATAGATCCTGTAGAACCAAGAATTGCAATTTTTTTTTTCATAATTAAAAATATATTTTCTGTAATAAAAATGCCATAGGTAGAACAAAAATTAATCCGTCTATTCTATCTAGCAAACCTCCATGACCAGGTAAAATTTTACCTGTATCTTTAACTTTTGCTTTTCTTTTAAAATACGAAATAAATAAATCACCTAATTGACATGTTAAAGATAAAAATAAACATGTTAAGAATAATATAGTTAGATTGTTTTGATATAATGTTAAATTGTTTATTTGATTATTTAGAAAATAAAAAATTAATATTGGTATTAAAGAAAACAAAAAGGACCCTACACTTCCAGATACAGTTTTATTTGGACTAATTTTTGTTAATTTTTTTCCACCTATTAAATTCCCAATTACATAACCACCACTGTCAGAAAAAATACATATTAAAAAAACAAAAATTAAATCAAACTTAGCATTGTTGTAGAAGTTATAACTTAAAAAGATAAATATAATTAAGTAAAAAAAAGTAACTAAATTTATTAAGTATAATTTTTTTTTATTTTTTTTAAAAATTTTTACAATTAAATTATTAAATTCATATAACGAAATTATTGATGCTAAAATGACTAAAGACAACCATAAATACTTATTTGTAAACAAACAAGTAAATAAAATTGCTAACAAAAATATAGAAGTAAAAATTCTGTAAGAAAAATTTAAGTTCATTAAATATTTCCAAAATTTCGTTTTATTTTTTTGTAATCGCTTAAAACTCTATTATAGTCTGATTCATTAAATGCAGGCCATAATTTTTTTTCAAAAAAAATTTCTGTATATGCTACTTGCCATAATAGAAAATTGCTTAATCTCTTTGTATTACCTGTTCTTATTAAAATTTCAGGATCAGGAATATTTTTTGTATGCAAATAATTGACGATATTTTTTTCAGTTATTTTTTCTTTCTTTTTGTTCAATAATTTAAAAGCATCAATTAATTCAGTTTTTGAACCATAATTAAGTGCAAGATTAATCTGTAATTTTTTATTATTTAAAGTTTTTTTTTCTGATAAACTAAGAAGTGAATTAATTTTCTTAGAAAAGTTTCTTGTACCAATTATTTTTAACTTTATATTTTGCTTATTAAATTCATCAATTTTACTTTTTAAAAAATTTTCAAGTAATTTAAATAAAAATGATATTTCTGATTTAGGTCTTTTCCAATTTTCTGTTGAGAAAGCATATAATGTTAAAAATTTTATATCTTTTTTGAGTGATACTTTAATTATTTTCTCAAGTGATTTTAATCCTGCTTTATGTCCTTCGTTTCTTGAATTTTTATATTTTAAACCCCATCTTCCATTGCCATCCATGATGATAGCTACATGATTTAATGGATTCATATTTTCATTATTTCTTTTTCTTTTAGTGAAACTTTGTCATCTACCGTAATTATATGGTTATCAGTAATATTTTGAACTTTTTTTTCATATGTTTTTTCATCATCTTCACTTATTTCTTTTGATTTTAATAGTTTTTTGAGGTCTTCGTTTGCCTCTCTTCTAATATTTCTGATTGATATTTTGCATTTTTCTCCAATAGATTTGATTAATTTTTTTAGTTCTATTCTTCTTTCTTCATTAAGCTCTGGAACTGGTAATCTAATCAATTGACCATCTATTTGAGGATTCATTCCTAAATCTGATTTTTTTATCGCCGCATCAACTAATACAACATTGTTTATATCCCATACCTGAATATTTATCATCCTTGGTTCTGGTGTAGTAATGCTACCTACTTGGTTTATTGGCATTTGTTGACCGTATACATCAACTTTAATTAAATCGAGCATTGAAGCGTTGGCTCTACCTGTTCTTAGAGATGATAATTCTTTAGAGAAAACCTCAATAGCTTTATCCATTTTAAGGTTGTATGATTTTTCATCAAACATTTATTCTCCAATTTTAATTCTATAGAATTCTTTTATTTTTAAATCAGCTATGGAAAGTTCTTTTATAATATCTTGAACTTTTTTCTTAGGTTCCATTACCCAGGCCTGGGTTAAAAGACCATTTTCCTCTTTAAACTTATTCATCTTACCTAAGCTAATTTTTTTTACAATATCGTCTGGCTTTCCTGAGTTTTTTAATTCTTCAGTAACTAGCTGTTGCTCTTTATCTATTATAGATTGATCTATTAAACTAGATTCTAAAGCTAATGGATTTAAGGCTGCAATATGCATAGACAGTTGTTTACCAAATGTTTTAACGGTATCTGAAATATCTTTAGTACTTAAAGAAACCATAACTGCTAATTTGGCTACATTATCTTTTACAACAGTATGAAGGTAATGAGTATTCACTCCATTAGAGTTTTGGATTGTTTTAACTTTGCCGATTGTAATTTTTTCACCAATTTTAGCAATCAAAGCAACTAAATTATCATCTACTGATTGACCATTGCTCATTTTTGCTTTTTTTAATTCTTCAATGTTTGAATTAATTTTATTATTTAATTCACTTAATTCTTTAACAAAAAAAATAAAATCGTCATTTTTTGCAACAAAATCAGTTTCACAATTTACTTCAATCACAGAAGTTTTTTTTTCGTCTCCACTAACTACGACTACACCCTCCTTTGCATCCCTAGACATTTTTTTTGACGCTTTCGAAATTCCCTTAACTCTTAAAATTTCAATTGCCTTATCTATATCACCATTCGATTCTTTAATAGCAAGGTTACAATCCTTAAAACCTGCTCCTGTAGCTTCTCTAAGTTTTTTAACTTTTTCTATATCATTCATTAATTTAATTTCTCCTTAGCTCCTTTAGAAAATTTTTTTTCTAATTTTTCTCTATCTAGCTCCTGGATAGTTTTTGTTTGATCATCAACTTTTACGTCTAAGTCTTTATTTTTTTTTGGCTCTGTTGTAGATGAAGAATTTTTTGCACTATTAATTGTTTCTTTAATTAAATTACAATAAAGGTCTATTGCTCTTCTTGCATCGTCATTACCTGGAATTGGGTAATCAATATTATCAGGATTAGAATTACTATCTAATATGGCGATAATAGGTATTCCTAATTTTGTAGCTTCAGCTATAGCAAGTGACTCATAATTTGTATCTATAACAAATACTAAATCTGGAACTTTTTTCATTTCAGCTATACCACCTAAGGATCTTTGTAACTTATCTTTTTTTACACTCATTTTTAAAAGTTCTTTTTTAGTAAAACCACGATTTTCTGCTGTAAGATCAATTTCAAGCTTTTTTAATTTTTTAATAGAGTTTGAAATTGTTCCCCAATTGGTTAACATTCCACCCAACCATCTGTAATTTACAAAATATTGATCTGTTTCCTTAGCGACTTCCGCTACAACTTCAGATGCTTGTTTTTTTGTAGATACAAATAAAATTTTTCCATTATTTGATATAGTCTCATAAACTTTTTCTAAAGCCACTTTAGTTAATTCTAAAGTTTGAGTTAAGTCTATAATATGAATGGAGTCTCTTTTTCCAAAAATATATTTTTTCATTTTTGGATTCCATCTTAATGTTTTATGTCCAAGATGAACGCCTGCTTCTA
>MDSW01019870.1_pt1 | contig 10415 bp, 10 predicted proteins | sample 811171 | NCBI WGS metagenome assembly MDSW01 (sample SAMN05326641, study PRJNA326480) | marine metagenome | isolation source: seawater | place: Atlantic Ocean: North West | collected 2012 | reverse complement strand
GAGATCGCGCCCGAGATCGCCGGGCGTCTAACACGGATCGCGGCCCAGACCGAACTGCTATGGATCGCGGGAAACCATGATCCGATCGGCTTGGACCGGACCGTGGAAGAGGCGCAGATCGGCCCGCTCACGCTGCGCCATATTGCAGGCACCGGGCCGGACCTCTCGGGCCATTACCACCCCAAAGCGCAGATCGCGCGGCGGTCGTATCGGGCGTTTCTGGTGGGGCGCGATCACCTGATCCTGCCCGCTTTCGGCACCTATACCGGCGGCTTGGATTGCGACGGGCCGGAGCTGTCGTCGCTGGTCGGGGCAGGGGTCGCCGTGCTGACCGGGCCTGGCATGCCCGTGCGCCCGATCGGTCAGAGCGCCGCGCGCCAGTCTCTATAGCCCGCGCGGACCAACGCTTCGCGGGCGGCGATGAATCCGGGGCGGTCGGGCTCGGGGTCGGGGATCGGCGTGACGTCCGCCAGATCGTCCAGGCCCAGCCCATGCTCGCGCCGCCCCGCCCGGATCAGCGCGAGATACCATTCGAACGGCGCGATCCCGTCCTGTCGCTGCAAGGCGCGATAGGTGAAGGCACGCTGGCCATCCTCGAGCACGAGCGCGATCTTCTCGTAATGCAGCCCCGCGCCTTCGGCGGCATCGAGCGCGGGGATGTCGGCCTCGACGATCTCGAACAGCACCCCTTGTGTGGTCGCCGCGCTTTCGGTGATCGTGGCCTTCGCGCTCCCGTCGCGCCCGCGTTTCGAGAAATCGAGCGCATGTCCGGGGACCTCCGCCAACCCGAGCACGCGGGCCGAAGGGCAGCGCGCGGCAAGCCGCGAGGTCAGCAGGTTGGAGCCATAGGCGAGGTAGGGGATCATCCGCTCACCGCCAAGGTCATCGCGAATGTCTCCTGCGCGCCGGGCGGCAGCATCATGCTGTCGGGCCGCGCGGACAGTTCCGGCCCGGCCCCTTCCGCGGCAGGCAGCCCATGCCACGGCTCAACGCAGATATAGGGCGCACCGGGTTTCTGCCACAGGGCGAGATTGGGCAGGTTGGAAAAGCGGAAATCGAGCACCGGCGCCCCGTCGGCGAAGTAGCGCAGCCCGTCGCCCGCGCCTTCGGGGAAGATCATCGCATCGTCCTCATACTGCGCCGGATTGAGGGTCAGCGCGCCCGCCGTGAAGGGCGAGGGCATCCGCGCGCGCCCCAGCATCCCTTCCGCGAGCCGCGCCAAGGCAGGCTCCGCCCCGTTGCTCAGCTCGATCCGATGCGGGCCGGTCGCGCCGGGCAGCGGCCAGCGGAACGCGGGGTGAAAGCCGAAGGAAAACGGCATCTCCCGATCGCCCATATTGCTGACTGTGGCGGTGACGCTCAGCTCCGCCCCCACGACCTCGTGGACGATCTCGAGACGGAATTCGAACGGATAGGCCGCGGTCTCCTGCGAGGGTTCGAGCAGGTGGCAGCAGCGGCTTTGCGTCAGCTCGGTCACGCGGAAGGGCAGGTTGCGGGCGAAGCCGTGCTTGGGGATTGCGTGGGGCGTGCCGTCGATCGTCACCCCTTCGGGCGCGGGAAGGCCGACGATGGGGAACAGGATCGGGGCCTGCCCGCTCCACCAGGCCGGGTCGCCCTCCCAGAGCAGCTCCTGCCCCTGATAGCTCAGCCCCTGCATCTCGGCGCCCAGATCGGCGATGGTGACGCTGAGGCTTTGGGACGAAATCTGGGGCATGTGTCGGGATCCGAAGGCTGTGACGTGTCGCGCCTTGGTATCGCGCCGCCGGAGATGATCCAAGCCCGTGTCCGTTTCGTGCCAAGCGAGGGGGGAGCGTCCGAGCCTTGGGGTGAGCCGCGTCTCGGAAGGCTTCCAGCGGAAGCCTTCAGTGGCGAACGCGCCGCGCGTCGCGGCGCAGGGGGCGCCTTGCTGTCGGTTGGTTTGGGCGGTTTATCTAGCAAGTCCGGAGGACGGGGAGGCTGTGAACTGCATCGCCAATGCGCCCTCCCGGGGGGAGGGGTGAGCCGGGAACAGGGGCCTTCCAGTGGAAGGACGCCCCGGAGAACGCCCGGAGCGCGAGCGGAGGGCCGGACGGGCGCGTGTGATGAGAGATGAGGGCAGCGCCCGACCCTTGGGTGGGCGCTTCGCTGTCGTTTGGTTTGAGCGGTTTATCTCGCAAGCCCGGAGGGCGGGGAGGCTGTGGGCTGCATCGCCAATGCGCCCTCCCGGGGGGGAGGGGCGGGCGCTGCCCGGGCTGGTCGCCCGGGCGGGACACTGACTATTCAATTTCACTGAAAGACAAATATGGCATGAACTTCTTGAAGATCTCGCCAAGCTGATTTGTGAGCCACTTAAGTTCATCGTACTCACAGTCGATATGTCTTGAACGTTCTTCACCGGGCTCTAAGCCCTCGCGTGCCGAGTGGTGCATTTGCATCTTGGTTGCACGTGTTCGGATTTCTTCGAGGTAATCGCTAAGTTCTTTTCCAAGGAGAAATCTCGCGCGTTGGCAAGTGTCGAAGTATCGCGCCAGTTCATCATCGGGCACTTTGCCGTTACTCAAGATCGCAGAAAGGAATGCTTGAGTTTCCCTGAAGATGTCCCATCGGCGACCAAAGAGCTTCTCGCGCAGTGCCGCGCGGTTCACCCGCCACTGTTGCCAAGCGACATAGGCAACGATTCCCGCGATCAAGGTTGGACCGAGCGCCTTGAGGTACTCGGTCCAATGCAGTTCAAACATCCAGCTCCTCCACGAACTGCGCGTTCTCCTGAATATACTGGAACCGCAATTCGGGCTTCTTGCCCATCAGACGCTCCACCAGATCGCCGGTCTCGTTCGGCTCGTCGTCGTGGATCGTGACCCGGATCAGCTTGCGCGTGTCGGGGTGCATCGTGGTTTCTTTCAGGTCCTTCGCGTCCATCTCGCCCAGACCCTTGAAGCGCTGCACGTCGATCTTGCCTTTGCCGCCCAGACCCTTCTCCAGCATCGAGTCCTTCTCGGCGTCGTCGGCCACATAGACGCGCTTGGCCCCTTGGGTCAGACGATAGAGCGGCGGGCAGGCCAGATAGAGGTGCCCCTGATCGATCATCGGGCGCATCTGGGTGAAGAAGAAGGTCATCAGGAGCGAGGCGATGTGCGCGCCGTCGACATCCGCGTCGGTCATGATGATGATCTTGTCATAGCGCAGATCGTCGACGTTGAACTTGGTGCCGAGGCCCACGCCGAGCGCCTGCGTCAGATCGTTGATCTCCTGGTTCGAGCCGAGCTTGGAGCTTGCCGCGCCCAGCACGTTGAGGATCTTGCCGCGCAGGGGCAGCAGCGCCTGGTTCTTGCGGTCGCGCGCCATCTTGGCCGAGCCGCCCGCCGAGTCGCCCTCGACGATGAACAGCTCCGTGCCCGAACGGTTCGTGGCCGAGCAGTCGACGAGCTTGCCGGGCAGGCGCAGCCGCTTGGTGGCCGATTTACGCTGGGTCTCTTTCTCCTGCCGGCGCTTGAGGCGTTCTTCGGCGCGCAGCACGAGGAAATCTAGGATCGCCCCTGCGGATTTCGTGTCCGAGGCCAGCCAGTTGTCGAAGTGGTCGCGCACAGCGCCTTCGACCAGACGCTGCGCCTCGACGGTGGCAAGGCGGTCTTTGGTCTGGCCTACGAATTCCGGCTCGCGGATGAAACACGAGACCAGCGCGCAGCCGCCGGTGATCAGGTCGTCGCGGGTGATCTGCGCGGCCTTCTTGTTGTTCACCAGCTCGCCATAGGCGCGGATGCCCTTGAGGATCGCAGACCAGAAGCCCGCCTCGTGGGTGCCGCCTTCGGGGGTGGGCACGGTGTTACAGTAGGACTGGATGAAGCCGTCGCGCGACGGCGTCCAGTTGATCGCCCATTCGACCGAGCCCGGCACGTTGAACTTTTCGCGGAACTCGACCTTGCCCGAGAAGGGGCGGTCGGCATAGGTGCTCGCGCCGCTCAGCGTCTCGGTCAGGTAATCGGCGAGGCCGCCGGGGAAGTGGAACGTGGCCTCGGTCGGGGTCTCGCCGTCGTCGACCTCGGATTTCCAGCGAATCTCCACGCCCGAGAAGAGATACGCCTTCGAGCGCACCATCTTCAGCAGGCGGGCGGGCTTGAAACGGTGATGGCCGAAGATCTGCTCGTCGGCATGGAAGGTGACGGTGGTGCCGCGACGGTTGGGCGCCGCGCCGATCTTCTCGACCGGACCTTCGGGGATGCCGCGCGAGAAGCGCTGTTCATACAGTTCCTTGTTCTTGGCGACCTGAACGACCATCGAATCCGATAGCGCGTTGACCACCGAGGCGCCCACCCCGTGCAGACCGCCCGAGGTCTCGTAGGCGTCGCCCGAGAATTTGCCGCCCGCGTGCAGCGTGCAGAGGATGACTTCCAGCGCGGATTTGCCGGGGAATTTCGGGTGCGGGTCGATCGGGATGCCGCGCCCGTTGTCGCGGATGACGACGGAATGATCGGCGAGCAGCTCGACCTCGATGCGGTTGGCGTGACCGGCCACCGCTTCGTCCATCGAGTTGTCGAGCACCTCTGCCACCATGTGATGCAGCGCGCGCTCATCCGTGCCGCCGATATACATGCCGGGGCGTTTTCGCACGGGTTCGAGACCTTCGAGCACCTCGATCGAGGAGGCGTCATAGGAATCGGTCTGGGGCGTCAGAAGATCGTCGGCCATGCTGCTCGCTTTCTCTTGTAGTTTTCTAAACAAGAGATACCGCAGGTTGGGGCGGAGGAGCAAGAAGACCCCACCGCCCCGATCCGCTTCGAAAGCCCCACACCCCCGAAAACGTCCGGCCCTTACGCGACGCGCGCCATGAGCAGCATCGACCCCACCGCCATCGCGATACCGAAGACTTCCCGCAAGGCGAGTTTTTCACCGAACAGGACGACTCCCATCGTCACCAGAGCCATCAATGTGAAAAGCGCCGAGGCCACGCCCGTTTGTGCCAGCGACACATGCCGCAAGGCCAGAAACCAACCTGCTGCCGAAGCGGCGTAAAGCACGCAACCTAGGAAGACAGACGGCGAATGCAGCGCGTGACCTTTATCAACGGCGGATTTCAGAACGAAATCTCCCGCGATCACGATCAGCGTCGCACCCAAACACAGGCTGTATCCAAGCAAAGCAGACATGGTTACCTCGAACCCTCTTCACCCCGACAAAATGACGTAAGGGAAGCTGTATTGCTAAGAGGAATTCACCCCGCTGCGGAAAACCCGACCACTTGGTCAGGGAGACCTGACTGAAAGGCGAAGTTGGGTTGAGCGCCTGCCCATCGCTTGAGCAGAGCGCGTATCCGCGCCGTCTTCGCATACACCTTTCGAATTAGGCGCGACGCGAGGTTCGCCGAATCAAACCGCCTCGGCTTCGCGCTTCTCCCACATCGCGCGGAAGGCTTTGCGGCTCTGGCACAGCTTGATCCAGCTTTGCAGGCGCGGGTAGGGGGCGAGGAAATCCGGGTGGTCCTGTCCGTAGCGCAGAACCTCGGCCAGATTGAGATCGGTCACGGTGAACCGGCCGCCCACGATATGGCTATGCGTCTCCAGATGGGTCTCGAGCGTGGTCAGCGGTCGGGCGAGCTTCGAGCATAGAGAAGCAATCTCGGCCTTGCCCTCGGGCGTGTCCTGCTCCTTGCGGCGATAGACGAAGCTGAGCGCGAGCGCGTCGGTCTCGATCCAGGTGGCGGCGAAGAGCGCCCATTGCTCCATTTGCGAGAGCTCGCGCTCGTGCGCAGGGGCGAGCGGCCCTCCCGCCTTGCGTGCGAGATGCAGGTTGATCGCGAGCGACTCCGTCAAGATAAGCCCGTCTTCCTCCAGCACCGGGATCGCGCCCATCGGCGAGAGCTTGCGAAATTCGGGCGAGCGGGTGTTGAGCGGAACCTCCGGCGCGAGCGGATCCTTGAAACGGTTCGCCTGCACGACTCGGCGCAGACGGAACGGCAGGCCCAACTCCTCGAGCAACCACAGCGCCCGGCTCGCCCGCGAATGATAGTTGCCGTAGATCGTGATCATGTCCGTTCCTTCGTTTCGCTCGATTTTGTGGCGTTTTTGCCGCCGGAGGCCCAGCAGACACGGGTTTTTGATGCGTATCAAGGCACATCACGCGGGATTGCGCGATGCTCCGCAAGGTTCAGCCAACGGAGGGATACGCATGAAAGATCAGCTCATGAGCGACGCGACGAAACCGGCCAAGGCCGCAGCCGGGAAGGCAGAGGCTGTCGTCAAGCCGATCGATCCCGCCGAGGCGCATCCCGCGATCACCCCGCCAGAGCCGAAGGCGACCGGCCCGAAGAGCTTCCCGCGCGTCGATCCCAGTGCGGTGCGGCTGGCTTTCGAGACCGGGAAATACCCCTACAAGCGCAAGATGGCGCGCGCCGCCTATGAGAAAGAAAAGGCGGAGCTTCAGGCGGAGCTGCTGAAGGTCCAGAAATGGGCGCAGGAGAGCGGCGAAAAATTCGTGATCCTCTTCGAGGGCCGCGACGCGGCGGGCAAGGGCGGTACGATCAAGCGCTTCACCGAACATCTCAACCCGCGCTTTGCCCGGGTCGTCGCGCTCAACAAGCCCTCGGAAGAGGAACTCGGTCAGTGGTATTTCCAGCGCTATGTCGAGCATCTGCCGACCGCGGGCGAGATGACCTTCTACGATCGCAGTTGGTATAACCGCGCGGGTGTGGAGCGCGTGATGGGCTTCTGCAAACCCAACGATTACCTCGAATTCATGCGCCAGACCCCGGAACTGGAGCGTATGTTCGTGCGCTCGGGGATCCGGCTTTACAAATACTGGTTCTCGGTCACCCGCGAGGAGCAGCGCCGCCGCTTCCAATCGCGCGAAACCGATCCGCTCAAGCGCTGGAAGCTGTCGCCGATCGATCTGGCGAGCCTCGATCGCTGGGACGATTACACCGAGGCGAAAGAGGCGATGTTCTTCTACACCGACACCGCCGATGCGCCATGGACCATCGTGAAGTCGAACGACAAGAAGCGCGCGCGGCTGAACTGCATGAAGCATTTCCTGTCGACGCTGGACTATCCCGACAAGGATCCCACGATCGCAACGCCGCCCGATCCGCTGATCGTGGGCCATGCGAGCCATGTCGTGCATTCGTCCGAGCATATTCTTGGCGCATCTCTTCATCCCGATCAGCGCCGCGTGACCAAATCCTGAGCATGTGATTGCCGATGGCGATTTCGGTGACCGGTGGGGCTTGTCCCTCCGCCGGTTGCATTCCATGTGAAAGGTAACAACCGGAGGAGAGCATGGGCTGGAACGAAAGATTCGCCGGAGAAGAGTATCTCTATGGCACGACCCCGGCGGATTTCGTGGCGCGTCAGGCATGGCGTCTCGCTCCGGGGGCGCGGCTTCTGAGCATCGCTGACGGCGAAGGTCGCAACGGCACCTATCTCGCCAGCCTCGGAGTGCAGGTCACAGCCCTCGAGCCGTCGGAAAACGCGCGCCGCAAGGCCGCTGAACTGGCGCAGGAGCGGGGCGTGTCGATGCAGACGATCGACGCCGACCTGCGTGGCTACGATTGGCCGCGCGGGGAATATGACGCCGTTCTCGCCTGTTTCATCCAATTCGCCGATACCGCCTTTCGCGCAGAGATTTTCGATGGGATCGCGACCGCGCTAAAACCGGGCGGGCTCGCATTGATCCACGGCTTCGCGCGCCGCCAGCCGCGCTACGGGACCGGCGGGCCGGGGGTCGTGGAGCAGCTCTACGATCTCGATCTCCTGCGCGACGCCTTCCCGCGCTGGGAGGTGCTGCATCAGGCCGATTACGATGCCGATCTCGACGAGGGCGCGGGCCATTCCGGACGCGCCGCCCTGATCGATTTCGTCGCCCGCAAACCCGAGCGGTGATTCCGCAGATTTCGGCATAAAGTCAGGGTTTGGCGCGGCTTATACGCGGGGTGCCTGACGTTCCGTCGCGATTTAAGTGCGATTTCTAGGCGATTTGCGCGTTCGAACGGCAATAGGCCGGAACCTGCCTAAGACCCGGTGCCTCCCTATCGTCCCGGTAGGGGAAATGTGTGCCTGCGCACATAGGAGTGTCTTCGGATTGACACGAATGCGTGTAACCTCAAACCTGTACGTTTCTTGCCATCGCAGATTGGAGTTCCACATGCGTAAGCCTCTCCTCGCCCTGACCTTCACCCTCGCCGCCAGTGCCGCTTTCGCGCAGTCGCCCAAAGACGCTGTCGAAGCGCGCCAAGGTTTCTTCGATTTGCTCGGCGCCCAGATGGCCGTGCTCGCGCCGATGGCGCAGGGCAAGATGGACTTCGACGCAGCCAAGGCACAGACCGCCGCCAACAACATCGCGGCGCTCGCGAAGGTCGATATCTCGCCGCTCTTCGTCGAAGGCACCTCGGTCGACGACATGATGGAGACCCACGCGAAGTCGGAAATCTGGTCGAACATGGACCTGTTCATGGAAAAGGCGGACGCCCTCCATCAGGCCGCGGCGGAAATGCCCGATGCGGCGGGCAGCCTCGAGACGCTGCAGCCGGCGGTTGGCAAGCTCGGCGGCACCTGCAAGAGCTGCCATGACGAGTTCCGTTCGAAGTAACGCAGAATGAAAGACACCGCCGCCTCCCCCGCGAAGAAAACCGTCACGGTCTGGGACCCTGTCGTGCGTCTGTTCCACTGGCTTCTGGTGCTGGCCTTTGGCGCCGCCTGGGGCCTCGGGGAATGGGGGCCGAACCAGATGACGTGGCATTTCTATGCCGGCTACGCGATCGCGGGGCTGCTGGCGGTGCGTCTGATCTGGGGGTTCGTGGGGTCGCGCACGGCGCGGTTCTCGCATTTCCTCTATGGACCCAAGGCGGTGGCGGATTATCTTCGCCACCTGCCATCCAAGGAAAGCTCCGGCCATGTCGGGCATAATCCGCTGGGCGGCTGGTCGGTTCTCGTGATGCTCGGGCTGCTGATCGTGCAGGTCGTGACCGGGCTGACCTCCGATCCGCAGGATTACATCAACGTCGGTCCTCTTGCGGGATCCGTGCCGGAAAGCATCAGCACGAGCTGGGCGCCGAAAATCCACGAATTCGTGGCGACCCTGCTGCTGATCGTCGTTGGAATCCATATCGCGGCCATCGTCTATTACCGGACGTGGAAGGGTGTGAACCTCGTGAAGCCGATGATCACGGGTAAGAAAGAAGTAGGCGAGTAACCGCTCTCTTGACCGCCGCGTCGGGCGGGGCTAGCGCTCGCCCATGACGAGCACCGATCCGCATCAGAGCGCGCCACCGCCTCAGCCGCAAAACCAAGCGATGCCGCTCGCCCGCCATGTGCGGGCGATCTTCACTTTGGGTCTGCCGCTGATCGGCTCCAACCTCGCGCAGATGCTGCTCAACGTGACCGATACGGTGATGGTGGGCTGGTATGGCGTCGAGGCGCTGGCGGCGCTGGTGCTGGGTACCTCCTATTTCTTCTCGATTTTCATGCTGGGCAACGGGATCGCGCTTGCGGTGATGGGGCGCGTCTCGGCGAGTCTGGGCGCGGATGACGAGGTACAGGCGCGGCGCGACACACGAATGGGGATCTGGCTGTCGATCCTGTTCGGGCTCGCGATGCTACCGGTCTTCTGGAATTCCGGCGCGGTGCTGGAGATGCTGGGTCAGAAGCCCGAGATCGCGGCGCTCGCACAGGATTACCTGCGCATCCTCGGCTTCGCCCTCGCTCCCGGCCTCGCGATGATGGTGATCCGCTCGTACCTGTCCGCGCAGGAGCGAACGGCGGTGCTGCTCTGGATCACGCTGGGGGCTGTCCTGCTGAATGCGGGCGTCAACTGGATCCTGATCTTCGGCAATTGGGGCGCGCCGGAACTGGGTGTGCGCGGCGCGGCCATCGCTTCGCTGAGCGCGATGGTGCTGAACCTCGTGGCGCAGGCGATCTATGCCGCGCGTGCGCCGGGCCTGACCCATATCCGGCTGTTCCAGCGCTTCTGGCGACCCGATTGGGAGGCCTTCTGGATCGTCGCGAAAATGGGCCTGCCGGTGGGGCTGACCTCGGTGGCGGAAGGCTCGATGTTTCAGGCCTCGGCGCTGATGATGGGCTGGATCGGCACGATCGAACTCGCCGCGCACGGGATCGCGCTGCAGGTCTCCTCGATCACCTTCATGGTGCATGTCGGCCTGTCGAACGCCGCCACCGTGCGGGCGGGCCGGGCGCATGGGAAGCGTGACCCGCGCCTTCTGCGTGACGGGGCGCGGGTGGTGACAGGGCTTTCCGTGGGCTTCGGTCTTCTGACGGTGGCGGTCTTCGTCTTCGCCGGTCCTTGGCTCACGCGGCTGTTTCTCGATGCAGACAATCCCGCCACGCCAGAGATCGTCCTCTATGGCGTGCGCTTCCTGGGCGAGCGGGCCTTTGCGGTGACCTTCGAGCAGATCGATCCACTGTATGGCATCGATCTTAGCGATCCCGAAG
>MDSW01017467.1_pt1 | contig 10415 bp, 13 predicted proteins | sample 811171 | NCBI WGS metagenome assembly MDSW01 (sample SAMN05326641, study PRJNA326480) | marine metagenome | isolation source: seawater | place: Atlantic Ocean: North West | collected 2012 | reverse complement strand
GGGTTCATTCCTCACATCCGGAGTTTTAATCGGAGTACTCATCTTGTTTGGTATTGGCGTAGCAGTGGTCGTTTTCATTTCCATCCGCAATCGTCCAGAAAGAGAAGATGGTCAAGACCGTTTCGGATTCAATTGAGCACACAGTCGGGCCGACAACCGTTTATACTGCTGTTCTTTGGGGTGATTACATCTACGGACGTAGTGTAGCGGTTATCACCGAGCGTTGCCAACGCTTGAACCCGGGTTCAAATCCCGGCGTCCGTACCATCCACCTGAATGCTTTGTTTTTCACCATTTTCAGAACTTTATTTGAAGAGTTTTGAGAAGCGAACCATTAACGACGGCCATCCAATCGTCATTGTTAGGGGAAAGGGATGAGCGAACGACGGTCTATTTTTGTGGGTAAGAAACCATTGCATGCATATGTTCGGGCTGTTGTCATGGCGATGGATGAAGGAAATCGGCAAATTCAGCTTGTTGCCCGAGGAGCGACTATTGGTCGTGCAGTCGATGTGGCAGAAATTTGCCGTCGTAGAAATGGAATCATTGCTCAAGGCCTTCCTGCTGAAGTCATTATCGGAAATATTCATTGCTCTTCGGAGACACTCACTCAAGACGACAATAGAGAACGAACAGTGAGTGTCCTCACCATAGAAATCGATGGCGTCGGCGATGTGCCTCAAGAAGAAGAATAATCATTCAAGCAATCCTTTGAGCCGCATTTCAATGTGTTCAGCAGTTGCTTGGTAGACTGAGAGTTCTTGTCCAACAGGGTCTTCCAATTCCCAATCTTGATCGATTGGCATGAGGGGACAATGAACCCCACAACCCATTGAAATGACCATATCATAGTCATCTGCGGAAAAACCATCCACGCTTTTCGGAACCATTCCTTCGGTCGAAATTCCACGGTTATTGAGGACAATAACTGCATTCGGAGCAATCGCCGACCCTGGGTGTGTGCCTGCTGAATCAGCAACAAATCCCATCGAACGAGCAATGCCTTCTGCCATTTGCGAACGACAAGAATTCCCAACACAGACAAACAGGAGACGCATGATGAACCCTACTCTTGAGTGTATTTATTTCTTCTCAACATAGAAAACCTTCTCAAGGAAGGTGATTTCGTAAGAATGTGTTTGGAGAGGCTTCAAGTTTGTTTCGCGGTACATGCATTTCCGCAACCCTCTACGCAATCTTATTTTTGTCCCACATTGTCGCAGCAGCTCAAGATTGGGATTTCATGTTCAGATGCATCGCAGCATCAATCACATTGTTGACATTCTCTGTTGGCCCGAGTATTCAGGTATTGGGGAAAATTCAGCAACATCAAGAAAAAATGAAAGCAAATGCATTCGGCCTTGGAATTGGAATCGTTTTATCCTTCGGCTTGGCATGGGCATATGCAGACCAGTCCATCGATATTCCTTTGTTTTTAATTTTTGTAACCATCACTGTTTTACTCCATACAACTCATCGTTGGCTTCTGAATCAAAAGCAAACTCCAAAGATGGGTTGAAGTACAGCCTACTGGTGCTTGGTTCATGTCGGATTCTCCGGTCTCAACCCATGACCCCAAAGCGGATGATAAGCCTGCGGAGGCGACCCCGCAAGAACAAAAGAAAATGGAACAGGCATATGCTCAGATGAAGCGTAAAATGTCAATGGAAGAAATCGGTAAAAAGATCAAACACAAAGTGATGGTATTGTCTGGAAAAGGTGGTGTCGGTAAATCCACTGTTTCAACTGGGCTTGCACTATCACTTGCTCAACAAGGCCTCTCTGTCGGTATTCTTGATATCGACATCACTGGACCTAACGTTCCGAAAATGATGGGCCTAGATGGACGTCGATTACATGTGGAATCAGGTCGCATTCATCCTGCACAAGGGCACCTTGGTGTCAAGGTTATTTCGATGGCTTTTTTACTGGATAATGAAGATACACCAGTCGTTTGGCGAGGACCGATTAAACTCGGTGCGATTCAGCAATTTATTGGAGATGTTGAATGGGGGAATCTCGATTATCTCATTATCGATTTCCCACCGGGCACCTCTGATGAACCGCTTACTGTTGCCCAATCTCTCCCAGATATCGATGGAATGGTAATTGTAACCACGCCTCAAGAAGTTGCGTTGCTTGACAGTCGAAAATCAATTACATTTTCAGAATCGCTCAAAGTACCTGTTCTCGGCGTAGTAGAGAACATGAGTGGTTATACTGTCTCTGGTAAAGCAAAACCAGGTTCTGAAATTGAAATTTCAGCACCTGCTGGAAAGACTCTGAAAGCAACTGCTGATTCAGAGGGAGCATTCAGCGTTACACTGGATATTTTCAAGGAGGGCGGTGGACGCCTTACTGCAGAGGAATTTGGAGTTCCATTCCTTGGCGCTCTACCATTTGACCCTGGATTTGTTCGGGGTGGCGATGACGGAGTGCACCGAATTGTAAGTGAACCCGAAGGCCCATCCGCCATCGCTTTTGCTGCGGTTGTATCCGCTTTGCAAGAACAGATTGTCGAAGATGCTGGAACTGGCCTTGAAATCATTTGAGGCGGTTCCATGAGTGATGAAATGCCCAATATGACTCGTTTAGAACGGAGAGAATTTGATGCTCTGGTCTCTTATGTCGATGGCTCGGAATTTGAAATCACCTATGACGACCTACGTCATGCTTGTCCATGTGCGAAATGTTCACCTTTGCGAAATGCGGATGAATCGAGCAAAACACTTCGCCGACAAGTCGAAGCATTGCCAAAAGAAAAACCAAAGGTTCGAACGGTTGGAAACTATGCGCTTGGATTTGAATGGACACAAGGATGTTCCAGCGGCATTTACCGGTTTGAACGGATATGGGATTTAGCAAACCGAAGGGACCCCGACAATGGCAAACCCTACGTCCATGGTGCTTGGTAAGTCAAGGAACTGCGTATTACGTGTTTTTGACTACGAGGTTTCATGTGCAATACCCAACCCCGTAGGGGTTGAGGTTAACCAATGGACGGTATCTATCTGAGTTGGATGGTCAGTGCATTAGCGCTTGGCGTCATCTTGTTACCTGTGTTCAAACCACCTTGGATGAAAATCACTCTCCCGACTTTTGTGGACTTCTTTCGAAGATACTGGATACATATCTTGATCGTTTTTATCATCTACAATTCAAAAGACCTTCTCGACCAATTGGACCGAATCATTATTGCCAACACCGGTTTGGATATGACGCCATTCATTTACGGCCTTGAAGGAGACCTCGTGTTAGAAGTTCAACAACTGTTTGAAGCAAAATGGTTGACCGTGGCACTTACCCACTTTTACGTCGCTGGATTTATGTTCATTTGCTATGTTTCTATTTTTTACTTTGCCTTTTTCGACGACCGATGGATTGCGGACCGAATGACACTCACGATTGCCTGGGTTTACATTTTAGCGATTCCATTTTACCTCTTTTTCAATGTTCGAGTCACTGGGGATTATATCCCAGGGATGGAAACTTTAGCCTATGATTTAACACCTGAAATAAGTGATTGGTTCCGCCGTATTGACCCGTTCACAAATGGAATGCCATCGCTCCACATCGGAATTCCATTTGCTGTATGGTTGTGTTTGACTCGATTCGATGAAGACCGGCGATGGAACAAGTATCGCACTTTGGTTCTCGCCTATACATTAATCACGGCTTTTGCGATTATTTATCTGGGTATTCATTGGTTTTTGGACATTATCGGAGGGATGTTAATTGCCGCACTTGCAGTATCGGTAGCAGACCGAACTTCGGATTCATGGTGGAAAATTTTTGATGAGCGGACCATGAATGCTCGAATTGTCACTCTTTTGACGAATCCAAACAAAGCTTTTGGAATTGTAAAGAATCGAGCCTCACGTTTATTGAAGCGATATCGAAACCCCCAAAGTAAGGAAACTGGGGTCTTAGCAATTATCGTGTTCCTGATGTTATTTTCAGTCATCACGTGGGAATTGAGCCATCAATCCCTTCCTGCTGGAGGAATTGAAGCACCTCAAGATGTTGCAACTGGTGATGGATGGATGGCAACCATCGATAACCGTTCTACAGGACCTGTAATGGTGATTCATAATTTGGCAGATTTAGAACTGAGATGGGAAATAATGAACGGGAGTATCGAGGTTGATTCAACATATGCTTTGGCTGGCTCCAAACTCGTCATTGCCAATCAAACGGTATTATCTGCCTTTGAACTCGACGAACTGAATACCTCAACTCAACCGATTTTGAGTATTCCAATGGACAAACCCGATGAAATTTTGTTGACTGGAGCCGGTTTAGTGGAGTATATCATTCTGGAAAAAGATGGTGCTTTGAGTGGCTTTAATTTCCAAGGCGAGGTAATTGAACTTGGCTTCGACGTCTCCAATATCGAACTTATTCGAGCGAATGGGCTTGAAATTGCGATGGTCTCAGCCGATGAGCCTACAAATATTCAACTTTCTCAAATTGGCTCGTCAGGTTCGATTACCATCGGACAAATCAATGCCTCCTCAACTCCGGAGCAAGATGAAATCCTTGCAACTTGGGGCACTCCAGTTGATATGAAAAATGCAACCATCACAGATTTTGTATTCGATGACGAATATCTCGCAGTAACAGTGAACGTTTCTGCGACTGAACGCTTAGTTGTCTATAATCGTTCGAATGGCAATCAATGGCTCGCCAGTGATGCAAAATTTTCTGTGAGTGACCCGTCGATGAAAAATGGAATCTTGGCTTGGTCAGCCCGAGATCACTTAGAACCATCCAACCCGTTAGAGAAATACATGGATGGGGAAATTCATTTTGTAAATCTCTCCAATAATCATACTCAGCAGTTAACTTCGGACGGATTACATCAATGGGGCCCACAAGTACTTGAACACCATTTGGTCTATTTCGAAGAATCGGCAGATGGTGAGATCACGATTCACATCCATTCATGGGTTCCAGAACTCACTGTTTATTCCAATGTCATTCTCCAAATTGGAACAATCATTGGAGTTTTACTTGTGTTTACACATATTGTTCAACGTCAATCCGAATCAAGGCGATTGAATTTGGGAAATGAAAAATAAGTTTCACTTTTTGACACTCAGCATTCGTTCTAATGCCCACAAAGAACCTTCTTGAATCGAAGGAGGAACCTGAATTTGATTTGGTTTTTCTCCATCGACAATTCGTTCAAGCACGTCCATCAAATAGGCTGGGTGAATCATGTACATAGTAGAGCAAGGACAAATTTCTTCATCCAAGCATTCAATGTGTTTGTCTGGATGTTCGTTTGCCAAACGGGCAACCATGTTGATTTCAGTTCCAATTGCTATTTTCGCACCGGATGATTGCTCTGCAACAAAGTTTCGAATGTATTGGGTTGAGCCGTTTGCATCACTTGCAGCCACAGTTTCAATTGGACATTCAGGATGTACGACCACAATGCCATCAGGATAACGGGTCCGGAAATCATCAATTTGAGGCTTTGTAAATCGCTTATGAACAGAACAGAAACCATGCCAAAGGATGATTCGACTTCCTTTGAGTTCACCCATTGCACCAATACCGGGAGTCCAAGTTGGCATTAAATCAAGAGAAATGCCCATTGCGTTTCCAGTATTTCTACCAAGATGTTGGTCCGGGAAAAACAAGACTGCGCCATTCTTTCCAGCTCGTTCAAAAGCCCAGTTGAGTACACCTTGAGCGTTGCTCGAAGTACAAACGATTCCGCCGTGTCGGCCTACGAAATCTTTCAAATCAGCACTGCTGTTCATGTAGGTAACAGGTACCAAAAACTTGTCATCATCCTCTGCCAAAGCAGTGGGGTCTTCGCGTTCTATCGGGTCATCAAGACCCGCTTCCAATAAGAGCGAATCCCATGCAGATTCTACATCGACTAATGTAGCCATATCTGCCATCGAGCATCCGGCTCTCATATTTGGGAGCACGACAATTTGGTCATCACTGGTAAGAATATCTGCAGATTCTGCCATGAAATGGACACCGCAAAAAACAATGTATTTTGCTTTCGATTTCGCCGCCATTTGGCTCAGCATGAATGAATCTCCGAGAAAATCTGCATGCATGACGATACTGTCTCGCTGATAATGATGACCAAGAATAAGTAACTCGTCTCCAAGTTGCTCTCGCAATTCTTCGATTCGGTCAGCTATTGCTTGCTCTTCAGCAGAAAGTGAAGTATCCATGAAATCCACGGAGCACATTGGCAGAGAAACGGTCATCTTGCTTCATCATAGGCACAAAGTCCTCCCTTTTGAAGCAAACCTTTGCTGAAGTGTTGATAAATGGGGAACAAAAGCGCTCTTCATGGCCTTTGTTCCGAGCGAGCGTTTGCACCTTGGTGCGGAAGCCGAAGTTTGGGCTGGTACTTGGATGGGGCAAGATGCTGTGCGAAAACTTCGTCGACCTCGCAAATGGCGCCATCCTGACCTCGATGTTCGTCTCGGTTATCGACGAATGATGAGCGAATCTCGACTCCTTATTCGACTCAAGAGAAGTGGATTGAATGTTCCGGCAGTTTGGGACCTTGACCCAAAATCTGGTCGTATGATTCTCGAGCGAATGCCAGGATTGCCGTTGATTGAAATCTTGCGAAACGGTGAACATACGCAAGAATTTATTGACAAGACTTTACGAAATACTGGTGCTTTGATTCGTCAGCTTCATCGAGAAGCAATTACGCACGGAGACCTCTCTACTAACAATATTCTTGTTGATGAGAATGGTTCACCTTCATTGATTGATTTTGGACTTGCTGCAATCGATTATGAAATTGAACGGTTTGGAATTGACCTCCATGTGGTCGATGAAATTCTCGGAGCGTCCCACCCAGAACACAACGGTGCAATCGAGATTTTATTGGAAGGCTACGCTTCTGAAGAACTGCGTTTGGGCGAACCACCCGAACAATCAGGGGGCGCAGTACCTACTGCATCTCAAGTACTCAAACGACTCGAAGATGTGCGTTCACGTGTCCGGTATCACGGATAATTATTCCCTAAGAAGCCGCAACTCTTCCAAACTTCGAAGTTCAGCCAAGTAGATTTGTTCAATAGCATCGTACAAATCTTGGTCTCCAAGTTTTTCAAGTTCAATCATGATTGCTGAATAAACGGTCGCAGCTTGTGTTTCAGTTTCTAAGGAATAAACCAACATTTCATCGAATTTTGTGGTATGAATAATTGCGTGAGGGTTACGTTCGGTGACTGGAATACCTCCGAGTTTGACAATTGCCTTTCGAACAATATCACCATGCATAGTTGATTCGGTCGCTTCACTGGTAAACAGTGGCGAAAGTTGAAGTCGGTGTATTCCTCGAATATTTGCTGCATAGTGAGCATACATATTGGTAGCGCGTAATTCCCAGCCAAGGGCTTCGTTCAAAATTTCAATCAGATTGTGTTGTGTCATATACTCAACTCTTAGGGCAGGCGAAATTTATTCGCTTGTTGTTCCTTAACGAGTGCAACAATGAAGCCCTACATAAAGTCATTTGATTATACAAAAACCGATTCTCCGAGTTTCCATCCAATCAAAGCTAGAAGAGGTCCCAACGCCATCGTGAGAGAAACATAGAGAATTGCTGAACTACCATGGCCTTGGTCAAACATTTGTATCGTTTCAACAGAGAATGTCGACATGGTAGTAAATGCTCCAAGAACACCAGTCCCAAGCAGTAAAGCCATATTTGCTGAAAGAAGATTTTGAGCCAAGCCTACTGCTAAAACACCGAAGAGGAATGAGCCAATGAGGTTGACCGAAAGCGTGGCATAAGGAAATGATTCAACGGAGATCCATTCACTCACTGCATATCGTAATGCCGCCCCGAGTGCACCTCCAAAAGCGACGAGACCAATTTGTTGCAACATACCTTTGGCTCAAGTTGTTGGTCTTTGAATACTCGCTTCAAAAAACAGCGGAGACAACTCTTTTCCGCCCGTTACCTCAATATGCAAAAGGCATAGCAGAACCATGACGCGCACCATCTGGTTCCTCACGAGCAATGCTGGGAAACTCAAAGAAGCAACACATCATCTCCAACCATTAGGCTATACTGTTCGTCTACTCAACGTGGATGAAGGGGCTATTGTTGAGCCGCAAGTGGATACTTTAGAGGAAGTTGCACAATCAAAAATTACTCAAGCCTTGAATCATTTACCAGAAGGTGAACAATCCGAGGATATGGTTTTAGTCGAAGACGCTGGCTTATTTATCGACGCACTCAATGGCTTCCCAGGAGTATTCTCCGCCTACACATTGGATACAATCGGTTGCTCTGGAGTCCTTCGATTACTCAATCACCTGCAAAGTGAGGATACGATACAATGTGCTCAATTACGCTCCGCAGAATTCCAAGCAGTTGCTGCTTTATGGATGAACGGACAAATCCTCTATGGAAATGGAATTTGTCCAGGTTGGATTGCCCTTGAAAGCAGTGGAGATGAAGGTTTTGGATTTGACCCAGTTTTCATACCAAACGATCTTGATGAATTTGGAGAACCATTGCCTTCGGGAACATATGGCGAGAAAAGCGCTCATGGGAAAACATTCGGAGCAATGCCAATTGAAGAGAAACAAGCCTACAGCCACCGTAGCCGGGCATTGAATGACTTGTTACGTCAATTGCCATCAGCATGATAAGTTATTACCATTTGGAGTGGTGTGAGGGACATGGGATTAGCGCGCTCAGTAACAGGACTATGTGCCCTCTCTGTAGCGGCGTATTACCTGTTGAAAGCAGGTGAGTTGTCCGACAACGGGAAATGGATGAGTATTGCCATAATTCTCGGATGTTCCTACGTATGGATTGTTCTTGGCTCGAAGAAACCTGTTGCTCGCGCACATCATGCAAACATGGTAGCAACACCAATTGCTGAGCCGCAAGAAGGTGAAGCAGAAGACGATTTGAACATCCCACAACCGGTGACAGAAAACGAACTTGATGGGGCAACTTTACGCGAAAGAAAACTTGCTAAAATTCAAGCAGCAGAATCAAAAAGAGAAGAACTTCAACAAGCTGTAATTGCAGAAAGCGAATCGCATGACGAAGAAATGGTCGAAGTTACTCTTGAGATGGATGATGTGCACATAGCCGATGAATTCGTTGTCGAAGTGAGTCCTGAATCCGTAGAAAACGCAGATATCGAATCTTCAATTAGTCAACGCAGAATCAAACATGACCAAATTCGGCAGAAAATTGAATTACGCCGTAGAGGTCAATTGGCTGACATTCGGGCATCAACTGCCCGCATGTGGGAAGAACAAACTGCTGGAGAAGATTTGGTGTCTCTATTGCAGACACCTGGTCATGGGCAATCGGTTTTAGTCACTCCCGAACATCCTGAATCGGGCCATATCTATGGAGCCACCTTTATTCGCATTGATGAGACTCAAATTTTGAAACTGAGAACCGCTCTTGATGATGGGTTCGAAAAGGTACAAAGTCGAAAAGAACCTGAACTGCCTACACTCTTAGGTCCAGATGGAAAACCACTTCCCCCACTTCTCGGATTGGATGGAGCACCACTCACTCTTCCACTTCCAATCCCAAGCGCCAGTGATGCATTGGCTCAAATGAAAGACGAATTGAATGATTGACTCGAAAAACCGTGTCAACATTGAAGAGGAAAAGACATGACAGCGTTTTGATTCAAAGTGTTCGTCGGCGTTCAAGAAAATTCCGAGAATCTTGTTTCTAAACGTAAAATGGCAATTTTGGGACTGGTTTTAGTCAGTATTGCCCCAAGTATCTCGGTCACGACAGGTTTTGCGTTCAAAGCAGGAGCTTTTGCGGTCGTTGTGTTTATTTTCACTAAAATGTGGATGTTTGGGTTACCCGCGTATTGGTTCTTACGTATTGAAAAGCAGAAGTTTTCTTGGTCTCCGGTAGAAAAAGGCGGGTGGGGAATGGCTTTACTTCTTGGCATAGGCATGATGATTGTCGTTTGGCTTGCTTACTTTTTGCTTGGCGATAAAATGCTTCATCCGGATGCCCTCAAATCGATTCTACAACCAGTGGGATTAACCGTTCCTTGGAACTTAGCAGCAGCAATTGTATTTTGGGTATTCATCAATTCAGTTCTTGAAGAATATGTATTCCGTTGGTTTATCACTTCCAAGTTAGAGCAACTTGTTGGCGGGAAATGGCGCCCAATCTTATTGTCGGCAGCGATCTTCACCCTCCATCACAGCATTGCGTTATACTTCTTCCTCGACCCACTTGGAACCGCCATTGCGTCGTTAGGAGTCTTTATCGGAGGTGCTGTATTTTCATGGGTTTATCTCGAATATCGCAGCATTTGGATTGCTTGGGTCACCCATGCTTGTGCTGATGTAGCCATCTTTGTAGTTGCTTGGAATATCGTCATTGGATTTTGAGATTCGAGACGGAAATGGGC
>MDSW01100528.1_pt1 | contig 10417 bp, 11 predicted proteins | sample 811171 | NCBI WGS metagenome assembly MDSW01 (sample SAMN05326641, study PRJNA326480) | marine metagenome | isolation source: seawater | place: Atlantic Ocean: North West | collected 2012 | reverse complement strand
TACTGGAGATGGACTTTCTTTTAGAGGTATTGTTGGAGATGCAGATGATTATAAGATGACTGTTGAACAAAGATCATCTCATTTTGAATTACCAGCTCTTTTAAATATAGGTATTTCATATGATGTTAACATTATAAAACATAGGGTCACAGGAGCAGGCACATTTACTTCAAATTCTTTTCAAAAAGATCAGTATCGTGTAGGTTGTGAATATTCGTATAAAGAATTATTTATGATTCGAACAGGTTACACATATGAAGAAGGAATTAATGATGATGCTACACGAACAACTGCATTAAGAGGTCCTTCAGCTGGATTTACTGTTGAACTTCCAATGGGTAGTAGTGGGACAACTTTTGGTGTAGATTATTCATATCGTCATACAGATCCTTTCCAAGGCTCTCATACTATAGGAGCTCGTATAAATTTATAGAAGGTAGTAGATTCGAAGAATATTTTTCTTCATTATATTTCAACTAAGATTATGAAAGTAATATATTTATCTAAGGAAGGCTATGATGCCTTAGAAAAAGAATTAAAAGAATTAAAATCTATTGATCGACCTCGTATTATCAATCAGATTGCAGAAGCAAGAGATAAAGGTGATTTATCTGAAAATGCTGAATATGATGCTGCAAAAGAAGCACAAGGACTTCTTGAGGCAAGAATCGCTAGATTAGAGACAGAAATAAGTAATGCAAGAATTTTAGATAAATCTGAAATGGACACATCTATAGTTCGTTTGCTTACCAAAGTTACCATTAAGAATATTGATACTAATATGGAAATGACTTATGCAATTGTTTCTGAATCAGAAGCAGATTTAGCTTCTAAGAAGATATCAGGAACTTCCCCTATAGGTAAAGGATTATTAGGAAGTAAGATTGGAGATGTAGTAGAAATAGAGGTGCCACATGGGATAATTAAATTTAAAATTCTTGACATAGCAAGACTATAATGTCTAGTATATTTTCAAAAATAGTTAGAGGAGATTTGCCAGCATATAAGATTGCTGAGGATGAATATCATTTAGCATTTTTAGATATTTTTCCATTAGCAAAAGGACATGTATTAGTTATTCCTAAAGAAGAAATTGATAACATATTTGATATGTCTCCAGAAAAATATTCACTTTTATGGATGTTTGCACAAAGAGTTGCTATTAGGATACGTAAGGTGATAAATTGTGAACGTATAGGGGTTTCAGTAATTGGTCTTGAGGTGCCTCACGCTCATATACATTTAGTCCCTATTAATACTATTTCAGATATTAATTTTGAAGCTGAGAAAATAAATTTTTCAGAAGATGAATTTGAAGAAATTGCTAAAAGTATAAGAGAGGCTATTTAAGTTTATCAGGATTGTTTTTCACAAACGAACTCCATCCACTATAATTTCCTTTAGGGTTGCTTTTATTCCTTTGAAAGAAATGACATACTGCAGCTGCTAATCCATCTGAGGCATCTAAATGTTTTGGCATCTCAGTTATTTTTAATATAGATTTTAGCATGCCAGCAACTTGTTCTTTTGAAGCATTTCCGTTTCCTGTAATTGCCATTTTAATCTTTTTAGGAGCATATTCAAATATTGGTATTTCTCGATAAAGTGCTGCTGACATTGAAACTCCTTGTGCTCTACCAAGTTTTAACATAGATTGTATGTTTTTTCCAAAAAAAGGAGCTTCTACTGCAAATTCATCTGGTTTGTATTCATCTACTAATTGTAAAGTTCTTTCAAATATTTTCTTTAGTTTTAATTCATGAGATTGTATCTTTGATAGATGTAATACTCCCATTTGAATCAGTGATATTTTTTTTTCTTTTACATGAATTATACCATATCCCATTATGCTAGTTCCGGGGTCAACCCCTAATATAACTTTATCAGTTTTCAATTTTTTATCTTTGCTTGCAATTGTATTACAAAACTAATGAATGCTAAGTAAAAAACCCATTACCTTATTATTAAAGATTGGCTTTTTTGTTTTTGCAATTTTCTTATTATATCAACAGATAACAAATCAAACTGTTGCATATCAATTTGATTTTAGCTATTTAGTTACTCAAGTTAAAGATCATTGGGCTCTTATATTTTTTGTGTTATTAATGATGTTTATTAATTGGACTCTAGAAGCAATGAAATGGAGTTTATTGATTAATAAGATTGAGAAAGTTAGTTTACGCTTCTCTCTAAAAGCTATTTTCACAGGTATTACACTTTCTGCTTTTACACCAAATAAAATAGGAGAGTATGGGGGTAGAGTTTTATATCTAAAAAAAGGTAATAAGCTTCAGGGGGTATTAATTACATTTATTGGATCTATGGCACAATTATTAACTACTATACTTTTTGGATCTATAGCTATTATAGGTTTATTATATATATTCCCCAGGCTTTCTCAAAGTATAGAATTTATAGAATTCCCATATTATGTCTATTTATTAATTATTATACTCGTAAATAGTTTATTATTATTTTTATTTCTTAATACTGAGATCTTTACTAAGATGGCATCTAGAATTTCTTTTTTAGATAGATATAAAAAATTTACTGTAATATTTTCATTATATAAAAAAAAGGAATTAATAAAAGTTTTATTATTTGGATTTGCAAGGTATATTGTTTTCTCTGTACAATTTTTTATATTATTGAAAGTATTAGGGGTAGATATAGCATCTTTATATGCTATATTATTAATTCCAATTATGTTTTTAGTTACATCTATATTGCCTGTTTGGACTCCTATAACCGACGTTAGTTTTAAGTTATTGGTTTCTATGTATCTTTTTGGATTATTTTCTGCCAATTATATAGGTGTTTCTTGTGCTACATTTTCTATTTGGATAATAAATTTCATATTACCTGCATTAATTGGGTTAGTATTTTTATTTAACACTAAAATTTATCGCACTTAATGTGGTTTATATTTGTTATAATAATTTTTTTATATATATTACTAATTGGAGGTTATTATTTAGGATGGAAGAAGATAAGACCTGTTACTATTAATGGCTATACCCCAAGAGTTAGTGTAATCATTGCCATAAGAAATGAAGAAAGGATAATAGATAGATTATTAGAAAGTCTTCAATCACAGATTTATCCACAAGATAAAATAGAATTTATTCTGATTAATGACCATTCTTCTGACAAGACATTAGAGGTTCTTAGATCTTATGAGCAAAATAATATAGTTATCTTAAACTTACCTAATGATAAGATGGGTAAGAAGCAAGCTATTATGTATGCTGTTGATCGAGCTAATGGAGATATTATTCTTACTTCTGATGCTGATTGTAATTTTTCCTCATTATGGGTGCAAAGAATGGTTAAATATTTTATTGATGATAACATAAAGTTAGTTTCTGGGCCAGTAAGATATAAGAAGAAAGAAGGTCTTTTTTCAGTAATACAATCACTAGAGTTTTCCTCCTTGATTGTTAGTGGAGCAGGAGCAATAGGGAATAGACATGCACTCTTTTGTAATGGCGCTAATTTAGCATATAGAAAAGATGTCTTTTCTCAATTTAGCGGATATAATCAAGCCATAACAAGCGGTGATGATGTTTTTCTCTTGCATTATGTTAAAAAAGTGTATCCAAAAGGAATTGTTTTTGCAAAAGATGAAGAAGTTATTGTAGAAACTGAAGCAGTTGCGAACTATTTAGAATTTATTAATCAAAGAAAAAGATGGACTTCTAAGAGCATCCATTATCGTGATATTCATACTATTTATAGTGCTTTAGTTGTTTTTCTTACTAATTTAAGTCTTATAATTCTTTTCTTTTTAGCTATTTTAGATACTTTATGGCTACTCTTATTTATAGCCTTATTTCTTCTTAAATTTACAATTGATTTAATAATACTTGTTCCTATTCTTAATTTTTTTCAACGAAAAGATTTGATAAAATGGATATTTCCTTTTGAATTATTTTATTCATTTTATATAATTTTGATTGTAGTTGCTACACTTTTTACTTCTTTCACATGGAAAGGTAGAGTACATAAATATTAAATGCAAGATAATTCATTAAATAAATTAGCTTGGAAACGATTTAGAGCCAATAAACTTTCTTTTTCAGCCTTTCTAGTAATTATAGTTTGTATTTTTTTATCTTTCTTTTCTGTTCTTATTACTCCAGACAAGACTCCAATGGCTAACGATATGCATATTGAGTTAGCGACATTGAAACCTTTAACAAAAGTTACTTTTTTATGCATTCCTAAGAATGAGGTTCTGTCAAGGTCTATATTTTATCAATTATTTATAGGTAAAGAATTAGATTATCAAAAGATACCTATTTCTTCTTATGTAGATTTAGGTGATAAAGTCCAATTTCAGGTGTTTAATTCACTTCAAGAAAGACAATATACAGGCGATTTTTATTTAAAGGAACAAATTTATTGGTTTGGAACAGATAAATATGGTAGAGATTTTTTAAGTCGAATAATTTATGGTATGAGGATTTCTTTATCAGTTGGATTTATTGCTGTTTTTATTTCATTATTAATTGGTATTGGTTTAGGTTTAACAGCAGGTTATTTTAGAGGAAAAGTAGATTATTTAATTATGTGGTTTGTTAATGTTATATGGTCAATTCCTACTTTACTAATGGTTATTGCTATTACATTAGCATTGGGCAAGGGTTTTTGGCAAGTTTTTATTGCTGTCGGTATGACTATGTGGGTTGATGTTGCTAGAATTGTAAGGGGACAAGTTCTAACTATTAGAGAATTAGAATATATTGAAGCAGGCAAAGTACTTGCTTACAAGCCTTTTAGAATAATTTTTCATCATATTCTTCCTAATATTGTTGGGCCTGTTATTGTTATTGCAGCTGCTAATTTTGCAACTGCAATTTTAATAGAATCAGGTTTATCATTTCTAGGTATTGGAGCTCAACCTCCTATTCCAAGTTGGGGTACGATTATAAAAGATCATTATGCTTATATTATCATGAATAAAGCTTATTTAGCTATAATACCAGGTTTATCTATTATGGTATTGGTATTATCATTCATGCTTTTAGGTAATGGATTGAGAGATGCGTTTGATGTTAAAGCAGAAAAAGATAATTAATTATAAGATCAAGATATTAGAATATTAGGAGTCCTCCAATAAAGATAATACATCCAGCTAGCAATAGAATAAGTGTATAAGGTAAAATCTCTTTTGCTTTTAATCCTGTAATACCTAATAAAGGTAATGCCCAAAAAGGTTGTAGCATATTTGTTATTTGATCTCCGTATGCCAATGCCATCACACTTTTTGAGATACTAACATTTAATTGATTTGCTGCCTCGATAATAATAGGACCTTGTACAGCCCATTGACCTCCTCCACTAGGTACAAATATATTAACTATTGCGGCACTAATAAATGTAAAAACAGGAAATGTAGTTGTGGTTGATATGTTTACAAAGAAACTAGACATTATTTCTATCATTCCTGAATTACTTATTATTCCCATAATCCCAAAATATAAAGGAAACTGGATTAATATGCCGGACGCTCCATTAATAGCATTATCTATTGCATTAAGAAAGTTATTGAAGTTTTGATGCATTATTATTGCTAGTCCTAATAAAACTAAGTTGATATAATTTGGAGTGATAATGTTTAATGATATTTTATCTGGAAATATAAAAGCCTTATAAAAGGCTAATAGTAATATTATGCCTCCAAAGATTAAGGCAATTATATTTGAATGATCTAATCTTTCAGAAGCATGAATTGTACTCTCCTCTTTTATCTCTTGTTTTTTTAGAGTTATTATTTTTCCTTTATTTCTTTTTCCAATATAATACATGATACTGGGTAATATTAATAATAGAAGTATGCTGACACTAATATTCATGTTTGAAAAGATTGTTTCAGATTGTGAAATCACCCCCATCTTATCAGCTAAGAAGTGTTCTTCTTCTGCAATCTTAATAGGAGCAGATCCTGATATGCCTCCGTGCCACACCATTAATCCAGAATAGCCTGCTGCACCAATAATAGGATAATTAATAGCTAGTCTTTTTTCGCTAGCATTTTCTGCCACTTTTCGTGCAAATATTGCTCCAAATATAAGACCTAAACCCCAATTAACTAGAGAAACTAATAAAGTGCAAAAAGTGATAATTGCTGCAGAGTTAGCAGTGTTATTACAGAAAGAGGTTATTTTTTCTATAATATAGTTAATAGGTTTTGAAAGAGCTAATACATGCCCTAGCACTAGCATTAACATCATTTGAACTGCAAAAACTAATAAAGGAGGATTCCAAAGACCTTCCTCCCAATAAGATAAAAGAACCAAAATTTGTGATTTATTAGACTGTTTTTCTGTAATTAATAAAGCTAATACTAATGTGAATATTGTCAGTAAAACAGCAATAGTAAAAGGTCTTGGCAGGATCCTTTTAAATAGATTTTCTAACTTATCTGCAATTAACATTAATTAGAAAGGCAGATCGTCCTCTTCATTATTATTTTCAAAGCTTGGAATATTTTCATTTTCACTAGTATCTCTTGGTGTTATTTGTTCTATTCTCCAAGCATCAACATTATGAAAATATCTGCCATTATATTCTCTAGAAGATAAATTAAAAGAAACCTCTACTTCATCTCCTTCATTATAATTTGTCAGAATTTCAATCTTTTCTTCTCCAAATAATTGAAAACATATTTCTGGATTATATTGTGCGCTTGTATCAACGATAAAAGATTGTTTTTTCCATTCTTTTCCTGCTTTTGATGTACCACTCTCAATACTTAGTTTTTTACTAATTCTCCCCTTTATTGTTAAGCTCATATTGTTTCTTTTTTATAATTAATGCTACAAAATTACGCAAAATATATATTGAAAAATCTTTAAATAAGCTTTTGTCTATAAATGTTAAAAAATAATATCTTTGTCTTCCTTTTATGCGGGTATGGCGGAATTGGTAGACGCGCTAGACTTAGGATCTAGTGCCGCAAGGCGTGGGGGTTCGACTCCCTTTACCCGCACAAATTAAGCAAGCAAATAGCTTGCTTTTTTTGTTAAAATATCACCTTTTTTATTTAATAATAAATGTATTTTTGGATCCTTCTAATATATACAATAACATGAATATAAAACAAAGCAAGCCAAAAGGACTAATATCAACTATTTCAGTAGAAGTTGTAAAGCAAGATTATCATGAAAAAGTTGAAGAGATTCTAAAAGATTACAGAAAAAAAGTTCAAGTTCCTGGATTTAGAAAAGGTAAAACTCCAATGAGTATTATTAGTAAGAAATATCGTACTTCTATAGTCGTTGATGAAGTTAATAAATTGATTCAAGATAAATTATATAATTATATTACTAGTGAGAAGTTGAAAGTATTAGGTTCTCCATTGCCTTTAGAAGACAATGATATTGACTGGGGGAATGACGATTTCATCTTTAATTATGAAATTGGATTAGCTCCTGATTTTGATATTAATATTACATCTAAGGATAAGTTAGATTATTATAATATTAAGGCAGATGCACAATTAATTAAGAATTACTCTAATGATATTGCAAAGAGGCATGGAAAAATGACTAATCCTAATGTTTCAAAAGAGGGTGATTTAGTGTTTTGTGAGATTTGTCAATTAGATAGTCAAGGACAAAAAATGCAGGATGGTATAAAGAACGATGCAACGGTTTCAATGGATCATATATCTAACAAAAAGATTAAGAAACAATTCATAGGATTAAAAGTTGGAGATGAATTAAAATTGAATGTGATGAAGGCTTTTTCAAATCATCATGATTTAAGTGCTATGCTAAACATTAAACATGACAAACTTCATGATTTAGAATCGGAAGATTTTAGTTTTATTGTAAAAAATGTAAATAGATTAGAGCCAGCAGAATTAAACTCTGAATTATTTGATAAAGTATATGGAAAAGGGATTGTTAAAAACCTTAAAGAATTTAAATCTAAAATTAAAGAAGAGGCAGAAGGTCAATTTGTTATAGAAAGCGATAGAATGTTAAAGAATGATGTCGTAGTATATTTGATTGATAAGTTAAAACTTAAGATGCCTGATGATTTTTTAAAAAAATGGTTAATCAAAACTTCGGAACAGCCAATTACTATGGAAATGTTAGATTCTGATTATCCAATTTATGTTAAGAGTTTACAGTGGCAGCTTATTGAAAATAAAATTTTACAGAAGTATGAAATTCAAGTGACAGAAGAAGAAGCCCTTGATCATACTAAGAAGTTAGTTACAATGCAGATGAGACAATATGGTCAATTAGATAGTAATATTGATCAGTTAGAAGACATTGCTCAAAATATATTAAAGAATCAAGAAGAAAAAAAGAAAATATATGATCAAATATTTGATCAAAAAACATTATCTATTTACAAAGAAAATTTCAAATTGAATAAAAAAAGTATTTCTTATAATGATTTTATTAAATTAGCAACAGAAAAAAATAAAAAACAGTAATTATGGATTACGCTAAAGAGTTTCAACAGTATGCTACAAAACATAAAGGAATAAGTAGTATGCATCTTAATGAATTTAGATCTATTTACGGTAATTATATTTCCCCAACCATTATTGAGGAAAGACAAATGAATATTGCTAGCATGGATGTTTTTTCTCGCCTTATGATGGATCGAATTATTTTTTTAGGGGTTCCTATTAATGATTATGTTGCTAATATTATACAAGCGCAGTTACTCTTTTTAGAGTCAGTTGATGCTGATAAAGATATTTTAATATACTTAAATTCTCCTGGTGGAGGTGTATATGCTGGATTAGGAATTTATGATACTATGCAATATATTAACCCTGATGTGTCTACTATTTGTACAGGTATGGCAGCTTCTATGGCGGCGGTTTTATTATGTGCAGGAGCTAAAGGGAAACGAACAGCTTTAAAACATTCTAGAGTAATGATACATCAGCCTTTGGGTGGAGCTCAAGGACAGGCTTCTGATATTGAGATTACAGCAAGAGAAATACAAAAATTAAAGAAAGAATTATTTATGATTATTTCTGAACATTCTGGAAAAGCTTATGATGATGTTTGGGCAGATAGTGATCGTGATTATTGGATGACATCTGAGGAAGCAAAAGATTATGGAATGATTGATGAAATATTACAACGTAAGAAGTAATGTCTGATAATGAAATTATAATTTGTTCTTTTTGTAGTAAAAATAAGCAAGATACTAATGTTTTGATTGCTGGAAGTTCTGCTCATATTTGTGATGTTTGTATACAGCAGGCCTATGAAATTGTAAAAGAAGATCAAGCTACGTTATCTACGTTTTCAGAAGAATTTCAATTATTAAAACCTAAAGAAATAAAGAGGCATTTAGATGATTTTGTCATTGGTCAGGAAAGTGCTAAGAAAGTAATATCTGTTGCTGTATATAATCATTATAAAAGAATCTTACAAACGGATACTAATGAGGTAGATATTGAAAAAACTAATATTATTATGGCAGGGAGAACAGGTACAGGTAAGACTCTAATCGCACGTTCTATTGCTAAATTATTGAAAGTTCCTTTTTGTATTGCAGATGCAACAGTATTAACTGAGGCAGGGTATGTTGGAGAAGATGTTGAAAGTATTCTCACTCGTTTACTTCAAGCAGCAGATTATGATGTTGATCGTGCTAAAAAGGGGATTATCTTTATAGATGAGATTGATAAAGTAGCACGAAAGAGTGATAATCCTTCGATAACACGTGATGTGAGCGGAGAAGGAGTCCAACAGGCTATGTTAAAATTATTAGAAGGAACTATTGTTAATGTTCCTCCTCAAGGAGGAAGAAAACATCCTGATCAGAAAATGATTGCCTTAGACACAAAAGATATTTTGTTCATTAGTGGAGGGGCATTTGATGGTATAGAACAACATATATCAAGTAGAATTAATACTCGTTCAATAGGTTTTAAATCAGAGAAAGACAGTATAATTGATAAGGATAACATTCTAGAATTCATTTCTGCACAGGATTTAAAAACATTTGGTCTTATACCAGAACTTATAGGTAGAATGCCTGTGGTAACATATTTAGAACCACTAGATCATATTGCATTAAAAAGGATACTTGTTGAGCCAAAGAATGCATTAATTACACAGTATAAGAAACTATTTGAGATTGATGGTATAGAACTTACTTTTGACAGGAAAGCTATTGATATTATTGTAAAGCAAGCAGTAGAACTTAAATTAGGAGCAAGAGGTTTACGTTCTGTTTGTGAAGCAGTGATGCTTGATGCTATGTTTGAATTTCCTTCTGATAAATCAAAGAAAAAGTTGATTATTACACAAGAATATGTAAATAATCAGTTAGGAAAGATATCTCTAAATAATTTAAAAGCAGCGTAAATTAGTTTATTACTACTGGATACAAAGTTCCCCCAACATTAATATTTACATTACAGTCACAG
>MDSW01192489.1_pt1 | contig 10418 bp, 8 predicted proteins | sample 811171 | NCBI WGS metagenome assembly MDSW01 (sample SAMN05326641, study PRJNA326480) | marine metagenome | isolation source: seawater | place: Atlantic Ocean: North West | collected 2012 | reverse complement strand
CTCTGACTTGAGTTTGTCATCTATAAATGCGCGCATGTAAGCAGGCAATTCACCATTGACAAACACTACATCGTTGACTTCTTCCAACTTCATCAATGAATAGTAAATTTGCATGGCTGTCATCGGAGTGCTACTGCATCCTGTACAACCGCCTTCCAAACCAATCATGATGATGCCATCCGTGGTGTCCATAACATTCACCACCCCATCGTGGGCATCTAGAACGGCCTGTACAGGGCCGACATTCTCCAAAATCAATTGGCGATCAACCTCTGCCATGGTGAGATGGAGCAGGCGGAGGGCTTTCAACCCAACCCTCTTTCCCAGTTGTATGACAACAGTTGTCCTCCTTGATCTTCTCGTCGACCGACCGGCGTTTGGGCAGGGTGGAAATGCGGAAATTATGGCACCTTTCGCTCCTGCAGAATGTTTGCTATTAACTCCTCAATTGGGCAATCGAGAGAGTTTTCGTTCAGAATGGGAGTCAAATGGAATCACCTACAGAAGAATCGATGTTCCCGAATCAATCGACGATTTGGAGCCCGATGCTGTCATCTGTTCAGGTTCACGGGCCAACGTGAGCATGTGGGAGCCATGGATGGATGATGCGTCCCGAGTTCTTCAACAGGCTGTGGCGGCAAATATTCCAGTACTCGGGATTTGTTTTGGGCATCAGTTACTCTGCAAGGCGCTTGGTGGCGAGGTCGAGAGAGCACCACAGCGAACAGATTCAGTCTCCCCTCTCTTTTCTGTCGGGATGGACACCTTGCTTTCCCCTACTCGCAAGGGTCTGTTTACACATCAGGATCATGTGACTCGCCTCCCACCAGGCGCTAGACGCATCATATCATCGAAGCATTGCGAAAATGCGGGGATGCGAATTGCAGGTAAACCCGTTTGGGGTGTACAGTTCCATCCAGAAGCCAGTCGTGCAGTCATCGATCAGGCACACGAGGATGGCGATTTGGATGATACCGAATTCGCCGCTTTTGAGCAAGAACACGATGGCGGCGATTTATTGGCTGCTTTCGCGAAACTCTGTATGCCGTAAAATGGCCCTTTAGGGCCACTTTTGTCGCCCTTGAGATTATATGGGTGGCGCAGGTCGGCCGCCCAACCAGAGGGATAACCATGGAAGGAACAGAAGTTGGCATGTTGGGCATTGGCACTGGAGTTTTCGGACTCATTGTGGCGTTTTTGCTATACAGAAAAGTAGATTCAATTGAAATCAAAAATGAAACAGTTGCGAAAATCACAGGGCGGATTCAGGATGGTGCAATGGCATTCTTATTCGCAGAATACAAGATGCTCTCGATGTTTATCGCTGCTGTTGCAGTATTGCTGTTTGTTGGTGGTGAAGAGAATGGCCTTGGAATGGAAACCATGGTCGCATTCATCATCGGTGCACTGTGCAGTGTAGCAGCTGGTTTCTCGGGTATGCGCTCAGCAACCAGTGCAAATGGTCGAACAGCTCAGGCTGCTGCAGATGGTGGTCAGGCTGAAGCACTCACCACCTCATACAACGGTGGCGCAGTCATGGGCCTTGCAGTGGGTGGATTGGGTCTGGCTGGAATTTCACTCATGTACTACTTCACTCAGACCGAATTTTTGACGGTTGAAAACATCGCAGGATTTGGAATGGGTGCTTCATCCATCGCACTCTTCGCACGCGTAGGTGGTGGAATTTACACCAAGGCTGCGGATGTTGGTGCTGATCTTGTAGGCAAGGTCGAAGCAGGCATTCCCGAAGATGACCCTCGCAACCCCGGTGTCATTGCTGACAACGTGGGCGACAACGTTGGTGATGTTGCGGGCATGGGTGCAGATATTTTCGAATCCTTTGTGGGTAGCATCATCGCAGCCATGGTCATTGCAGCAGCCAGTTCAGGACTTGGCGATGACTACTTGATGATTCCAATAGTTCTCGCAATTGTTGGTTACATCGCATCAATCATCGGTGTGTTCTCTATCAACGCAATGAAGAATATGGACGCAGGTGCAGCATTGCGCAACACGACCTTCATCGGTGCTGCCCTATTCATTGGCGGAGGATACTTTGCTTTGGACTATATGGAATTGGATACAACTGTCATCCAAGCAGTAGCCATCGGTTCAATTGTCGGAATTCTCATCGGACTTGTGACAGAATACTATACTGGAATTGAGGATGTTTTTGGAATCAAGGTAAAGGCTATTCCATACATTGGAGAAGCCAGCAAGACTGGTAGTGCAACCAATGCGATTGCAGGTCTTGCAGTTGGTATGCAATCCGTTTTTGTTCCAGTTGTCTTGATGGCAGCAGCAATCTTTGGTGCAAATGAAGTGATGGGTGGCGGAGATGCCGGGCTTTACGGTATTGCAATGGCTGCAATGGGAATGCTAGGCACGGTCGGTGTGACCATGACCGTAGATGCATATGGTCCGGTTGCAGACAACGCGGGCGGAATCGCGGAAATGTCTGGACTTGGTAAGGAGGTTCGTGACATCACTGACGGATTGGACTCCATTGGAAACACAACCGCAGCAATCGGCAAGGGCTTCGCAATTGGAAGTGCAGCCTTGACCGCACTTGCTCTGTTTGCAGCTTTCAAGACCAGTGCCGGGCTAGAAGCACAAGATCTCAGTCTTACGGAGCCGATGGTTGTAATCGGCCTTCTCATTGGTTCAGCTCTTCCCTTCATGGTCGCAGCCATGACCATGAAGTCTGTCGGCCGTGCTGCTGAAGATATGATTACAGAAATCCGCCGTCAATTCAAGGAAATTGATGGTTTGCTCGAAGGACGCGAAGGAGTTGAACCTGACAGTGCTACTTGTGTTGATATTTCAACCAAGGCTGCTCTGCGGGAAATGATCCTGCCTGGTGTTGTTGCCGTAGCAAGCCCAGTTGTCATCGGTGTGTTGCTTGGCAGTGCAGCTTTGGGAGGCACTCTCGCAGGTGCAACAGCAACCGGTGTACTGATGGCCTTATTCATGGCAAACGCAGGTGGCGCTTGGGACAATGCCAAGAAGGCCATTGAGCAAGGTGAAATCGACGGTGCAGAGAAGGGCGACGAAGCACACAACGCAGCAGTTGTTGGTGATACCATCGGCGATCCATTCAAGGACACAAGCGGTCCTTCTCTCAATATTCTCATCAAGTTGATGAGTATTGTCAGCGTTGTGATCGCTGGTATGCTCACCAAGGCTGGCGAACTTGGCAGTCTCTGAGAAGTTTGAAGAGAAACACACCCCGAGGGTGTGCCATGCGCGCACCACTGATGGCCCTGCTCATGCTCAGTGTCAGCCTTGCGGGTTGTCTTGAGAGCGGGAGTTCCGTTAACAACGGACCTGGTGATCCAGATTTGTCTGAACCTGCTGAATGGCAGATTGGTCAGTGGTGGTTGTACACCTTCTCCACACCAGAGTGGGAAGACGACTCTGCACGCTTGGTCGTCGCCGAAGATGATGCAGAGGATGGAACTGCATACATGCTCGCCATTTCAAGCGAGCGTGAAGCGAAGCGACACGCTGTGCTCAATCACAATCCATTCTTAGGCCGTATCACCCATGATAATCTGTCAGCATTTGAAAATGGAAATCCACAATCCGTACTGAATTTCCCACTCGTGAATGGCAAATCTTGGTCATTCACTTTATTTGGGATTGACTGGAACACTGAGGTGATTGGTATCAATAACGGGAAGGTCAGCCTGTCTGCAACTTCAACCGATGGACAAAGTTTGACTTACTCCTATGATGGGTGGGCAGGTTTCATCGGTTCGTTGTATTGGTATGATTCATCAGAAGTCTTGCAACTTCGAATGATGTTAACAGGGAGTGGAGATGGACACACCGGAAACGTATGGTTCATCCGAGCAGGAGATATTTTTGCTGAAGAATGGATACATGAATCCGGAGCACCTGATATTGAAATCACAGACTCATTCTTTGTAGGTGATCATCCAAGCCAAGGTCCCTATGACCAAATGATTTACTGGCTCGATGCAGAAATGGGTGGAGGCACCAGCAGCGGATCACTGACCCTTCGCGATCACAATTCTGCATCTGCCTTGACACGCCAGTGGGGGTCAGGCGCAAAGGAATCGGGTAATCTTGGGACCATTCCCTATCCAAGTGGAGATTACACCCTCACAATTACACAAACTGGAGATTCTTACATTCGCTTGGTTGTTGCAGGTGGATTGACCAATTCGTGGGTGCTGTGAGGGATTCAATGGGAACATTGGTCATGCTCCATGGACTCACTGGTACACCCGAAATGATTCGTCCATTGGCTGAAACCCTGTGTCCATCTGGTTGGAATATATTGTTGCCTGAAGGACCATTCAAACATCCCGAGCGCGGGAGTGGATGGTGGATACGAGATGCACCACCTGAAACACCACTCGATGGGGACACACTTTCTCAAGTTGATGAAAGTCTAGCTTACCTTATTTCTCAAATGCCTACAGGGCCCTTAATCGTCGGTGGATTCAGTCAGGGAAGTGCATTGGCTCAAGAATTGTTGTCTACCGAGTTTGCAGCACAGATTCAAGGTGTCATTGTGATTGGTGGCAAGAGTGCAAGGCCGGTTGAACTTCGACTTTCGATAGACAGTAAGGAACCTAAGCGAATGATTTCCATGCATGGTGATTCCGATCATATTGTACCGATGTGGCAAGCAAATCAAACTGTTGAAATTTTTGAAGAAGCTGGATGGGATGTCACCGTTCTTCGTCATCACAAGGGACACATGGTGAACCTCGCACAACAACAAGAATTGGTGGATTGGGTTCAAACAACGGCTACAATCACGGACAACGGTTGATGAAGGTCAACATCTTCCGATATGTATGAGCGCACGGGTAATGGCATTGCTGAGCCGTGCTAAAACTGACTTTTTTATCGTCAGTACAGATGTCTGTCCTTATTGTTTCAAGGCCAAGCGGTATCTCGATGGACACAAATTGTCATGGTCTGAGGTTAATGTTCAGCATGATCGTCAGTTGAGGATGGAATTTGTTGCAATGACTGGTCATCGCACAGTACCGATTGTCTTTGATGTCAGAGGAACCGACCCCATCTTTGTCGGCGGTTCGGACAACCTAGAGGACTATCTGTAATCAAGAGGTTTCAGTGGTACCTGTTCCAAGAACTCGTCGTGTTTCATCAGGGTCGATGAACATCACACAGAGGATGATGATTGATTCAAGGACTGCACCAAGTACAATCAATGATGAATAATCAAATCGATTTGTAAATGGTTCAGTCAGGGCGTAACCAATGACTGCTGAAAGGTTCATCATTGCCATGTAGGCCGTAAACTGTGTTCCACCAACTTCCGGCCATGTGATTTTCATCATTAGTGAGAAGATGTTGATGTAAGTCATGCCCTGACAGAATGTGTGGATTGACCAAATCGAAACCAAGAAGATTTGATTCTCCCAAAGTGGTTTCGAGAAACCCCAAATGATGCTGACAAACACCATTGCCAAAGCCGAGTAAATGATGACCGATTTACCTCCGAATCGCTTCCCCAATTGTCCACCTACAATGTAACCGAACATCAATACAAGTACCAACAACCCACCTTTCGTGGCGTTGAATCCTTCCTCACTCCAACCCAGCTCTTGGACAAATAGAATTGGCAGAATCGGGATCAAAAAGTAAGACAAGGATTTCGACAAACTGAGAACAATTCCGAGTTGGGCTGAGCGCAGTGAAAACGCTGTACGGATGTTCGATAGAATCTGACCAAAGTTTCGTTGTTCTTCCTTCTCTTCTGACCACAATTGTCTCTCCGACTTACTCCAGGGGAACCGAATGTCACCAGGTCGCTCTGTCATCAGTAAGGGCGCCAACATGATTAGCAGTAAAATCGGTATTTGCAGTAAAATCGCACCCTTGATTCCAACAAACCCAATGATTGTCCCCAGCCCCGCGCCTCCAATCATGCCACCGACAAGTTTCGAGCTGAACATGTAGCTGTTCACTTTCTCAAATTCATCAGGGCGAAGGATGTCAACCGCCAATGCATCGGTACTAACATCTTGCAGAGAGGTGAAGATATTGTAAACAAGGAATACACCTACGACGGCTGTAATGTTTGTACTTGGATCTGGGATGAAAAGAATCAGTGAGAGTGTAATGATCATTCCCGCCTCAGCGAATAGAATCCAAGGTCGTCGGATTCCCATGGGCCGGTATTGATATCGATCAATCACTGGCCCCCACAAGAACTTGAATGTCCAAGGCAGTGTACCTACCAACAATAGATTTGCAATCAGTCCTGCAGATACACCTTCAACAGCGAGGAATGTGACAAAGGTCACGGTGATGAATCCCCAAGGTAGACCTTGAGCAATATACAGTACACACAAAGTGACGACCCGAGATCGATAACTCTCAACTAAAGAATTCCCAGTCGACAACACCACTGTTTTGGGATTGTAATCTACCTCATCTTCTTCTTCGATGATGAATCCAAGTTGGAACCTTTCTCGCCGCACTGTGATGAATCCGACGAGACATAGTACTGCGATGAGCCACGGTATGAAGAAAAACATGGAAAGTTCTCCAGATCCTGATGATGCAGTATCTTCTCCGTCCTCAACAACACCATTTGCTGTTGAATCCCAATCCCACCAAGCCATGGTAGCAATTACATTGAGTCCAGTTTGCAAACCGGCTTCCACATTCGCTCTCCCTCCTGCCAATTGGTTAACTGTAGCAACTGAATCAGCTTGCGAATGCTTGGGTGTTTGTTCACAAGTGTCTCCTTCTTCGTGAATGTACTGGTGCTGTCCACGAAGCCAAGTAGCAGTGTGATTGTGCATGATGAAGTTGTAATGGTCAGAATTCCCTTTCGTATCATCAATGACTCGTACCCATTCTTCAGGATGGGATAAATTAGAATTGATCTCCTTGAGATGTCCTTGGAACCATTCTGCATTGGTAATCATTTCATCGGTAACTTCGAGCCCTTCGTTTTCGTAATAGGACCAATCGTCAACAGGTGATGTAAACATGTACAGTGTCCAGAATTCTTCATCACATCCTGAGAGTTGACTGGCCAAAGGTGTGGGGACTGGCCAATTGAGTGCATACATATCCAGATTGATGTAAGTCACATTGACATTTTCAGGGATACTTTCAACAAAATGCAGGCTTCCTTTGCCACCCCCTTCAGGGCTATTTGCTCCCTGCCATTCCTCGTAATCCCACCATCCCAATTTCCAGGTATGCAGGGGCGTTCCATTCCATTGAGCAAACGTTCTAGCCAATTCCAACAATGCTCCTGACCCTGTCCCATCGTCATAGGCACCTGTGTTCGTACAGCCGGGGTAAGTCTGACCAATGAGTGGTGGAGGTGAATAACAGATTGCATCATGGTGTGCCCCAACAACTCGCCAGTCATCTTCCAACGTACCGTTGATGGTGACCACAATGTTCTCGCAATTGTTGCATACCTCTGATGTGAATGGTTGCCGTTCAACTTCGTACCCCATAGATTCGAGTTCACTGGCAATCCAATTTCGCGCATTGATATTTGCAGTTGAGTCGATTTGGCGATAACCAAAATCTGCCATTGAGACCATGTTGTCGTATGCATTACTGCCTTCAGGCCAAGCGGGTGGAGCCTCTTGTTGTACCTCAATTGGGACGATTTCTCCCGGTAAAAATGCGGTCAACAGTAGGGTGAGTACGAGTAGCACGGAGTGCTTCCCACTGCGAGACATTGCTTTTCGCACTCAGGTAGTCATCTTGAGGCTTCGCCTCAAGCGGGTGCGCTCACGCGAGGGTGAACCTGAAAGTCCTGCACGAGTTCGCAACTTTATGGCAGACTGGGTGGTTCCTGAGAATCGAACCCAGCCAGTGAGTCGTGGCGCCGAGCTGAAAACGCAAATGGAGTCACCCATCGAGTCTCCCATTGCCGCGTGGTGGCTTACACAAGCTTCGTGGATGGTACGATTCCAAAACGGTCCACTGATCCTTATCGACCCATGGTGGAGGGATTTGTTTGCAGGCGACCGCTGGGGTAAATTGCTAGGTGAATTCCCATTGGAACCTGAAGAGCACCCAGAACCCGATTTGGTACTCTGTACCCATTGGCATGATGATCACATCTGTCCGGAATCTATCCCTCGCCTCGCTGCACATTTCCCAAAACTTCGTTTTGTGGTCCCCAATCGTTCTGTGGATTTACTCACTGGATGGGGTATTGATCAGAATCGAATTATCACCATGATGGGTTCAGATTCGATAGTAATTGACGACATTCAAATCCATGCGATACCAGCCGCACACGAAGAACTCGACATCAATGAGCATGGGGCCTGGTACCTTAGCTATGTGGTGAAGTATAACGCATCTACCGTACTGCACATGGGGGACAGCCGACCTTATCGCGGTTGGCATGAGGCTTTCCAAAATGTATCCGAACATTATGACTTGGTTTTTGCATGCATCAATGGGAATGATAACCTGCGCCACGATGAAGCGGTAGATTTAGCAAATATCTTGAATCCAAAGTTGATTGTCCCGATGCACTATGGTATGGACCCTGGTAATACAGTTGACCCACAAATCTTTGTCGACGAAATCACGCAAAGACTTCCAGAACAAGCTTTTGTAATCCCTGACGTGGGGGGTACAATCCTCATCGATTAAAAAATGATTGAGCATATTCGTAACCTTTAGGGTTACCCACATCTATGTATTCCGTTTTTACATGGCAAGCTGATAATTTTCGCATCGAAGCCAACCTGCGCAATGTCGAAACTTCGTCTCCATTTTCTATTTCCCAGAATGCTTCAGTCCAAATAGCACGTCCTGTGATTCGGAATTCTCCAATTGGGAAATTTCGCTCGGGATGTTTGTCTGATATTGCGATAATTTTTGTATCACACATCTCAGTAATTCGCCCAGTATCCTTGAGTTGTAAACCCCAAGGTGCCTCTACCTGGACTGTAGCTAGCAATGTGTCACCTGCAAAAGAAGTAATGAGTTGTGATGAGGGGTTGTTCTCCGTGAACATAACGTCAGGCAAAGCGATCAAGCAAGCGCCAGTACCAGTGATTTTATGTGCACATTTTACAGCATCAACCAATCCCGTTGGTTGTTCTTGATGAACGATTTTGACCCCACGCTTAGCCAACGCCTCGTCGATGGCTGGCTTGTTCGGTGATGAAACGACCACAATCTGGTTAATCCCAGCGTTTTCGAGTTCTTCAATGGTATGTTCAAGCATTGTTTTACCATTGATTTCAATCAGTTCTTTGCAACCCAGTACTGCGTTTTTTTCCATTCTAGTGCCTAAACCTGCCGCTGGAATAATCGCCCAGAATGGTGTACTTGGACCGGCCATGAAACCCGCTGGACGTCAACGGAATTAAGATACCCGTGAACTAGAGTCGGGACACATGCGCCGAGGTGCAGAGGCCATCTTCTGTTCCATCCCAGCCCGGATTGGGATTCTTGGAAATCCATCGGATGGGTACAATGGACAATGCATCTCTTCCCTCGCGAGAAACTGGCGCTCTAGTTGTGTTTTGACACCTCATGAAAATCGTTGGGACTTTACGATTGACATTACGTGTGGGCAAGAAAAATCTGCGTACAAATCGATGGCCAGTTTGGCTGAAAACCCTCCCGATCTGGGTCAAGATGGCTTGTCTCGATTGGTATTGGGTACTCTGATTCACTTCCAAGAAGAGTGCGTCGCGAGCGGTTTGGCGATTGAGGCTAGTGGATTTCAATTGAAGTTGGAAACAGATATCCCTCGCCAAGTGGGACTTGCCGGCTCGTCCGCTGTGATTACCGCCGTTCTCCGTTGCTTGCTAACCCACCATGGACTCGGGACCGCACTGCCACCGCATGCGGTTGCAGACATGGTTCTCAAAGTCGAAACTGAGCGATTGAATATTCATGGTGGTCTCCAAGATCGCCTTCCTCAGGCCTACAATCAAATGTTGCACATGGATTTCCGAGAGGAGTTGATGATAGGTCGAGGTTGGGGTGCATATTCTCATTTAGAGGAATCTTTGTTGCCGAAAATGTGGTTGGCGCATGGTGGCACAGGCATTGAATCAGGAAAGATACATGCTGATTTACCCGGCAGATGGGTAGAGCAGGAACCGGTGATGGTTCGTGTCATCAATGAATTGGCATGGTGCGCACATCGGGGCAAAGAGGCCTTGGTCGCCGGTGATATGGAGGCCCTAGCGACAGAAATCAACCGTAATTTCGATTTACGCACTGAATTGTTCGGTGAAGAATCCTTGGGAGAAAATCTCACCATGGTGCGATTAGCCAGAGATTTGGGTTCATGCGCTAAACAACCAGGTTCGGGTGGCGCAATCATCGGCATCGTTCCGGACGACGAATTCATGGAGCGGGCAGCACCAGCCTTTGCTGAGCACGGCTGGGAGTTGGTGCTG
>MDSW01014319.1_pt1 | contig 10419 bp, 9 predicted proteins | sample 811171 | NCBI WGS metagenome assembly MDSW01 (sample SAMN05326641, study PRJNA326480) | marine metagenome | isolation source: seawater | place: Atlantic Ocean: North West | collected 2012 | reverse complement strand
TTTTTGATCAACATTATTTTCATAAAATTTTTTTGGTTTTTTATTATATATATTTGAGATTTTAGCAGACAAAGATTTATGATTTACTATTGATTTTCTTAAATCACCATCACTTAATGTACCTAGTAATTTGAATCTGCTATCAATTACTATCAAACATTTTTCACCACAAATTGAAAGTTTTTGTAAAGCTTCTTTTATACTTGATTTTGAATTTATAGTATATTTATCCATTATTATTTTTATATTTTTTAATTAAATTAATTATCTTCTTTATATTATTAGACTTAAGATAAATATTTGTTTTTTTCTGATTTACAATTTTTTTCTTTTTTATTTTTTTTATTGCATTAGTTATTTCTTTTTGATTTGCATCTACTGAAATAACTGTTTTTGGTATAATTCTTCCTTTTTGTCTATTACCAACATTTATACTTGGTACATTTAAAAATGGTACTTCAAGGATGAAACTAGATGAATTACCAATAACACATGTCATTTTTTTACAAATTGATATATAGTTTTCAAAACCTAAAGATTTAAATAAATACGAATTATTATTCTTATTAATAAATCTTTTAATAAGATTAATTATTATTTCAGAGTCTTCATCATTATTTGGATAGGTAAATATTATTGTACAGTCTTTTTGTTTTTCCATTGAATCAAGAATAGAATTAAACTGTTTAAATGTTTGATCTTTTTTATTTGTAATTGGATGAAAGGTTATCAAATAATTATATTTATTAAAATTTATTTTTAAAATTTTTTCTAATATTTTTTTATTTAACATTTTTTGTTTTAAGATTCTATTAGCTGATAATGATCCAATATTATGAATATTTTTATTACTGCCTATAATTTTTCTTACTCTTTCGTAACTTTTTTTATTAGAAACTAAATGTAAATTTGAAATAGAGGTAATAAGATCTCTTATATTATTATCTAATGAGCCTTCGGTTATATCTCCACCATTAAAATGTATAATTGGTATCTTATTAAAAAAGGCTGACAAACCTGGTGATATAATTTCATATCTATCTCCTAAAATTATTAAAAAATTATAATTATTTTTTCTTAAAAATTTTGATATATCTAATAAGCTTTTTGAAATTGAATTTAATATTTCATATGAATTATCTTTTTTTGGATATACATTTATAATTTTTTTAATTTTAATTTTATCTTTTAAAATTTCATTTTTTGTAAGACCAAATTTTTTATCCAAATGTGAGCCTGTTACAACAACATCTAATTTAAAATTATTTTCTTTATTAATAGATATTATTAGATCTCTTAAAATGCCATATTCAGCTCGATTAGCAGTTACTAGACATATTTTAATCATCTAATTTTTTCATTAGTTTTATAATTTTTTTTTGCTTTTTTTCCTATTAAACTATCATAAATTGATGGAGGCAATCCACCACCTGGTCTTTTGATACCTATATTTTTTGTTGTAAATTTTTGGCCTTTATTAATATCACAGTTTGCAACAATTGATTTTCTTACTATTTTGAGATTTTTTCTTTCGCTTTTAGTTATATCTTTTTTTGCAGATCCTAATATTAATTCAGTATTTCTAATATCTGTAACCATTTCTTTAAATAATCTAGGATTTAAACTTGCTTTGTGATCTGGACCTAAAAGTTTTTGATCAATAGTAAAATGTTTCTCAATTATATTAGCACCTAAAGCAGTGGCAATGACAGGTACAAATCTGTCAATTGAATGATCGGAGTAACCTACATTTACTTTTAACTTTTCTTTAATAGTAGTCATAGCTTTCATATTTATATCCTGAATAGTAGTTGGATAATCAGTATTGCAATGTAAAACAGTTAAATTCTCCCTTTTTGTTCCATATCTGGTTAATACCTTAACTGCATTTTTAATTTCATCAATATCTGACATACCTGTAGAAATAATTATTTTTCTATTATCTTTAGCAATTACTTTTAATAAATTTAAATTGTTTATTTCACCAGATGGAATTTTTATATAATCTAATTTTAATTTTTTAATAAAATAATAACTATCAATATCAAAAATTGAAAAAATTATTTTTATTCTTCTTAATTTAGCATGTTTAACTATTAATTTTATATTTTTTTGAGATAATTCTAAATTTTTTAAGAGTTTATATTGGTCATTTATATTTTTTTTTAGACTCTTCATTTGATAATTAGCTAGTTTTGCATTTTCAACAATCAAATTTTCTGTTTTATAGCATTGAAATTTGACATAATCTGCTCCAGATTTTTTTGCTTCATTTATTATTTTTTTTGCAATTTCTAGCTTGCCATTATGATTCACACCTCCTTCAGCAATAATAATTAATTTTTTTTTCATTTGATTATTTTAAAATCAGAAATATTATTTTTAATAACAGCACCTGATGAAATTATACAAAAATTACCAATTTTTATATTATTATTTATTATTGCGCCACTTCCAATAAAATTATTATTTCCAATTGAACAATTTCCATTTATTATTGCTCCAGTCGAGATGTGATTATTATTACCAATCTTAACATCATGCTCAATTAAACTTCTTGAATTAAGAATATTATTATTTCCTATTATAGAATTATAATTAATGATAGAGTGTGTAAAAATAGAGTTACCTTCACCAATTTCAAAATTTTTTGCTATGTAGGAATTTTTTGATATTATATTTGGTAAATTAAAATTTAATTTTTTTAATAATTTATATTTTTTCTCTCTTAGTTTGGAGTCTTTGATTTGACCTATTGCAATTATAGCATTAGAACATTTTTTTTTAATAATTTCTAAATCATTGTCATTTCCAAGAAAAGTAAATTGAAAACTTTTATTTTTTTTATTATCAATGTAACCATATATTTTATATTTCTCTGATTGATTAATTAAATCAATACATGAAGATGCGTGACCTCCTGATCCTATAAGAATTATTTTTTTCATTTTAATTAATTTTTAAATCATATCTTGTTGGATGATCTCTATCACCATCACCTTTTGTAAACCATATATTTTTTATAGTTTTTTTATTATCTTTATTAATCTTATTACCGCCAATATGAAAGTTTTCATTCCAATGTCTATGACTTAATGGTGATAATAAATTTGGAATATGATAAAATTTATTATAATTTATCATTTTTTTGAAACCTAAATCTTTAAGATTCTGGTTTTGGTTATTACCAATAACAAAAAAATCAGAAATTGTCGCTCCATTAATTTGACAATTGTAAATTATTTCATTCCAAACAAATTTATCATATTTTTTTAATGAAATAAATTCAATAATTCTTGCAAATTTTATTTTGTTAAAAGTTTGAAATCTAATAATTGATAACCCTATTAATTTATTACTAGAGTCTGTAACTTTTAAGAAATCGTATTTTTGAAATGGGTTGTCCAAATATCTTTTTTTTATAAATTTATAATCCTTGTTTGTACATAAATCAAATCTAGAAGAAAATTTTTTCCATAGTTTATTGTATTCAACAGGTATATGTTTTATCCATTTAGATTTAAAACCTAATTTATTTTTTTTTATTTTTATACTTTTAAATTTATTAAATAAATTTTTTTTTGATTTAATAATTAATTTTCTAAATTCATGATTATGAATATAAATATAACGTTGCAATTTAATTCCATTTAAATTGTTACCTAATTGTTTATTTAATTTTATTGAGTAACTATTTGGTGAAATTGATCCTACAATTTTATTATTTTTGTGAATTTGATATAATATTAGACCAATGTAAGGATCTTTATTATTTTGCAAAGAAGTAAATGCTGTACTCGTCCAAACCATAGGTATAATTTTTTTTTTAAATATAGCTTCATTTATAATTCTTATATTTATTGAAATAATCTTTTTTCTTTTATTTTTTACAATATCAATTGACCAATTATTTTTTTTGTCCTTAAACCAATAATTTAAAAAATTTTTTTCATATACAAATGATTTAGGTAAATTTTTTTTGCAGAATGAAATAAAATTACTTAAATCTGAATTAGTTAATTCACTAATCGTCATTAATTTAAATTAAAGAGCTAGAATAAATTCTTGATTTATCTACACCAAATGAAATTAGTGACTCATAAATATCATGATACCAAAAACTAGAAGCTATAAGTATAGGTTCTTTATGGTTTACTATTTCATCTGGTTTTAAAACTTTAGATTTCCTAAAATAGGAACCTTGCTTATGAGGATTGCTATCTACAAAAAATTTAACTTTTGTCTCTGAAAATGTAACTGAATTGTCTAATAAAAGATTTGCATATTCTCCAATACCCCAAACAATTATCTCATTTAAATTCTCCTTAATTTTTTTAATATTAGAGAATACATGATTTATTTCATCTGAATTGAGGTCTTTATATGTTTCTTCTCTAAAGATTTTATTTGCAATTCTGCTAATTCTTGGTCTTACATGATCATCTAATGCACATGTATTAGCAGAATTTTTGATTAAAAGTGAATGCATATAAATAATCATGTGTGCTTGATCTAAAGTTAAATTTTCATCATGAAAATTGCTACTAATTAAAAAATTACCATTATTTAGACCATGATTTTTTATATCTAAAACAAATGACTCAATTTCTTCTATTGAAGAGTTATCCTCTGTAAAAATATATTTAATTACAGTATTTTTTGGAGATAAATCATAATATTTCTTTAAATTTTTTAATACTTTTAAATATTGGTTTACACCTCTAACTTTTTTAAAAGTTTTGATACTACCTGCATCTACACTTGTAGTTAGTGAAGCAATATTATTTTTAATTAGTTCAGCTATTTCATCAGAGTAGTTAATTGCGTTAGAAAAGAATCTTTGTGTTTTAGGCTTAACTTGTGAATTTACATAATTAATTAATTTATTAAAATTAGGTGTCATAGTTGGTTCTCCTCCACCCCATGCAACTTGACAATCATCTCTTATCTTATCTTTTCTTACTAGTTCATCTAGTGCTTGATAAATATCGTAATGGGCAACTTTGCCGCCATAAAACATGTCACTGCAATATGAGCATCTCATATTACACCTTGCATGATGTTCTATAGAAATATGGTCAAATTTTTCATCTTTAACATCTTTCCATTCTTTTTTTTCAAGTACAGGACAACCTAAGCAACCTGTTTTTTCTTTATTATTTATTTTTTCTATTAAGTCTTGTTTGGCCTTTATAACTTTATCTAGAGAAACATCGCTGTTATTTTTTGCATCAAATATTGGAACATCTCCCATCATCTTGCCTTTATAGTAATATCTTTTACAGCAGTGTCTTAATTCATCAGGAGCATAATAAATAGCTCGTTGAAGAAAACGGCAACTAATTTTTTCTTTACTTTTTTGCATTTTCATAAAATTTTTATATTTTTTTTATTTCGAGTCAATGAAATTGATCCTATGAATGTATTTCCAAATTTATCGTTAGCAGCCCAGCAAAAATCTGATATTTTGTTGATATTTATAGTATGTTCATCGAAAGTATAAGACCATTTATAAAAGGGTTTTTGTATATCAAAATTATCGTGATAATATTGACCATCGACAGTTTTGAATGCTAAATAGGGCTGGGGACCAAAAATAGGTTTTGCAAACTCAAGATTAAATTGATTATTTTTTATATTTTGAGTTATTTTATTTTTTATATTTTTAATTTTAAGAGCTGATTGCATTGCTTCTTTAGCATCACACCATTTAAATTTTACATCATTGTATTTAATTGATATTTTTTGAACAAGTTCATAAAAATATTCCATATCATTTTCCATATTTCGATAATCATGATTAGTGAAAGCTAAAATTACAGGTAAGTTTGATTTTGCCTCTTTAAATGCAAAGTCTACGTCATGTAAATTTAGCAATTTATGTCTTGTTCCTAAATTTAAACACCTAGCAGTTAATCTTCTACAATCTCCTTTTAGTTGATAATCATCATGAGATGGATGATAAGGACTCCATGACAAAGGCGCCCTTCTCCAATCACCAAATCTTCCATTGGAGAGATCTTTTATTTTTTTATTATTAAATTTTGTTCTTTGATTCGAATAATCAAATGGAATAAATTGCTCTAAAAACCAATGACTATCCGGTCTAATTGTATGAAAACCAGGTCTAAAAACACTTGGAAACCATTTTTTATCAATTAATTTTCTACTTAAAATTTCATAAATAATAGGTCGATTATTAAATAAATGTGTTGAACAATGATTGGCAGATTTAGACATAGAAAGAGGATGATGATGAAAATAAAAATTATCTTTAATTTTCTTATTTTTATAAAAAGACTCATATTTATCCCAAACCTTATGCATCCCCAAAGTTCTATTCCTTGGGTTTTTTTGAAAACCATAATGGTCCATTATAAACCAATTAAATTTCCAACCTTTGCCATAACTGTCTAAAAATTTATTTCTAAATTTATTATTAGTAATTTTATTCAACATTTTGATTATTTTTGGCCAAGTATCATTATAATTTAAGAGACCAGCTTTAAAAGTGTTAGATATTTCGTTTTCTAAACCATTAAAATTAAATTTTTTGTTTTGAATTTTTATTAGATTTTCCATGCTGGGTTTTAATCTGAAGCCATAGATATTATAAAGTCTATCAAAAGTTTGATTTAAAGACTCTTTAAGAGGTCCTTCAGTATCAATGCAATGCACTAAATGAACTATTTTATTCATTATTTATTTATTTTTTTTTTAATAATTTTAACCAAATTATCAATTTTTTTAATTTTAGAATAAGATAACTCTTTATTTGTAAAGTTTATTTTATATTTATTTTCAATTTCAAAAAGAAATTTTAAAATATTCAATGAATCCACATAACCATCTTCAAAATAATCAAAATTTAAAAATAATTTTTTTTTATTTATTTTTTTTTTTGAAATTTTTGTTAAAATTTTTGCAATCTGATGCTTAATTTCATTATCATTCATTTTATTTAATATTAGCAATTTCTTTTTCAAATTTAATCAAATCAAAATTATTTTTAGATCTAAAATATCTTAAAAATAAAATAAATATCCTATCATATTTAGATATATAATTAATATTAGATTTATTAATATCCTTAATATAATATTTTTTTATTTCTTCAAACAAAATTGAATAATAAAATAATCTTTTTTTTCTATTTTTAACTATCCTTATATTTTTTAGAATTACTAAAGCTGATATACCTAACAAACCTTTAGAGTATGATTTTAGGTAATTTTTATAGAACAATTTAGATCCATATTTTAAAATTAAAAACTTTTTAATATCTATCCAACTTTTAATATAATCATTAATATGTTTTTTAGAAAATGTATTGATTATTGAATTATTATAATTATTTTTAATATATAAATTTTTATTTAAAAAAATTTTTGATTTTGAAAAAAAAAATGATTGAAAGAAGAAAAAAATGTCTTCATGATATCCAGATTTGAATTTGATTTTATTATCAATTATTAAACTTCTTTTATAAATACTAAATATTACTGAATTATTATAATTCATACTCAAAAAAAGTTTAATAAATTTTTGTAAATTAACATTTAAAATATTGTAATCATTTCTGGCATATTTAGTTATTACCTTACTGTGTAATTCAAAATTATAAGATATTATATCAACTGATTTTTTCTGAATAATTTTTTTTAAAATTAATAAAGTGTCATTTTTTAAAAAATCATCAGTATCTAAAAATAAAATATACCTACCCTTGGATATTGATAATCCTTTATTTCTTGCAATTCCTGGCCCTCTATTTTTTAATAATTTGATAAGTTTAATATTCAAATTAACTTTTATATATTTTTTAATTATAGATATTAAGTCATGTCCAGAACCATCATCAATTATTATAATTTCAAAATAATCTTTAGATATTTTTTGATTAAGTAATTTTTCTAAGCATTTAGATAAAATTTGTTTTTTACTATAATATGGGATTATTATTGAAAATAAGATTTTTTTTGTGAGCATATTTAAAGATATTTTTTTTTATGTTGTATTTACTAATTTTATTTAACGCACCTCTTGGAAATTCATCAATAGAATATACAAATGAAGGAATTTGATAGTTAGCTAAATTATTTATACAATATTTATAGAATTTATTAATATTAATTTTATTTTTATTTTTTATGTTTACAAATGCTAAGATTATTTCTCCTAATTTATCAGTACTATTCGATAAAACTGCACTTTCTTTTATTTCATAATATTTGTTTAAAACTTTCTCAATATCTGCAGAAAAAATGTTTATTCCTGCCCTTATTATCACATCTTTATTTCTACCACTTAAATAAAGATATTTATTTTTATCAAAATAACCCAAATCACCTGTTTTAAAATAACTTTCATTATTATTAATATATTTTTTATTAGCCAAATATAAATATGAATTATAGGTTTTATTCGTTTTGCAACATATTTCTCCAATTGTATTGAATTTATTTGTTAACTTTTTATTATGTAATATTTTTACTTTATAACTCACATTTACTTTGCCATTAGATAAAATTTTATTTTTTTCTTTTTTAAGATTAATATTAGTGATTGTTCCAACTTCAGATGCTCCGTAAGTGTCAAAAAAATTTATTCTAGGAACTTTGATTAATTTTTTTTTCACGTCTAAATTTAATGGGGAACAACACGATACTAAAGTTTTAAGACTTTTAATTTTGCTATTTTTAATTGTATTTTTTATCATATCAACTTGACTTGAAACTAATATTGAAAATGAAATTTTGTATTTAACAATAGAATTTAACCAATTTTTTTTTGTAAAATTTTCTAGAATTACACATGTTGAACCAATAACAATAGGTAAAATTATTAATCTAAATGAAATTGAATGATACATTGGAGTAGATAACAAAATAATATCAGTTGATTTAAGATTGTAAATTTTTTTTGCATTTAAACTTCTTAGAATTTTAACCTCTTGAGACCAAATAACAACTTTAGGATCGCTTGTTGAACCTGAAGTTAATCCATAAAGATAATTTTTTTCTGAAATTTTATTTTTAATTTTGAGTTTAAATTTTTTATTATTATTTTCTAAAAGAGTTTTAAAATTGTTATATTTTTTGGAATTTGAATTGATATCATAACAATTAATTTTATTAATTTTAATTTTATTTAAATTTAAAGTATCTAAATATTCTTTCCATGAAAAAATAAATTTTACGTTAATTTTTTGTAATTGATATTCGATATCTTTTTTGCTTATTGAAATATTTATAGGTACGATAGACAAATCTAGATATGATGCTACAATAAATAATTGAGGAATAATTAAATTATTTCTCGATAATATTGCTATCTTATCACCCTTTTTTAAACCAATTCTATTTAAGTTAAAAATAATATTTTTTACATTTTCGTAAAATTGTAAATAAGTGATTTTTTCGTTGTCAAAAACAAATAAATTTTTATTTGGAGTTTTATTTTTATATTTTATTAAGTAATTAGATAAATACATAGTATTTATATTTTTTTAATAAGTTTCTTATAAATTTTATCGGTATAATTCATTTTGATATCAGATAAGCTAATTAATTTTTTAAAAGATCTCCATAAATATTTTAGTTCAATCTCTTTTCCAATCCTATAATCATATAACATACTCATAGTATGTGCAGAACTAGATAAAGTTTGCTTAATTCTCTGTTTGTGATTTTGAGAGTGCTCAATTTTTAAGTATTTCATTATTTCTCCACCTTCAAGCATAATTTTTTCAATCATCAATAAAGCTTTTTTATTATCATTTAATTTTTTATTATTTTGATTAAAATACAAAGCTGTCATATTAAATGCTAGTGCATTAAGTGATTTAACAAAAATTTCAGAATATATATTTTTAACAATAGGTGATTTTGATGTATATTGGAAAGCAGCTTGTAAAATTTTTTCTTTATTTTTCATTTTTTTATTTATTGCCTTTAAAGGATATCCTCTTTGAATATGGCGAACGATAATACTATTTGAATTAATTTTAACTGAAGATAGCCACATTGTCATACCGATAATATTGCTAATATTGTAATAAGTATTGTCTTTTATATTAAATTTATTTTTAAAAAATTGTTTTAGCCACCAAGAAGGGATATTAGTACACGGAGGTATTATAGCTGTATTATTGTCAATTATTTTTGTAGTATTATTTATAAAGTTTTGATTATAATTTTTAAGTTTTACAGTAATAAATAAATAATCAATTTTTTTTTCTTTTATATAATTAATAGATTTATAAATTTTAAATTTATTCGATATTTTAATATTTTTTTTTAATAAAATTTTTTTATTTTGGTTTACTTGGATGTTTAATCCTTTTTCTTTTATAGAATTATAAGTTTCATTTCTTGCAATTATACATACTTCAAATCCATATTCGTATAATGAAAAAGC
>MDSW01007060.1_pt1 | contig 10420 bp, 7 predicted proteins | sample 811171 | NCBI WGS metagenome assembly MDSW01 (sample SAMN05326641, study PRJNA326480) | marine metagenome | isolation source: seawater | place: Atlantic Ocean: North West | collected 2012 | reverse complement strand
CTTCTGGCCCGCCAGGTTGGTGTTCCGGCGCTTGTTGTTTTCATGAACAAGGTCGACCAGGTTGACGACGAGGAGCTTCTTGAGCTTGTCGAGATGGAGATTCGTGAGCTTCTTTCGAGCTACGACTTCCCGGGCGACGATATTCCGATCATCAAGGGTTCTGCGCTTGCGGCGCTTGAGGACTCGAACAAGGAGATCGGTCACGACGCGATTCTCGAGCTGATGAAGTCGGTTGACGAATACATTCCGCAGCCGGAGCGTCCTGTCGACCAGGACTTCCTGATGCCGATCGAAGACGTATTCTCGATCTCGGGCCGTGGTACGGTTGTGACGGGCCGCGTTGAGCGCGGTGTGATCAACACCGGCGACGAAATCGAGATTGTCGGTATCAAGGCGACGCAGAAGACGACGTGCACGGGCGTTGAGATGTTCCGCAAGCTGCTTGACCAGGGTCAGGCGGGCGACAACATCGGTGCGCTGCTTCGTGGTACGAAGCGTGAAGAGGTTGAGCGCGGTCAGGTTCTTGCGAAGCCGGGTTCGATCACGCCGCACACGAAGTTTTCGTGCGAGGCGTACATCCTGACGAAGGAAGAGGGTGGTCGTCACACGCCGTTCTTTGCGAACTACCGGCCGCAGTTCTACTTCCGGACCACGGACGTGACCGGTACGGTTGAACTTGCGGAAGGGACCGAGATGGTGATGCCGGGCGACAACATCGCGATGAACGTGACGTTGATTGCGCCGATCGCCATGGACGAAGGTCTGCGTTTCGCGATCCGCGAAGGCGGCCGCACCGTCGGTGCCGGCGTCGTCGCCAAGATCATCGAGTAAAGCCGATTAGCTTCGCGGCCCCGTACCGCACGGGGCCGCAAGCGGGCTTAGGGGTATAGCTCAGTTGGTAGAGCGGCGGTCTCCAAAACCGCAGGTCCCGGGTTCGAGCCCTGGTGCCCCTGCCAGCCCCTTGATCGATGACAAGGTTGCGGAAGACGGATTTGAACTACATCTCTTGGGAACGGCCCAATTGATGACTTAAGAGCAGGTTCCCCAGCGAAACTGCAAGGTATGTAAGACCAATGGCAAAAACCAACCCGGCACAGTTTGTACGCGAGGTTCGGCAGGAAGCTTCCAAGGTGACCTGGCCGACGCGTAAGGAAACCGGTATCTCGACCGCGATGGTGTTCGTATTCTGCATCATTGCGGCGATCTTTTTCCTGGCGGTCGATCAGGTCCTGCAGCTCGGCGTGAAATTCCTGTTCGGGCTTGGAGGCTGATCCCATGGCCATGCGCTGGTACGTCGTACACGTTTACTCCGGTTCGGAGAAAAAGGTCGCCCAGTCGATCGAGGAACAGGTCCGTCAGGCCGGTTTCGAGGACATGATCGAAGAGGTTCTGGTGCCGACCGAGGAAGTCGTGGAAATGCGCCGCGGCGCGAAGCATAACGCCGAGCGGAAGTTCTTCCCGGGTTATGTTCTCGTTCGCATGGATCTGACCGACGAAACTTGGCACCTGGTCAAGAACACGCCGAAAGTGACTGACTTTCTTGGCGGGCAGGGACGTCCTTCGCCGATCACCGACGCGGAAGCCGAACGTATCATTTACCAGGTGAAGGAGGGCGTTGAGCGACCGAAGCCGTCGATCACGTTCGAGATCGGCGAACAGGTCCGCGTCTGCGACGGCCCGTTCAACTCGTTCAACGGTCTTGTCGAGGACGTCGACGAAGAGCGTGCCCGTGTGAAGGTCGCGGTCAGCATCTTCGGTCGCGCGACCCCGGTCGAACTCGAATACTCGCAGGTCGAAAAGCTTTGACAGAATTCGCCGGGGCTATTACACCCCGGCGCGCTGGAGCCTGAGGTTCCGGCTTGAACGCGTGGGAGGCTCGCCAATGCCGGACCACGCACTCAGAAACGGAACGGATGTTCCACCAGATAAACTGAGAGAGACATGGCAAAGAAAATCGCTGGCTACGTAAAGCTGCAGGTGCCGGCGGGGCAAGCAAACCCGTCGCCGCCGATCGGTCCGGCCCTTGGTCAGGCCGGCCTCAACATCATGGAATTCTGCAAGGCGTTCAACGCCGAGACGCAGAACATGGAACCGGGTATGCCGGTCCCCGTCGTCATCACGGCGTATGGGGATCGTACGTTCTCGTTTGTCACCAAGACCCCGCCGGCCAGCTACTTCCTCAAGAAAGCGGCCAAGGTCAACAAGGGTTCCGGCGTACCGAACAAGAACAAGGTCGGCAAGGTGACCATGAAGCAGTGCCGCGAGATCGCGGAACTGAAAATGAAAGACCTCAACGCGCATGACGTTGAAGCCGCCGCGAAGATGATTGCAGGTTCGGCTCGGTCCATGGGCATCGACGTGGAGGGCGCATAAATGGCTCGTAAAGGTAAGCGTTACACCGCTGCGCTCGAAAACGTCGACCGCGATGCGGTTTACACCATCGAAGACGCGGTGAAGATCCTCAAGGACAACGCCAAGTCGAAGTTCGACGAAACCATCGAAGTCGCCATGAACCTGGGTGTTGACCCGCGCCACGCCGACCAGATGGTCCGCGGTACGGTGTCGCTGCCGCATGGAACGGGCAAGTCGCTCAAGGTTGCGGTGTTCGCCAAGGACGCCAAAGCCGATGAAGCCCGCGAAGCGGGTGCCGATTTCGTCGGCGCCGAGGATCTGATGGAACAGATTCAGGGCGGCATGATGGATTTCGACCGTTGCATCGCGACCCCGGACATGATGGGGATCGTCGGGCGTCTCGGTAAGGTGCTGGGTCCGAAGGGCCTGATGCCGAACCCGAAATTGGGTACCGTGACCCCGGATGTCGCCGGTGCGGTCCAGGCCGCCAAGGCGGGGCAGATCGAATTCCGTGTCGAGAAAATGGGCATTATCCACGCCGGTGTGGGCAAAGCCAGTTTCTCCGCCGAACAACTGCAGGAAAACATCGCTGCCTTCGTGGGCGCGATCCAGCAGGCGAAACCGTCCGGCGCCAAGGGCACGTACATGAAGAAAGTCAGCGTCACCTCGACCATGGGACCTGGCATCAAATTGGACCTGAGCGCGCTTTAAGCACAATCAGGTCTTGAAGAATTCGGCCGAAACGTTTAATCGTCCGGTCGAACAGGAGCGGCTCCGGAGTTTTTCGGGGCCGTTCTGACCTGTCCGAGACCGTAGGTATCCCGGGTTTTCCGGGCTTTAATGGGGATTTCCCGCCTGCATAGACAGTGTCGATGTCAATTTTTTGAGAGCATTCTCAATGGATTGGCTTGGACTGTTGTACTGGACAGGGCGAGCCGGCTTTGACCGAAAAGCGCCCAAAAGCGCCCTAGGTCGGGGCCAAAGTGCAACAGGGGTTCAATTTTGAACCGCTTTTGACTGGAGACGATCCGTGGACCGATCGGAAAAAACTGAACTGGTCTCGTCGCTCCGTGGAACGTTCGAGAACGCGAATATCGTTGTCGTTGCCCACTACATCGGGCTCAACGTCGACGATATGAACGATCTTCGGGCGAAGATGCGGGACGCCGGCGCTAGCTTCAAAGTCACCAAAAATCGGCTCACTCGTCTCGCTTTGGAAGGCACGCCCTACGATCAGCTGAGCGACCTTTTCACCGGTCCCACGGCCATTGCGTACAGCGATGATCCCGTGGCGCCTGCGAAAGTCGCCGTGGAATTCGCCAAGAAGAACGACAAGCTCGTCGTTCTCGGCGGTGCAATGGGGGATGTTCGTCTTGATGACAATGCCATCAAGCAACTCGCCACCTTGCCGTCGCTTGACGAACTCCGTGCCAAGATCGTGGGTATGCTGAACACTCCGGCGACGCGTATCGCCGGCGTCCTTCAGGCGCCGGGTGGTCAGGTCGCACGGGTGCTCAGCGCGCGTTCCCAACAAAGTGAAGCGGCGTGACGCCGTAAACGATTGTCAATAGTTCAAGCCTTAGGAGACATGAGAAATGGCTGATCTGGAAAAGATTGCTGAAGAACTGTCGAACCTGACGGTTCTCGAAGCCGCTGAGCTTTCCAAGCTTTTGGAAGAAAAATGGGGCGTTTCCGCCGCGGCGCCGGTTGCCGTTGCGGGTGCCGCGCCGGCTGCTGGTGGTGGTGATGCCGCTGCCGCCGAAGAAAAGGATGAATTCGACGTCATCCTGGCCGCTGCCGGTGACAAGAAGATCAACGTGATCAAAGAAGTCCGTACGATCACGGGTCTTGGCCTCAAGGAAGCAAAAGATCTCGTCGAAGGTGCACCGAAACCCGTCAAGGAAGGTGCCAAGAAAGAAGAAGCCGAAGAGATCAAGAAGAAGCTGGAAGAAGCCGGCGCGACCGTCGAGCTCAAGTAAGCTTTCTGGTGGACGCGGCCGCTTCGGCGGCCGCGTCGCCGACCTTATGCCTGGCCGGTATATTTTAAGGTTCAGGCATCGATTGGTTAGAACATTTGTTCACGGAGCCGCCACGGCTCCACTAATACCGGGAGCCTCCATGGCTCCACGCCTGTTTAACAGGCACGACACTGCAGATGCGTTTTTGCCCGTATAGGCCTTGCCGCGGCCGGGAAAGTGGAAACGCTGTATTCGCGGGTCGGGATCTTCGGTGCGGCATGCCGATCGATCTCTCCCACTTGGAAACGGTCTCCGTTTCGGCGCTAGGGAATGGCGCCAGAGCGGAGCGTAAAGAAATCGAGGGACGTAATGGCGAGCAGCTTTACGGGACGCAAACGCGTGCGGAAATATTTCGGCCGGCTTCAGGCCGCCGTGGAAATGCCGAACCTGATCGAGGTTCAGCGCACTTCCTATGAACAGTTCCTGCAGCGCGACACGCCCAGAAACGAACGTACTGACACCGGTATTCAGGAAGTTTTCAAGTCGGTGTTCCCGATCAAGGACTTCTCCGAGCGCGGTACGCTCGAATTCGTTTCCTATGAGTTCGAAGACCCGAAATATGACGTCGAGGAATGCCAGCAACGCGGCATGACCTATGCAGCGCCCTTGAAGGTGACGCTCCGTCTTGTGGTCTGGGACATAGACGAGGAAACCGGTGCCCGTTCGATCCGCGACGTGAAGGAACAGGACGTCTACATGGGCGACATGCCGCTGATGACGGCGAAGGGTACCTTTGTCGTCAACGGCACCGAGCGTGTCATCGTCTCGCAGATGCACCGCTCGCCGGGTGTCTTCTTCGACCACGACAAGGGCAAGACCCACTCGTCGGGTAAATATCTGTTCGCCGCGCGTATCATTCCCTACCGCGGCTCGTGGCTCGACTTCGAATTCGACGCCAAGGACCTTGCTTACGTCCGCATCGACCGCCGCCGCAAGCTGCCGGTGACGACGCTGTTGCTGGCGCTCGACGACGCCGAAACCGAGAAGAAGCGCGCCAAGGCCGCTGAAGACGGTGTCGATCTGGACCCGACCGAAATCTCCGGCATGACGCCCGAAGACGTACTGCGTTACTTCTACGACGTGGTCAGCTTCGAGCGCGTCAAGCGCGGTTGGAAAACGCCGTTCAATCCGGAACTGCTCCGTGGCGTCAAGCTGACGGCCGACCTGATCAATGCCAAGACCGGTCGCGTCGCGGCCGAAGCCGGTACCAAGATGACGCCGCGCCTGCTGCGTCAACTGGCTGAAAAGGGCATGGAAGAACAGGTCGTCACCGACGAAGAACTGATCGGTCGGTACGTTGCAAGCGACATCATCAACGAGGCAACCGGTGAAGTGTACGTCGAAGCCGGTGAGGAAATTGTCGAAGACACGCTGGAAATGCTGGCCGAAGCCAATGTCGACGTGATCGACACGCTGGCGATCGACCACGTCAACGTTGGCCCGTACATCCGCAACACGCTGGCCGTCGACAAGAACACCAGCCGCGACGAAGCGCTGATCGATATCTACCGCGTGATGCGCCCGGGCGAGCCGCCGACCCTCGAGACTGCCGAAGCGCTGTTCCAGGGGCTGTTCTTCGACGCCGAGCGTTATGACCTTTCCAGCGTCGGTCGCGTCAAGATGAACGCACGTCTCGGCTTTGAAACCGAAGACACGCTTCGTGTGCTGCGCAAGGAAGACATCCTCGCCGTCGTCAAGACGCTCGTCGAGCTGAAGGACGGCAAGGGCGAGATCGACGATATCGATCACCTCGGCAACCGCCGTGTGCGCTCGGTCGGCGAGCTGATGGAAAACCAGTACCGCGTCGGTCTGCTGCGCATGGAGCGTGCGATCCGCGAGCGTATGAGCTCGGTCGAGATCGACACGGTCATGCCGCATGACCTGATCAACGCCAAGCCGGCGGCGGCGGCTGTCCGCGAATTCTTCGGCTCTTCGCAGTTGTCGCAGTTCATGGACCAGACCAACCCGCTTTCGGAGGTCACCCACAAACGCCGTCTTTCGGCGCTTGGCCCGGGCGGTCTGACCCGAGAGCGCGCGGGCTTTGAAGTGCGCGACGTTCATCCGACGCACTATGGCCGCATCTGCCCGATTGAAACGCCGGAAGGCCCGAACATCGGCCTGATCAACTCGCTGGCGACGTTCGCGCGGGTCAACAAGTACGGCTTCATCGAAACGCCTTACCGCGAAGTAAAGGACGGCAAAGTCACTTCCGACGTCGTTTACATGTCGGCGATGCAGGAAGGGCGGTACACCATCGCTCAGGCCAACGCCGAACTCGACGCCAAGGGCCAGTTCGTCGACGACCTGGTAAGCTGCCGCCGTGGCGGGGACTTCCTGCTGTCGCGTCCGGAAGACATCGATTACATCGACGTTTCGCCGAAGCAGCTCGTGTCGGTCGCGACCGCGCTCATTCCGTTCCTCGAAAACGATGACGCGAACCGTGCCCTGATGGGCTCGAACATGATGCGTCAGGCGGTCCCCGTGATCCGCGCCGAGGCACCGTTCGTCGGTACCGGCATGGAAGCGGCGGTCGCCCGGGATTCGGGTGCGACCATCGTCGCGCGCCGCTCCGGTGTCGTCGACCAGATCGACGGTGCCCGTATCGTCATCAACGCCACCGAAGAGACGAGCACGTCGGAAACCGGTGTCGACATTTACAACCTGCTGAAGTTCCAGCGTTCGAACCAGAACACCTGCCTGCACCAGCGTCCGCTGGTGAAGGTCGGCGACATGGTTCAGGCCGGCGACACTATCGCCGACGGCCCGTCGACGGAAATGGGCGATTTGGCGCTCGGCCGGAACGTGCTGGTCGCGTTCATGCCGTGGAACGGTTACAACTTCGAAGATTCGATCCTGATCTCCGAACGCATCGTCCGTGACGACGTGTTCACCTCGATCCATATCGAGGAATTCGAAGTGATGGCCCGTGACACCAAGCTGGGTCAGGAAGAAATCACCCGCGACATTCCGAACGTCGGTGAAGAAGCCCTGAAGAACCTCGACGAAGCCGGTATCGTTTACATCGGTGCCGAGGTCGAGCCGGGCGACATCCTGGTCGGCAAGGTGACGCCGAAAGGCGAAAGCCCGATGACGCCGGAAGAAAAGCTCCTGCGCGCCATCTTCGGTGAAAAGGCCTCCGACGTTCGCGATACGTCGCTCAAGCTGCCGCCGGGCGTCACCGGTACGGTTGTCGAGGTGCGGGTATTCTCGCGCCGCGGCGTCGACAAGGACGAACGTGCGCTGGCCATCGAGCAGTCGGAAATCGAACGTCTTGCCAAGGACCGTGACGACGAACGTGCGATCCTCGAGCGTTCTTTCTCGCAGCGTCTGAAATCGCTGATTCTGAAGAAGAAGGCGGTGTCGGGTCCGAAGGGCTTGAAAGAAGGTACTGTCATCACCGATGACGTGCTCGACGAGTACACCGTCGGCCAAATGGCGCAGATCGTTGTCGGCAACGACAAGGTGATGAGCGACGTCGAAGCCCTCAAAGCCAAGTTCGAGTCGGATATCGCGCTTCTGCAGGCCCGTTTCGATGACAAGGTCGAAAAGCTGCAGCGTGGCGACGATCTCAGCCCCGGCGTCATGAAAATGGTCAAGGTCTTCGTCGCGGTGAAGCGCAAGCTGCAGCCGGGCGACAAGATGGCCGGCCGCCACGGCAACAAGGGTGTCATCTCCAAGATCATTCCGGTCGAAGACATGCCGCACACCGAAGACGGGACCCCGGTCGATATCGTTCTGAACCCGCTCGGCGTGCCGTCGCGAATGAACGTCGGTCAGATTCTCGAAACCCATCTGGGTTGGGCCTGCCGCGGTCTGGGTCTGCAGATCGGTGAAATGCTGGATACCGGCAAGGCAGCGCAGACCGTCCGCTCCAAGCTTAAAGAGGTCTACGGCGAGAAAAACTACAAGGATGACATCCAGTCGCTTGACGACGATCAGGTCATGGAACTCGCGAATAACCTGCGCAACGGTGTGCCGATTGCGACGCCGGTGTTCGACGGGGCCCGAGAGCCGGACATCGTCGAGATGCTGGATATGGCCGGTCTCGATAACTCGGGCCAGGTTATCCTGTTCGACGGTCGTACCGGCGAGCAGTTCGACCGCCCGGTCACGGTCGGCTACATCTACATGCTCAAGCTGCACCACCTGGTGGACGACAAGATCCACGCCCGTTCCATCGGCCCGTACTCGCTGGTTACCCAGCAGCCGTTGGGCGGCAAGGCGCAGTTCGGTGGTCAGCGCTTCGGTGAAATGGAAGTGTGGGCGCTCGAAGCTTACGGCGCGGCCTACACGCTCCAGGAAATGCTCACCGTCAAATCGGATGACGTCTCCGGCCGGACGAAGGTTTACGAAGCCATCGTCCGTGGCGACGACACGTTCGAAGCCGGCGTGCCGGAATCCTTCAACGTTCTCGTGAAGGAACTGCACGCACTCGGCCTCAACGTCGAACTCCGCTAACCGGCAACGTCCCGAATAAAGGAAAATCGCTATGAACGAACTTTCGAAAATCTTCGGTCAACAGCAGGGGACGCAGCGTTTCGATCAGATCCGCATTTCGATCGCGTCGCCGGAACGTATCCTGAGCTGGTCCTTCGGTGAGATCAAAAAGCCGGAAACCATCAACTACCGGACCTTCAAGCCGGAACGCGACGGTCTTTTCTGCGCCCGTATTTTTGGTCCGGTGAAGGATTACGAGTGCCTTTGCGGCAAGTACAAGCGGATGAAGTACAAAGGCATCATCTGCGAAAAGTGCGGCGTCGAAGTCACGCTTCAGAAAGTCCGCCGCGAGCGCATGGGCCACATCGAACTGGCGTCGCCGGTGGCGCACATCTGGTTCCTGAAGTCGCTGCCCTCGCGCATCGGTTTGCTGCTCGACATGACGCTCAAGGATCTGGAGCGCGTGCTCTACTTTGAGAATTACGTCGTCGTCGAGCCGGGCACCACGCCATTGAAGATGCACGAGCTGCTTACGGAAGAGCAGTATCAGAACGCGATGGACGAATACGGTGAGAGCGAATTCACCGTCGGCATCGGCGCCGAAGCCATGCGCGAGATGCTGATGGCGATCGACCTCGAGGAAGAGCTTGAAAACCTCAAGATCGATCTGAAAGAGACGAATTCCGAAGCCAAGCGCAAGAAGTTCGTGAAGCGCCTGAAGCTGATCGAAGCGTTCATGGAATCCGGCGCCCGCCCGGAATGGATGATCCTGACGCACATCCCGGTCATTCCGCCCGAGCTGCGCCCGCTCGTGCCACTGGACGGCGGCCGCTTCGCGACGTCGGATCTGAACGATCTCTACCGTCGTGTGATCAACCGCAACAACCGCCTCAAGCGTCTGATCGAGCTGCGTGCGCCGGACATCATCATCCGTAACGAAAAGCGGATGCTGCAGGAATCCGTGGATGCGCTGTTCGATAACGGCCGCCGTGGCCGTGCCATCACGGGTGCGAACAAGCGTCCGCTAAAGTCGCTCAGCGATATGCTGAAGGGTAAGCAGGGCCGGTTCCGTCAGAACCTGCTCGGTAAGCGCGTCGACTATTCCGGCCGTTCGGTGATCGTTGTCGGTCCGGAACTCAAGCTGCACCAGTGCGGCTTGCCGAAGAAGATGGCGCTCGAACTGTTCAAGCCGTTCATTTACGCCAAGCTTGAACTCTATGGCCGTGCCACGACGATCAAGGCGGCCAAGAAGATGGTCGAGAAAGAGCGTTCTGAGGTTTGGGATATCCTCGAAGAGGTGATCCGCGAACACCCGGTGCTCCTGAACCGTGCGCCGACGCTACACCGACTGGGTATCCAGGCGTTCGAACCGGTGCTGATCGAAGGTAAGGCGATTCAGCTTCACCCGCTGGTCTGCGCGGCGTTCAACGCCGACTTCGACGGCGACCAGATGGCCGTTCACGTGCCGCTGTCGCTCGAAGCGCAGCTGGAAGCCCGCGTGCTGATGATGTCGACCAACAACATCCTCAGCCCCGCCAACGGTAAGCCGATCATCGTGCCCACGCAGGACATCGTCCTGGGCCTCTACTACATGACCCGCGAGCGTGCGGCTG
>MDSW01189408.1_pt1 | contig 10421 bp, 9 predicted proteins | sample 811171 | NCBI WGS metagenome assembly MDSW01 (sample SAMN05326641, study PRJNA326480) | marine metagenome | isolation source: seawater | place: Atlantic Ocean: North West | collected 2012 | reverse complement strand
GAACCAAGATTGCATGACTCGTATGGATAGAGACTTTGCTCACCACATGGATTAGTTGCTTTTAGTGGACCACCTCTTGCTTTTGCAAATACATTATACTCGTTTATTTTATCAAAGAAAATTAATCCAGGTTCAGCACTTTTCCATGCTGAGTTTGCAATTAAATCAATCAAGTGATGTGCATTTATTTCTCTTACAGGAGAGTTATCGCGTGTACTTCTTAGTGTATAAGCACCATCTTCTGAATTAACTAATGCATTCCAAAAGTCTTCCCAAATTCCTACGCTAACATTAAAGTTCTCAAGTATTCCTGGTTCTGTTTTGTTTGTAATGAATTTTTCAATGTCAGGATGCCAAACATCCATGATGCCCATGTTAGCTCCTCTTCTCTTTCCACCTTGTTTGACAACTTCTGTAACTGAATTAATTATGTTCATGAATGATACAGGACCTGATGCCACGCCTGATGTTGAGGCTACAATGTCTCCTTCCTCTCTAAGCTCTGAATAATTAATTCCAACACCACCACCAGATTTGAAAATCAAAGCAGCGTCTGATGTTGATTTCATTATTCCTTCCATATCATCAGGCATTCCAAGAACAAAACATGCTGACAACTGACCAAGCCGACCACCTGCGTTCATCATTGTCGGAGAGTTTGGTAAAAAGATTTGATTAATCATCAATGAATAATATTCATTTATTTTTTCAGAATAGATATTAAATTTTTTACCAGCTAGTTGTGTTAGGAGTTCTTTAAAGCCGATTTTCATCTGTCCTTTCTTTGCAAGATCTACATAACCATTAATGAGACCTCTAAAGTGCCATTTGTTTAGATAGTATTCACCAATCTTAAATTTATAATCAAAGTGATCAAGTTTAGTAAGATATTCTGTTGCTTCTTCTGTATTCTGTGATGTGTTACCGTTCTTGACAAAAATTTCGCTGTCATGTAAGAGATCACCAATTCCAATTAGGATTGCAACTCTTTCAAACATTGCTGATGGACTCTCAGTAATTTCATTCTTATTATTTCTCATTAGATAACGTGATGCTAAGACACGAAGACAATTAAGATCAAATTGCTTAGAAACAGAATCAAGATTATCTGTATTTAACGTCTTCATTTTTTCGTCACGAATTTTCCTGCGCTCGTGTCTATACAAGATATATGATTTTGCAATTTCACTGTGACCTTGTTCGATTAGTGTTGATTCAACCATATCTTGTATATCTTCAACACTTGGAGGATGTGATGACGAAAAACCCTGTGTAATCAGCTTATCTAGTACACCGTTCGTTAATTCTTCTGCTAGATCGCGATCATCTTGGTTTGTCGCCATTAATGCTTTGTGGATCGCATTGGTAATCTTATTTTTTTCAAAGTTTGTTACTTTGCCATTTCTTTTTCGAATTTCGGCGATAGAACTTTCTATCTGTGAATTTTCAACCATATTATAACCTCAAAGGAGGTTAAGATTGTCAAGAATATATCTTCTTTGCAAACTAATTTGTTAGTTGAGCTGAAATTTTTTTTACAACGCTACAATTTTTCTTGTATCGGATATTCATAGTGGTAAAAAAAAATTCTGGTTTGATCGTGTTTCCTGATTTTAGAATAGCGAATTTCGTTTTACAGAATATATTGTGATTTACATGTTGGGCATTTGTCGACTAGCTTATCACCCTTAAAACCGCAGTTGCCACATACTGGTACATGAAGAATGGGTTTAAACGACGAAGTTAGCGAACCCATCTTTTCAATTACTGATTTTAACTCTGTAGCCTTTGATTTTTTGTCAAAATTAATCTTCAAAAGTAAACCTCCGTTCAATATCTTCGATATTTTGCTATATTGCGAAATAAGTTCATTTTTTGGTGTAAGATCGCTTGACTTTGTTGAATTAATTGAGAATCCCTGTGAATATAATCCAGATGATGTTGAATTTTGCACAGAATTCTTACCATATTTTTCACTATCTAACGTAGTAAATCTTGAAATACCATCTGTATCTACCATAGCGATCGTAACATTTACTCCTGCCTCTTTTCCTTTCTTTGATGCAACATCAACTGCAGTTTGAAGAACTTTATAGAGAATCTCTTGTCCATCTTTATCATCCTTATGCCCAAGTATGCTAAAGACGGCCTCTTTTAGTCCAACAAGATTTAGAATTAATGACATTGAGTTTTTTTGCATGAACTGCGTGTTTTTACTAAGCAGTGGATTTATTCCACGTCTTGTTAGATCAGAGATATCTTTTTTTCTTAAAACCATTGAGTCAATTGCTGGTTTTATCAATAAAGCAAGTCTAGCTCTAAAGTATGTTTCATCTTTGTTGGATTCGAATGCAAGACGTGGAAGATTAATTGTTATTGAACCAAGCTTAATTGACGTTCCAATGTGTTTTTCTTCTGCCTTAAGTATTCCATTTGTTGAACACGAACCTTTTGAGAATATTACATTACCGCCAAGAGAAATAATTGTAGAGATTATATCTGATACCTCTGATATCTTACCTTTCTCATAATCAATCACTAATCCAATTTTTGATAATGGTGTCATTTCTAGATATGATTTGTATGCAGAAAGTATTACCTTGGTAATTTTTGGATCTGTTGATAGAACAAGCCTAAATGATATAATTGTAGAAGTTTTGTCGTAACTTATTGATGTAGAAGATAATTTAAAAATATCAAGTAAACTTTTCTCAATGTCACCTAGATTCTTCGATGTTTTTGCCAACACTGCTTGAAGCTCATCTATTATGATTTCTTGCGAAGCTTCTTTTGATACCAAAGAAAGGATCATTGGTAATATTATGGACAGATCATCAAGCGTTTTAGGTTGTGAAACACGTGATACGCCAAGAGATTTACCTCCTAACTGTAATCCTTCCTCAATTAGTTCCTTAAGGCTAAGAAATACTACATCAGGCACAAGTGACCATATGCCTGGGTTTGTTATGTGTAAATCCCCTGATAGATGCGAGTCTGCTACGTCTTTTGGAAGAGTGTTTGTTAGTAAATATTCTGCTAAGACGTTTTTACCTGTTTTAAATAGAATATCTTCTGCCCCATTTTGAACATTTTCTACATTTGTAAACATTTCTTGTATATCATAGACAGGCATTCCAAGACGTGCAAGTTTATTTCTATATTCTTCATAGCTATGTTCTAGTAACACATTGTTAACCATTTCACGTATTAATGAACCTGTAAGATATGTCGTCTGAAATTTATATATGCGGTTTTCAACTTCTTCAGTAATTTTTTGTGATAATTCTAATGGTAAAGTGCCTTCACGCACTAATGACTGAATAATTTTATGAGAGTTAAATTCTTCAATGGAGTCATGAGATGTTCGTACATACATTTTCCCACTTTCAATAATTGAGCGTTCTTCAATTTGTCTTGCAAGACTCAACACCAATTTGCCCAAATTAGTAATTGTATATCGTCTTTCAGATTTATTAAGAGCAACTAATGATTGACGTAAAAGTTTTCTAAGATGATACGCAAATTTTCCACTTTCTTTTTTTGACTTAAATCCAGCTAATGACTTTAATTCGGAATAGGTCAACGGACCCTTTGAATTAAGGATTCTTAGTATATCAATTCTGTTGGGGCTTGCCATAACGGAAAATATCATTCTTACACGTTTTGATGTAGATTGTAAAAGACCGCCACCATCTTTTGCATCAGTATCCAAAACTAGGTCGTCATCGTCATCGTCCATACCTGCAGAGTCTAAATCTAACTCTTCTTCAAATTCTGCTTCCTCATCCTTTCCCATAAGACTTTGTAAAAAAAAATTAACTATTAAGAGTTGTTGTCACTAGTCTATTCTGATCGTTATGATTTATTCTCTTCAATGTCAAGGGAAAATTGAGTAGTAGAAAGTTTTTGCCCACATTTAGGACATTTGTTATCATAATGTTTCAAAACATCTTTAACAGACTTTAACATCTTCATTGCAGAAATTTTTTCACCGCATTTTCCACAAACAATTTCTACGGACATATTACAAATTGTTATAGTAAGTATTTAAAAATGACAAGACATTGAACAAAAATTTGCAATAATTTCAACTACTGTTTTTTCAGAACTATTCCTCGCTCATCAAATCCAGCAATTTCGGCTGGTGTACCAATGGGAAGATCTTCTGGTGTTGCAATATTAGGCAAAAATCCAGAAATTCTGAGCCTAGAATCACCATCTAATTCCATGACTGTCCATGCATATGGAGCAAATTCTTCAAATCCTTCCGGGGGAACAGTCATAATTGTATATGTTACAATTTTACCCTTTCCAGAAATTACCGAGTCTTCAAAGCCTTTGTTACCACATTTTTTACAAAAATATACAGTTGCAAGATGTAGTTCTCCACATTTAGTACACTTTCTTGCAAGAACGTTACCATTTTTGGCTTGCTCAATAAATTCTGGTTTTGCGGACAATTTACACACTTTGGAAGATATGAACAGCACAACTAGCACCTGTTGCACCAAAATTCTGTGTTAAGCCTATTTTTGCATCGTTAACAGTACGTTCACCTGATTTGCCTGTTAGTTGCTCAAAAACTTCAACCACTTGACCAACACCAGTAGCACCTATTGGATGCCCTTTTGATTTTAGTCCGCCTGATGGGTTAATTGGAATTGAACCGTTAAGTTTGGTTTCACCGTTACGTGCAGCTTGTGCACCTTTTCCTTTTTCAAAGAAACCTAAATCTTCAGTGTCAACTACTTCAGCTACAGTAAAACAATCATGAACTTCTGCAAAATCTACGTCCTTTGCTGTAATTCCTGCCATCTTATATGCATCTGCAGCTGCAAGTTTAGTACTAGGAATGGTTGTTAAATGATCACGTCCCTGAAGTGCAGCAGGTGAACCACCACGACCTGAACCAATTACTTTAACATAATCTTTTGAATGATCTTTTGCAAATTGTTCGTTACAAATAACTACAGAACTTGCTCCATCAGAAAAAGGACAGCAGTCAAAAAGTTTCAAAGGGCTGGCGACAACTGCCGAATTCATTACATCATCAATTGTAATTTTTCTTCTAAGATGTGCTTTTGGATTTGATAAACCATTATCATGATTTTTTACTGCAACGCTTGCAAGATCTTCTTCTGTTGCATCAAATTCATTAAGATATGCTCTTGCCATTGATGCAAACAATCCAGGAAACGATGCACCTGCTTGACCTTCATAGAAAAAATCAGAGCAATAAGAAAAGTAAGTTGTAGTCCATTCTGTACCAGTATGAGTAACTTTTTCTACACCAGTCACAAGTACTGCGTCATAGAATCCTGCAGCAACATTTGCATATGCTTCTCTAAATGAAACAGAACCACTTCCACATGCAGATTCTATTGACAGTGATGGTCTTTCAGAAATTCCTAGATTGCTCATTACAACAGGACCTAAGTGAACTTGTTTATCTGCGACACCAAAAACATTTGAAATGTATCCTGCTTTGATTTCTTTAGGCTCAATGCCAGCATTTTCAATTGCAGCAGCTGATGCTTGGATTGTTATATCAGATATACTATCATCCAATTTTCCATATTTTGTACTACCAGCACCTAACACGCAGACGTTTTCCACAAATTTTGCTGACAAATCGAGTATAAAAATTATGCAAATAATTTGATTAAGGTAGAATAGAAAATAAGATATGAAACAACAAATCAAGCAAGTTAAAGTTGCAAAGATGAAAACCAGAAAACGAGATTCTGTTAAACTGACAAAAAATAATATTAAATCATTTAAAACAGAAATAACTCAATATCTTGATACTAATGGATTTCTTTCATGGTCTGCCAAAAAGAAAAAATTTGTAATTTTAGGTACAAATTCTCCTAAAGATGGTCTTGTAGAATGTCCTGAATGTAAATCAGGTGAGCTTGTGATAATAAAATCTCATACAACAAAAAAAAAATTCATTGGATGTACCAACTATTACAATGGTTGCAAAGCATCGTCACCACTTTTACAAAAAGCAATGATTAAAGGAACAAAAATTAAATGTGAGGTTTGTTCATGGCCTACTATATTTTTTAGATTTAGTAGAAAACAAAAATGGCAGAAACAATGTGCAAATATAAAATGCAATAGTAGAAAATCTAAAGTTTAAAGTTTGAATAGATATCTGTTCTACGGTTTTTTAATAATGGAAGTTTCTTTCTAGTCTTATGAACATTTTCTAATGAAATGTTAACGTAACCAATTCCTTGCCGCTTCTTCATATCAAGAAGTATTCTACCGTAGGGATCAACTGCAAGACTTCTCCCAGAGTAAACATGACCTAAATGATCTGGTGCGATAACATAACATCCATTTTCAATTGCACGTGATTTGTTTAATGTTATCCAATGTTCCTCCTTCATAGGACCGTTAACCCATGCTGACGGTGCTACAAGTATTTCTGTGCCTGCAGAAGCTAATGCTCGTGACATTTCAGGGAATCTTAAATCATAACAAATCATCATTCCTAGTTTTCCAACAGAAGTTTTTGTTGGCATAGGAATTAATGAACCAGGTGACATCTTGGATGATTCTTTAAAACCTAAAGCATCATAGAGATGAATTTTTCTATACTTTCCAATAACTTTACCATTTTTATTTACAATAAATGATGTATCGTATACTCTGTCCTTTTTTCTACTTTTTTCATACATTGTTCCTACAACACTAATAGAATTCTCTTTAGCACATTTTGCAACAGCTGAAACAAAATCACCTTTGATTGTTTCAGCTTGTTGTGCTAATTGTTTTGCTGATTGTGTTGAGGGTGTGTAAAACATCATATATTCTGGAAATGTACACATGTCTGCGTGATTTTTTGCTGCCTGTCTGATATAGTCTAAAATTTTTGGAAGGTTTTTTTTCTTTTCAGTTGATGCTTTGAACTGTACAAGTGCAATCTTTGACATAAGATTTGTAAATAAAATGAAAATAAAAAGATAGTTTAGAGTTGATTTCCAGCTAGAAACCAATTCTCTTTTGGATTCTCATCAAAAACTACAATTACATGTTCCTCTTTTGTTTTGAGAATTTCAACTGCAGATTTTGTTACCTGTCTTGCAAAATCCTGTTTTTGTTCGTCAGAACGACCAGGATAAAGTGATACCTGTATGTATGGCATACATGAACTTGGAACATCACTAATTTAATTTTTGTAATTATCTCCAGTCGTCTCTATAGCCATATCTTGTACCATAAGTAAAATCAGATCTATGTAATTTTTTGTATAAGAATCCAACCGCAAGACCCAGAACAAATCCACCTATGTGTGCAAGATATGCAACTCCACCACCTGCAACACCAAACCCACCTATGAAAAATGGTAACAAATTTTGAAAGATAAGCCAGAATGGTAAAAAGTACATTGCTTTGATGTGTATCATTCTCCAAAAGAATCCCAACATAAGAAAAGTCAAAACTCTTGCACGTGGAAAAATTACTAGATATGCTCCTAGTATTCCAGATATTGCACCTGACGCACCAACAGCAGGAATTCCACTTCCTGGATCACCCATAACGTGAATTAAACCAGCACCTATTCCCCATGATAAATAGATGCCAAGATATTTTATTTTTCCAAATCTTGCCTCAATGTTGTCACCAAAGATCCACAAGAATAACATGTTACCACCTAAATGCAACAAGCCACCATGCATGAAAGTTGAAGTCAACAATGAAAGTTCTGGAATTGCGGGACAGCCAACTATGTTAACACCAGTATCAATCCCACTAATTTGTCCTGTAATGCAGCCAGGGACAGCTCCCCAATTCAAAAACATATTCATTGCTTGTCTGTTTGAAAATTCAAAAAATTGTCCAGTAACTGCAACCTCAGCAAAAAATACAATCACATTTACAATAATTAATGCAATTGTAAGTCTGGGTTTGAATCCTGGTGGGTGTGGATTTTCATCCTTTAATGGTAACATTTGACAATATTTGTGCCTAGAATTTGTATAATAGTATTAAGAAAATTCTATGTAATTGTGATAATTCCTTCTTTAATCAAATACTGAATTGCATTTACATATGCAGAATCTGGAATCTCGTCGTTGGCCCACCATCCTGCAGTGTTCTTTACCCATTCAGGAATTATTGCATCCTGATTTTCAGCACCACTCTGTGTTACTGGAATTACAATTATGCCAACATTAATCATGTATTCAATTCCATCTGCATATGTATTATCATCAAATACACCTTCTGCCCACCATTTTGCATGATCTTTAATCCATACAGGAATTGAAACAACGTCTGATTTTTCAGATTCTAAAACAATAAATGCAAATTCTGTTTCCTGTCCACTACCTGAAATGTTTGAAAATCTAGCAACTGTTACACCAGTCTCTTGCTCAGAAAATGTGTAATCAGTGAAATCTGCTCCAATTTTTGCATAAGCTGATTTTGAAAAAATCTCCTTATTGTTTTGTAATAAAGTAAGTGTATAATCAGAATCTCTAATTGGACCAAGATCATAGGTATCACGGAATGTATAGATGAATTTAGTTTCTATGCCTGGTCGTATTTCCTTAGGATCCCATGATAGATCAACTTGATATTCTTCACTTATTGTTAGAGCACTTATGGGGAACTTGATTTCTTCACCTCTTTTTAAAACAAGTTCCAAAACATCTGGAATCTCAGAATTCATATCTTTCATTTGAGTTTTTATGTATCTCAAATGGTCTTTCAATAATACAAAGTGCACAATTCTATTTTCTTCCTCAGAATAGTCATCAATAAAAATAGAAGATTTGAAAAGTTCAATTTCATTTGCAGTGCCAGTATAGTTTGGCGCTAAGAAAGACACAAAATCTTTTGGAAACATAATTTCTGCATGAACCACATCTGTATGAGAAATGTTCTGTTCTTTCCAATCAAATGGAATTATAACTTTTGCTGATTGTTCATTTTCATTGTAAACGAATCTTGCTATGTTATCATAATATGATTTAACTCTAAATTCAACTGGTCCCTGTTCAAGTGTTTGAAGGTGGTGAGAAACTTCTGTAAGACTGATCTGATTTACAGATTCCAAATCAGTAATTGTTCCAAATTGATCTTCTGCATTAATTGTAATTTGAAAAGTAAAAATTCCACTTTCATCTGTGTTTAAATCTAAAACAAGTAATCCCTCTTGCTCAAAAAAGTTTCCGCTTAACAACAGTTGATCATCTTTGAATAAGTTGACATCAAAAGTTATGTTTTCAATTGTAGTCTTGTTTGTTCTATCATATGCATGTATTTGAAAAAATTTTGTATCTGACTCATTGTCTAATAATAAATGTTCTACAGTAACTCTAATGTCTCTGTCATTCACATTAACAAATGGCGATGATTCAATTCCTGTTCCATGACCATATGCAGGAATCAATAATGAAATTGAGATCATTCCAACAAGTAACGTATAATGAATCTTCATACTTACGAATACATTCAAGTATTATTGTAGTTAACTATGATTAATCTTCAGTTTTTTTATGAATCATTTCATCAATTTTGCGCTTGTCTCTAACACTTTTTACATAAAATAATGCAGTGGCAATTATTCCTGCTGAAACTAATGGTGCAACTATCTCCACGTATTTTATTTCAAATGTAGATGATTCTTGTAGAATAGTTGTCTGACCAGGTACAGAACTTATTGAAACTTTACCAATCTTTGCACCGCGTTGTTCAACAAACCAGACATCTCCATTATCATCAGCTGTTACAAACTGTGTGAATGAACCTTCAGTTGGAATTGTAACTTCAGTTATTCTATTGTTGTATGGATCATGGACGATAAGACTATCAATAACATGCTGTGCGACCCAAATATTGTCATATTTGTCCAAAACCATTCCAAATGGTAATGATTCTGGATTTGAAACATTTACTTTATCAAAACTTTCTAGTATTGGATTAAATTTCGTGATTGAAGGACCTAAGTGTTCTGCAATCCAAATATTTTCTTGTTTGTCAATCATTAACGCAAATGGTTCTGCAAGAGGTCCTTCAATAGGTGTAAATTCCGTCATTTGTTTTGTTTCTCCATCAATCTTTCCAAGATTTCCTACAAGTGATTCTGCAAACCAGACATTGTTAGAACTATCAATCTCGATTGCAGTAGGCCCTGCGTCTGTAGTTAATGTATTGTAAATATCAAACTTTTTAGTTTCTTGATCATACTCTAGTAAAATACTTTGATCCATAACAGCAACCCAAACATCATTATCATGATCAATTGCAACAGATGTAGGAATTGATTTTTGATTTACTAGTGTAAACTGTGGTAGTGAAATAATCTCAAATTCTTCTGTTTGTGGATCAAAATTTCCAATTTTGGAATTTGGTGTGTCAGTAAACCAAATCTTTCCTTCCTTGTCCATATCCATGAAAATTGT
>MDSW01028221.1_pt1 | contig 10421 bp, 11 predicted proteins | sample 811171 | NCBI WGS metagenome assembly MDSW01 (sample SAMN05326641, study PRJNA326480) | marine metagenome | isolation source: seawater | place: Atlantic Ocean: North West | collected 2012 | reverse complement strand
TAGATCCGACAACCCATAGAGAGGCCATACCAACTGGTAAGAGAACAATCAGTGCAGGGAGGACTCTACGAGTAAGGAGTAGCAAGACAACAAAAGAAACCACCAATGAAATGGCTGTCGATTTAACCTGTGAAGAAGATAATCCTTCCAAAACTTGCTGGAGTACTACGAGGTCACCGGTTACATGAATCACTGCATGATCCTTCAGTGCTTCTCTGAGTTGGCCCTCGTCCGAGGTTGAACCGAACATCGATTCAAATTCTGAAACAACTCTCTTTGATTCATCAGAGGTTGTTGCCTCAACACGAACTTCTGTTCTCAAGTGAGCAATGTTTGTACCATCAAGATGTACCGTAGCATTCACACGATCGCTCCATGTTTTCCCAGAAACAGGATCTGCAAGCGTGTAGTTGAGTTGCAAGTCTTTGAACACAGTCCCTAGGTCGACATTCACCCCACTCTTTTCGTATACTACACCTTTGATGACTTCGAGTCCATGTAAATCTCCAAAGGATTCATTTCTCATGATTGAATCTCGAAGGACAACATAGGGACCTTCATAGGAAGGTGAAGGGATTCGTTCGCTATTTCCTACCACATCATCATTTGATTCGAGTTTCGAATGCAGATTACCTAACTGGTCAAGTAAGACCTCATCATCAGGGATAACACCACCATCCACTGGCTCCATAAGCACATAGACGTATTTCCATCCAGCACTATCGTAGTTTTCGTTGATGTCATCACGCACAGACATAATCTCCATCTCTTCATTGACGAAGTCTGAAAGATCGAAGTCAGTCTCAAGTTGCATTGCACCGACAACAGATGCACCAGAGATTGCAATTGCAACTAAGAGGACTGCAACTTGCTGTTTTTTGTGAAGTTGTAAGAGAGGTTTTGTTAGATTTCTCAAGCGAAGTGGGGAGATGGTCTTTGATTTCTTGCCATTATCAAAGACAACGTGAAGTGAACCAATCAGTAACGTCGATGAGAGGAACGCACAAATGACACCGAACGCCAATGCAATTCCGAATGTAGCCAAAGGCGGAAGAGGAGAGATGATGTTTGCAAGGAAAGCAGCAACAGTTGTTACGACTGCAAGAGTTAGTGGAACGCTGAGTTTACCACATGCCCTCATCCAAGCCTCTGCTGTATCTTCGACCTTTTCTTTAATATCCGAGAGAGCACGTTGTAAATGGATTGCATAATCAATTCCAAGTCCAAGTACCAACGGGGCCACAGCGACTTCTAAAGCAGTGAACTTCAATCCAAAGAGATTCATTGTTCCGTAGGTCCAAACAAGGGCGACATTGAGACTAAGGAATGGGAACAACACTCCCTTTATGTTTCTGAAGGCTAAAAACAGGAGAATAACGACGACAAGAGTTGCAAAAACAATGAGTAATGCAAGATTGTCAAAAGTTCCTTTATCAATATCATAGGACATCAAGTCTAACGATGCTGAAGAATAGTCCATATTCGATGTAGAACTGATTTCGCTGAGAACAGTTCGAATGTTGTTTTGTACTTCACGTCGTTCATCCTCAGACATCTCTGGATCAATCTCTAAAACCCAAGCCGTCGATGCTGCGGTTGGAACTGCATCGCCTTCACCGCTTGAAAGATAATTACATGTCGCAGATATGTCGAGGTTTTTATTGACCAAAGCCGAACCTACAAAATTGATTGTACTAAGTAAGGCATCGTCCCGATTAAGTTCACATTTGGTATCCTCATCAACGATTGCATCAACCAGTTGAGCCCAATTATCATAATCTGCAAGGGTCGTATTTGGAGATTGTTCATCGAGAGCGAACTGGATCATGCCTGGAGATGTCGTCCATGAATCAACAGCTTTGAGATTGATACGTTCATCTGCTTGAAGTGTTTCTAAATCCGTCTGCATTTCCTTCAATGAATCAATGTTGAGTACATTGCCATTGTTACTCCTTGTTACATGAATAAATAGTGGTCGAGATTCATCTGGAAAGTGTTCATGAATTCTATCGTGAGCGTCGTTGGAATCTGAACTGGGTGCAAAGTCGTTAAGATCAGTTCTAAATTCAGGAGGTGAAGTGATTAAATGCATTCCCAATCCAACGGTAATGAGCGCAGAAACGATGAGAATTGGCAGTGCAGATTTCTTGAATAAATCAGAGAAGTTAGCCAATTGGTCCTCATAGGAAGAGGTGTCCATGATTCCTCCGAAACTGTTTCGGTGTTTAAGCAACAGGGTTCCACGAACAGTATTCAAGGTCAATTTTACATATCCTTCCAACGGGAAGGTTCAAAACACCTGTTTAGGTCGGTTGGTCGATAGCATGCCAGTTAAGGTTCTTATTCACGACAAAAATGAACTCCGACTCCGCATTACAGGCGAATCCCATACCGCTTTGCAAATGCTCCGTGATCGTTTGAACAATCACAAGTCTGTGGAGTATGCCAACTACTTCCCAGGCCACCCTGAACTTGATCCTCCAGAATTCTATATTCGCACCACTGGAAAGGCAAAACCTCAAGCAATTCTTGATGAAATTGTAGGAAGCCTTTCCACTGAATTTGATAGCCTCGCACTCTGAGGTGCCCTCTTTGCAGCCAACTGATACATTGGCTGAAGCCATCGGATTAGTCGGCTATGCTACGAATGATATCGGCATCGGCGGTGTTTTGAAATCAAGGGTCGCCGACTTCCGTGTCGATGAAATTGCAACAAAGATAACATTGAATCCAAAAGGTCGATTCACGGTAGCAAAGGTAACGTTAACCAATTGGGAAACAAACAGGTTTTGCAATAATTTATCAAAGAAACTAGGAATCTCGAGAAATCGTATCTTCTTTGCTGGAACAAAAGATAAACGAGCGGTTACGTCTCAACTCTTCGTCATTGATGCTCCACAATTTAAGGTTGCAGAAGTCGAAATCAATGATGTGATCATCGAAGTTCTCGGAAGGACACATCAAAAAATTGGATTTGGTAATCATCGAGGTAATCGTTTCACAATCGTTGTACGAGGTTGTTCTCATCCTGATGGCTCACCGATGACAGAAGATGAAGCAATGGCTGAAGTTGATACCATCAAGTCAAATATGGTTGAAATGCTTGGTGAAGGAAGAGCACCTAACTGGATTGGACCACAACGATTTGGTAGTGGTAGAGCAGTTACTGCTGCAGTTGGGGCACGAGTTGTTCAGGAACGATGGGAGGATGCTGCTCTTACCTATATCGCTAAAGAGGGCGCAGATGAGAAGGATACTGTTGCTGCATTTAGAGCCCACATCCGAGAGCACGGCATTACCGAAGAAGGTCTTGCACTCGCTCCCGATTGGCTTGGATTTGAGCGACGAATGGTCGAACATTTACTCGCCAACCCCGATGATTTTATTGGAGCATTTAGGAAACTTCCGAATAATCTTCAACTAATGACTGTCCATGCATTGCAATCCGTTGTGTTTAATCGATCGCTGAAGAAGCGTCTGGAAAATGGATTAAGCCTCACTACTCCAGTAACTGGAGACTTGGTTGGAAGACTCGATGAAAAGGGACAACTTGCGGTAAGCAGTTGTGTTACGGTTGAAGAACGAACAGCACCCCGTATTGGAAGAAACTGCGACCTCGGCAGACTCACTGTGACAGGTCCACTTCCAGGGAGCGACATTCGTACTTGTGAAGGAAAACCTGGTGAGATTGAACAATCCGTCCTCGAAGAGATGGATCTCGCAGAGACTTCATGGATGGTTGAAGCAATTCCTAGATTGACAACTTCTGGAACTCGCCGTTCTCTGACAACATCGTTTGATGATTTTTCAGTTGAAGTGACTCCAAAAGCTGCAGCAGAAACTCTCGGAGAACGTTGGAATAAAGGCCCTGCTGAAAACAGTCGATGGCATCCTGATGGAGCCTGTTTGAAATTTAGATTCACTCTGCCAAGCGGATCGTATGCTACGATTCTACTCAGAGAATATATGAGAGGACCTTTGAATCAACTTTGATTCAGAGAAGTCCCATTGATATGACTTCGATTTCGCCAACACCAGAAATGCTGGCCATCTTTTCTTCGAAAGCGTCAGCAAGTCCTTCACCATCGTTCATGACGACGTGAACTTGTACGAATTTAAGTCCGAAAGCAAGAGGCTTGATTTCGACGAGTTGAACATTGTAAGTATCGTCTCCGAGTCCTTGAACAGTAGAGGCGATCATCGATGTGTCAACATCTTCCATTTCTGCATCAGGGTTTACTTTGTATGTCATTGCTACCATGCCCATATTCTCACCTCAGGGTCCAACGAAGCCGCATTCTGAGCACGTGTAAGAGACACCTTGGTCTCGGGTTCTTGGGCTACGTCCAATTGGGTGACCGCAGTTTGGACATGGGAAAGCTGTGGAGCCTACTTCTGTCAGTGGTATGCCGGATGATGTGCAATTCTTTGCTCTCTCTGTCATATCTGTGCCTCAGTTGTAGTTCGCCCACGACCTCCCCCTCTTTATGGTTGCGTGCGAAACGTAAGGCTCGACTGACGACCAACGCTTAGCCACAGGCTTCCATCTTTTTGATAACACCAAACATTACGTATCTCAATACATTGACCAATCAAGACATTAAGAGCATCTTGGCCCCATAATTTAACTCGAATCCATCCGCTGCAATCTGATATGATTGCATGACGTACTGGCATCGGTTTCCCATCAACACGTGCCATTGACAATGGATAACATCGTATCAATTCACCCGTAACCATTTGGATAAGCCGCTTCGGTTGGAGATCATGTACACAAGTTAGAACCATAGTTCCAAGAAAAACATCAACGATTATTACTCTTCAGATGTATTCTTCTTTCGACGAACTGTAAATTTGGTTTTGGTTGCAACGACATCATCATCGATTTCATCGCCACCTAGGATTTTGTTGACTTCTGTTTCGTAATCGGCAAGGACTGAACCAGATTCAGTCTTCCAAGGCATATAATTTCGACAAATGAGATACACCTCTGATGAAGAGTTGCGAGAAGCCTCTGGTGAATATCTACGAACAGTCGAGAAATGTGGTTTTACTGCTTTAATTAATTCTTCAACGCCTACGCCTTGAAACAATTTGGTCACAAAGGAACCACCATTACAAAGCAGGGGTAAAGCAAAATCAAACACCTTAGCAACAAGGGTCATCGCTACGGCTTGGTCGATGTTCCATTTCCCAGTGATATCTGGAGAGATATCAGATACAACCGAATTGACCTTCCGCTGCTCTAATTCCGTGACAATACGTTCTTGAGTCATTGGATCGGTAATATCGCCAACCAATAACATCGCTCCATCAACTGGTTGGCATGGTTCGAGATCGATGCCAATGACAGTTCCGGAAGGGCCTACTTCCTCGACAGCAACTTGCGCCCATCCACCCGGATGGCATCCCACATCGAGGATAACATCACCATGACGCATCAATTCGAATCGTGATTGAATTTGCTTCAATTTGAAAGCTGAACGAGCACGATACCCACTAGCCTTGGCTTGTTTCCGCCAAGAATCACGTTTGTGATTTTCAATCCAGTGGTCTGCCATTGCAATCCCCTAAATCGAATGCTGGAACTCATCATCATAACATCTTCCCAGTATTCATGGTCAAAACGATGAGATGAAGGAGGACGAGTGTGTCGCCAAACCATGAGCGGAGTTCGAAGGGCACTGTTCTTGATAACCCTCCTCGCCCTTATTCCTCCAGCAGATGCGGTTCGAATCAATCCCGAATCGTGGAAGGGCTCAGCATTCATCGAAGGAGGATACTCCATTCTTGTTGAAGAATACACGGCAACATGGTGTGAGAGTTGTGCTCAAATCGATGAGGATTTAGAGATCATAACCGATGATCACGGTAGTCGAATTTCAATGATTTCTTACCATCCTAGTGATGATATTGATGCATTTGGGCCTCCAGCCTCTGAGCATCGTCTTGAGCGATTGCGACTTCAACATCCAAACCTTGCTGCTACACCATCATTCGTCGTTCACAACGGACTTGTTCGAGAGGGCGTTGAATCATGGCCAGATGTTCAAAGTGACATCTTGAAAGAGGAGTCAAGTCAACGTGGTTATACGAACTTGAAAGTTACAGCACAGACAAATGATACCGAAATCCTGGTTTCCGTTTTTCCGCCTTTCGGTCAAGCAAATGACAATCAAACACAGATTAGCATACTCTTTGTACAACATAACAAACAGATTTCAGATGAATTCATCAATCCAGGAACCGACTCAAGAGACAGAGTTCTTGTAGGACTGGCAGAATTTCCATTTGTTGGCAATCCAGTTGCCATAGATACGACCATTATCGCACCCTTCGTAGTAAGTTATCCAATCGATTCAATGGATGAATGGAGTGTTATCGTCGTGCATGAATACACAAACGAAGCTTTGCTTAACAAAACAACAGAAGATTCCAGTCCCCTCGGGGTGGCGGAGATAAGCGTCAAAGATCCACATCGCGAAGAGTCCGCTGAAATTCCAATAATTCTACCGATTATTATCTTCGTTTGCATAGGAGCATTAGGAATCTTATCCTTCGGAAATAAGAAAAAGGTAAAAGAAGAGGAGTAAATGTATCAAAAAAGTTCTCTTTTTCGGCATTTTATACCGGAATCTGGAAGATGACGATGCAATCTACCCATTCATTGATAAGGTATTGTGACAATATAATACCATGGAAGAAACATTTGAGGCGAACTCGCATGACGAAGACCATGTTAAGGAATGGATGGTAGAATTCATCGCAGTGGTTAACGACAAAACGAACCAACACCTTTCAGTTCTCTATGGAACTGATAAGGAAGATGTTCAACGTGCATTGTTGCATGAGTTAAGACGAATCTACACTGAAACTGATCGGATTGATGTCACCATCGTTCGTCTCGAAGAATGCAAATCTGAGAAAGGACCTATCTTTGAAGGCCTCTTCATACCTTAAACTCGTTCTCGATAACTGATGATGATATCTTGGTTATCGAGGAGGATGTAGTTGTCAAACAAATCAACTTCCTCAAGTGTACCATTCACATCACGATTGTACATGACGAGTTCATGAGTGGAATTGACTCGATAATCAAAGATTCCAGTCTCATCGAAGTGTTGCCCCCAAATATCGAAAAAGACTCCTAGTTCGACATCTTCATTGGTTTGCATTTCCAAATGCAATTTGCCGTCTGAAGAGTGTGTGTGGACAACGTGCATGTTTGCACCTGATTGATTGCAAGTGTTGGTATTGACTCCTACATTTTCTGGAATTGTCACAAATTCACCCTCGATTTGAATCGTAAGATACATGTGATCATGACGGGTTAGTTCTCCATGAGAAAGACATGTGGAAGCTAAAGGATGTATCACATCAAGTGAATTGCTTTGTTCTGATTCTTGCGATGGTTCGCTCGTTGAAGTTGAATCCGAAGAATCCTCATCAGAAAGAATGTAGCCACCCTGATAGGCAACAACGAGAAGAAGGATTACTGCAAGAGCAACGATAGTTGCGTCACGGTTCAGAGAATCACTTCCTGGATTTCTTCAATTCAGGCGCCCATCCATCTGATTCATACATCTTAAGCAGCAAGAAGAAAGCAACCATTGCAATGACGTTGGCGATGTGAGCTGTTGTGCAAAATGGACAGATCAAACCTTCTTTAATTTCGTAACTCACAAGAAGTGCGATAACTGGAAGACCTGCTATTGTAGCTCCTAGTCCTGCTTTGAGGAATGTGGGTGTTGAAAGTGCAAGTGGTTCCTTAGCGATTGTTACGGCAAGCCAGAGAAGAACACAAAATGCAACCATACCAAGCAGACCCCATGGCTGATTGATGAAAGGAACAGTATTGTAATCTGGATTTCCAATTAAGCCATCACAATTGAGGATTGAACTTCCTGAACAGACACTTCCGCCTTCACTGAGTTTGTTGTGCATCCAGAGAGTATGTGCTGAAACAGTAAAACCACCAGTACAGACGAGCATTAAACCTGCAAGCATACGGCCACGATTGGTTGCTGTAGATGGCCACTTGTTGACAAGGAATCCACCAATCACATCGCCAAATGGCGTCATAAGGATCACTCCAATGAGGATGATTGAACCATGTATCGATAGAATAGCATATTCGTTCATTGTGTTGCACCTCCGTATGAGAGTATTATTTGCTCAATCGCTTCGTTAAGTTGAACTCTTCCATCACCATTAGGATCCCCTATGGTTGTTGATTCCTCGGATTGAGCGTCCCATGCAAGGTTTGGTATTCCAGAATTCCAGGCGACAATACCATCTGGCTGCACTAGGAAATACGTCGGAGTTCCTCCAATATCCCAGTCCTTGAAAGAATCCACTCCATCGTCGTCGAAGTATGGGAAATTATGTGAATTACTATCACGGAATTCTGAGATGTCAGCGCGATTCGAAGAGCCTTGAAATTCAACGTGTACTGCGACAAAGTTCACATCAGGACCCGGCCAATTGTTTGCTTTCTTGTAGGTCTCAGACCAGTCACCTACATCCTTAGCAGCGGTTACACAATGACCACAAAGACGATCCATGAATTCTACTGCTATCCATGGAGCATCTTCAGTTGAATTGGGGCTCCATTCAGGAGTGAGGAGATCGTCAAAAACAAAAGTTTCCCAGCCATCTCCATTGTATGCCTTTCCAGAAAAGAGTGGAGCTCGTTCACCAGGTTTCGTACCTGTTGCAATCGGATTTGAAGTGAAGGCAACGACGAGAAGTCCTGCAAAGAACAAAGACATTACAATAATTGCTGCTTCACCACGGGCACTTGCTTCTTCTGAACGGTATAGATTCTCCATCATCTCACCATTTGACTCCAACCGATGCTTCCCAATAAGGGCAATGGTATTGTGCAGAAGACTAATTTCAATTATCGAGACCAATTTCTTGAATCAAAACACGAGCAGTATGCCGAACTGCCTCTTCACTGTTGAATTTAACATTGAAACCCGCAGAGTTCATCTTGTCGATAGCTAGCATGGCCCGTGGAATATCTCCTGCCCAGCCACGAGAACCCCCCGTGTATGCAATCTTGGCATCAGTATAACCCGTCTCTTCGACAACAATTTCTGCAATACGTCGAACACTGCATGTGTCATGACTGCCAAGATTGAAGAGATTGAGAGATTCATTCTGGCTTCCCATGATATGAAGAATACCATCGACACAGTCTCCGACTTCCATGTAGGACTTTTCTTGACGTCCATCACCTAGAACTTCGAGTTCAGATGGATTTTTCTTCAATTTATGGATGAAATCAAAGATGACACCATGTGTCCCACGATCGCCAATAATGTTTGCAAATCGGAAAATGTAACCTTGTAGACCAAACGTTCCCACCCAGCTGCTAATGAGTGATTCACCAGCAGATTTGCTTGCCCCATAGAGTGAAATCGGCATGCACGGACCATGATTCTCAGGGGTTGGCATAGGGGCATTATCCCCATAGACTACTGAAGAAGATGCGAACATAATGGTTGGAACTCCATGGACTCGCATTGATTCGACAACGTTGTACGTTGCGAGAGTACCTTGCTTGAGATCGGTATCTGTGATTTGAGTACCGAGGCGTATGTCCGGATTTGCAGCGAAGTGGAAAACCACATCAACGCCTTTGAAGTAAGGAGACATCGACTCATAGTCTGTAATATCGACATGATGATGCGTGACTTGATCGGAATGGTGAGCGAGAAACTCTTTTTTTCCACTGGACAAGTTATCCAGAACAACAACATCATCACCACGTTCGACCAAACGGTCAATCAAATGTGAACCAATGAATCCTGCACCGCCTGTGACTAAACTTCGCATGGATTTGCGTAATGATACTCTATGTCAAAGTTTGCTATTGCATCCAAGCAAGGTTTTCTATGCTATGTCGACTAAGAATAGATTCATGCGAGCAGGCCTGGTTTTGGTTTTTCTACTCGTATCGGGCCCCTTGTCATTTGTCCATGCTGAAGCGATAGAAGATGTTCTTGAGTGCCAACCTCAAGAACTCTCATTTGGAGTCAACAACGCTTTCATACGGGCAATGACAGATGATTCCTCATCACAAAGCAACTCATGGTTGTTGTATATGCCAACAATGTGCGGCCAATCCGAATCCCAATTGAGAGATGCCCTTCCATTCCAAATCAAGACAATCGAACAGCCAATTCACATTCAAGGTTCGTTCATAATCGAAATTTCTGAATCCGAGGATCTAAGAAACCAACTCGATTCAATCGATGTAATTGAGCGTTGGTCTGCGATCCATGAACATACAAATACACCACGTTTTATTCCAAACGATCCATCGTTTTCATCGCAATGGCATTTGCTCAATACAGGTCAAGGATCTGGTACAATAGGGGAAGATGCAAATGTAACTGGTGCATGGAATACTG